>JGI24021J15306_10012862_pt1 | contig 10408 bp, 6 predicted proteins | sample Ectturendosymbi1_FD_15306 | JGI IMG/M metagenome (IMG submission 15306) | reverse complement strand
AACTTCCAACTGTTTTCATAATTTTAATGCAAAAAGTTCAAGCTTATCTGAAAATGATTATTAGCACATAAAGTTTTCAATTTCCACACAGAAATCAAAAAACGCCTTATCACTGAGAAGACTGTCAACTGACGGTGATTAAGACCTCTGGTTCAGATGAAATTAACTGTCTGCACAACCACTTGCATGACGTGATCCATTTTCAACACCTTCTGGTGCGAAATACAGTGAAATGTCCACAATTCACGTCCTCCACTTACAACCTGTACTTCTCTCTAAATTTTGTCGCAACACCTGCTTTTTCCCGATCATTGATGGCGTGCTATTTCTAGCAATACTGACAGCACGGGACCAGTCTACTCCAACCCTGTTCAGTACTCCAAGGAGAGAGTTGAAAATATCATTGGCTGTTGTGGTATCCATCATAGGCACCAAACCCAGGAACTCCTCAGTGACAGACAAAGTCTCATCAACGCCACGAATAAATATGACTAGTTGTGCAATGTCCGTGCTTTCATCAAGCGCAACTGAAAACATAACAAACGACTTGACTTTGTTCTTCAGTTGGCTGTCTAAATTCGCAGAAATGTCTGAAATCCTCCCTGCCACAATGTTTCTCGTCAGGCTAATAACAGCAAAAACTTCAGCTTCTCAGAAAACACAATTTCTGCAGCCTTTAGGATGCATGTCTTCACGAACTTACCCTCACAGCATGGCTTTGATGCTAGCACTATGTCATTAGCAATAAGGTAGCTAGTCATCAGAGCTGCTGTACTTATATCTCGGCTACTGGTAAAAACAGACTTCTGTTTTTTCAAGCATGCTATCAATTCCTTTACCTTCTCTTTCCTCAGTTGCCCTTGCAAGCCAAGGTATCTATCGGCATGATGAGTCTCACAGCGGCGTCGAATGCTATACTTTCCGTGTAATTTTTGACACTAGAACGGCGGCGATGTCGATTTTGACATTTTTCGTAATTCAAAGCACAATTTTCTGCATTTACTGCTTTTTACCGATTCTCAAATCTTACCCTGTCGAACAGATTTCTGTGCAGTTTATTTTGTCAATAATTCGAATAGAAGCCTTACATAGCAAATTTTAGTTAGAGTGTACCTAGAACTCCGAAGGTTTTCGAAATCGACATCACTGGAGCTCAAGGTATATTTTCTCCCGGAGTTCTAGTGTTAAACTTTATCAACAGTAGTTGCAGTTTTGCATGTTCATATATACCTGTTTGAAAGTTGAAACCAGTGTGAACATGCAAAAGGAAATATGCGGAAAACGGGAAAATTTCACGTGAGAAAACAGTGGAAAACAATAAAATATATGCAATTGTGTTAAGGTTTCAAGTAATTGAAATCTAGCCACCAGTTATCGAAGTATGACTGGATAAACTTCTCAAGCAAACAAAGAAGTTTTTACTTTACAAGATCATCCCGCGGGCCGCATTCAACCTTGCAACGGGCCGGTTTTGGCCCGCGGGCCGTATGTTTGACACCCCTGCTATAGACAATAGGATCAAGAAATTTAATTCTCATTTATCAACCAACTTAAAATCATTCACCTTGTGGCTGCAAAAATGTCATCAAATCTTTGCTTAACAGCTTTTCCTTCACTTAAAGGCCAGTTTGCTTCTTCTTGGTGACAAAATATAACATTATCCAAAACAGCCTTTGAAACTCCAAGCGTAGAAACCATTTCCTTGTTCAACTCTGCACATTTTGATGTAATAGAAAGAGTCTCACCATTCCTAAAATATCAATAAATCTGTTGAGCAACTGCACATATTGCCTCATGAATGTTTAGTCCAGTGGTTTTTAACCTTTTCTCTACCAAGCATCCCTTAAAACCTTCGATCCAAATGTATGATATATTTGTTCTTCAAAATCACGCATTGAGCCACTATTTCCACTTTGCAACCACATAACTCTCCAGGCAATTGTGCTAGAGAGCTGTTTAAACTCTCAAAAGATGTGGCAGGTTTTCTAGATTGCATTGAAAAAAAACTTGGAAATTTTTGGATTTTGTTTTTTTGATGGGTGACATCATAAGTGGGGTAGAATTTTGACCATTTTGGTTCAGGTTATATGGCCCTGGGAACCAACTGCTAGATGGAATGTTTTGACTGAAGTTTTTATTGGAAACTAGGCTGTAATCTGAGTCTTTTGAGCCATTGATTGGCTTTTTAGCATTTCTGGTTCATAAGTTATGGCCTAAAAATAACAAAAATGGATAATTATTCAATGAGGGGATTAATTAATTCATTTGTTGTTTTTAGGCCGTAACTTTTGAAGCCCCTTTCAGATTGATTGCAAAAAAAACATTTAAAAACTTTCCAAGTTGTGGAGCGCATAAGGAATCACAGCCCCTAGGAAAAGCGTGGCCAAACCTGGTTAAGAACCACTGGTTTAGTCTAAGTGTCTCAAACACGTAACCCACACCCACAAGGGCATTTTGTGTGGCCCGTGATGATTTTTGGAAATTTTCAAATAATTAACATTTAAGCTATTTAGTTTATTCACTGGTGTTCAAAAGTGCTCTGCCAGTGACTGAACAAGCTCATTTCAAAGGAATGTAGAGATGGCTAGAAATGATTTGCCTGTAACCTTTAGCAGGAAATAAGATAAATAAGCTGTTTTCAGTAAAGTTCGGGTACCATTATTGTTGCATTATCATCATAATGCGGCCCTCAGGTAGTCATAATGCGGTCCACAGGTTACATCATATGTCATCATTTGGTCCTCAGAACAATGAGTTTGAGACCCCAGTTTAGTCCCAAATGAAAAGTACCATTTTCATCAACTACGCAAATAGGTTAAAACAACCTACAATCGTTATATAACTGAAAACATCTGGCCATAAAAAAAAACATACCTTTCCTTGGTAATCACACCATCCAAGGTTTTGAACTGAATTGTTTTGGCTTTTTGAGTCGCCTGCAAGCTCCGTACCACCTGGATAGATTGGCCTTTCAAATTGAGGCAGTGGAGGCGGACCTTAACAACAACCATAAGCTATAAAGCAACTTTAAAAATAACATTAGTTGAAAAAAATTTATAGAGAACATATCTAAATTGTTTTTTAGGGCAGACTGTGCTTTAGTTTGCTTGACATATTAACACTTGGGCCATTTTGGTGGTCCTTGGGCCATTTTGGCTCATGTTACCTAGCCTAGGGCCCAACTGCTAGGCCAAAGTATTTCGCCAAAGTTTTCATTGGAAACTAGGCTCGAGTCTTTTGAGCCTTTGATCCACTTTTTGGCGTTTCTGTTTCAAAAGTTATGGTCTAAAATAAACAAATTATCTAAGTATGGGATTATCAAATAATTTGTTTACTTTAGATCCTAACTTTTGAACTCAAAACCCTAGCAGGTCATCCAACGTACCAAATAACTTGGATTGTAGCCTAGTTTCCAATAAAAAATTCAGCAAAATACTACCATCTAACAGTTTGGGACCACGGCCAAGTGAAGTGGGCCAAGGTAGCCTAAAAGTCCTCCACATGTAACGTCACAAAAAATCTGCAACCCCAAACCCAAAAAACGTTTTTTCATTGCAAACTACCAGACTTGCCTAATCTTTTGAGCCTTTGAACAGCTCTCTACAGCTTTTGGTGCCGGAGTTATGCTCGTGCAAAGCCACGTGCGATCTGGTTGTTTTGATGCAAAAATGCTCGAAACATACCAGACATGAAAGAGTTAAGCACATGAAAAAAAGATACATATTAATGTGAACTATTACATTTTAGGAATATTGCATGAATCAACATAAAATCACTTCCAAAATGTACAGTGCAGCATACTATGTAATCTTCATGGCTAAAAATGTGCTATCCTAGGAGGGAGTGAATCATGACTTCAACCTTACAAGAAGAAAGAACTTGTCAGGATGACAAAAATGAAATCCCAATGTTTTGGAAAAATATAAGCAAAGTCTTTTCAGGGCTTGTAACATTACCATGATTACAAATGCATCAGAATAATTTCATGCAGGAGTGCAACATTTTCTGTGAATTTTAGTTGCACATGAAACTGGCATTATCTTTGCTCTGGTACATACATTATGCCACAATGGACACGCTCTTGAGAACTTCTCATTCATTGTTGCGTAACTAATATCACAGAGCAACAACAATAATAACAGCCAGAATGAGAGCAAGTGGACATTTCAGTGACACAAGCCTCAACTGGTTGCATTCAGTCAGTATTAATCGCATGAGCCCGAGTGACGCTATTGACCTGCAGCTGTCCCTGAACTTACACTATCTACACTCGGTTCCATCTACCTAAATCGCGGTGTCAATATGTCATTTCCATAACCCAAAACATAGTACAGGAAATAAGACAAGACTACGGAGCGAAAGGAATGCAAGAAGCGAAACTGCAAACACTGCTACGTCACTGCAAATCAGATTTGTGCACTCCAAGTGTTTGGTCGTGTGGGGTAAGTGCATTACTGGATTTTTACATCCCTGCTTTCATGTGAAAATTTTAGGCCAACATATATCACCAACTTATGTAAAATATTCGTGAAACAGAGGGCAGTAGCATAATAACTTACACATCAAACACAAAGTGCAACAAAGCTACCTGAGCACGAACTTCACTTTCATGGGCAAGCTTGGGATCATGAACAAATGCACCACCTTTAGTGTTGAGAGGGTGCACACCAGTTGTAGCATATTTCAAGCATTCAATAATTGTCTACAAAAAAAAACAGTCATGAAGCATAAAGTAACTAGTCTCCACACATGTAGAGAGTTTGAATCAATCAGCAAAAATTTTAATGGGAAATCAATATCAGCTGCAGTTTTAAAAATACTGACTAGAAATGCTATCACATGAACTTCTCAATATATCATTTACCAAACAATTTAACACTTTGCCATCCAGCTGCTTTTGAGGATTTTTGAAAAAAACACCTTAACGCATGTGGTTTTGCGTGGGAATATCTCCACTCTTAAACGGGTTATGGACCTGGTCGAAGTGTCAAAAGACGCGGCAAGTCTTCTAGTCTACACTCGAAAAAAAATTTTTTTTGCTTGGGGGTTACAGGATTTTTGTCAGTGACGTCATAAGTGGAGGACTTTTAGGCCACCTTGGCCCACTTTGCCTGGCCCTGGGCGCCAACCGTTAGGTGGTAGTCTTGCGTTAAAGTTTTTACTGGAAACTAGACTAAAATCTGACTCTTTTGATACTTTGGACAACTTGTTAGGGATTCGAGTTCAAAAGTTATGACCTTAAAACAGTAACTGATCCACTAATGGGATAATTAATTATTCTGTTTATTTTAAATCATAACTTTTAATTCAGAAATGCTAGACTTTCAATCAAGGCCTGAAAAGACTCTGATTTTAGCCTAGTTTCTATTGAAAACTTGAGTGAAATCCTTCCGTCTAGTGGTTGGGCCCAGGGTCAGGTAACCTGCACCAAAATGGCCAAAAACCTACCCACTTATGATGTCACCCACAAAAAAAAAACAGAAACCAAAAACCAAAAAAAAATTTTTTCATTGCAAGATAGAAGTCTCGGCAAGTCTTTTGATGGTTTGAACAGCTCACTAGCACAATCAATGTGCGAATTATGGTGTTGCAAAGACTAGGTCAATATTGGGAAATTATACCTTATAGTGTAACTCAGCTGACAGCAAAAGTGCTAAAGGGCACCTNATTTTCTTTTGACTTTAATGGCACTTTTTGGACAATAGCCGACTTTAAAAAATCTTGGAGGGATTACTACNTTTCACACTTNAACACCCACACAAGCCTACATTATGGCTCAAANATATTCAGCTATAACTTACNAATCAATAGAGCTCCAGAGCTATTTGAACCCTTTAACATTTGTAAGTCTTCTAGTTTCTATTTTTAAGAAATGGGAAGTTTTAGGTTTGACCTTTTTTTGGTGTGATGTCACAACTGGAAGAGTGAAACAATTTGAGGATGACGTCAACAGGCCTGAAGAAAAAAGTTGAAATTTTCAAAATAAACTAGGGGAAAATCTGCATCTTTGGAGCCCTTGATTAGCCATCTACTGTGAGTGGTGGCAAGTTATGGTTAAAAGTTGACAAAATTAGTTAATCCCCTAATCATCAAAAATCAAGACCATTAAGGCTTAACAGGCAAACACAAAGGTTTTAATTCTAACAGTTTCGTCCTGAAAATTTCAGGTAAAGCAAGCATGAACTCTGTGGGATACGCAGTGACACAACCAGCAACTATCATACAAGNAATACTTTTTCAAAAATGGNAAGTCTCACCAATGATTGCACAAAATACAATGACTTGTTTCTAGTCTTTTCTTTTTCAGTCATTGATCTGATTTTTTTAAAAGACCAAAACANATTAAGTAAATTTGTTGATACTATTCAAAAACATTGACTAATGAATACTGTTCNAGGCAGGTTTAACTGATTTAAATCACAATTTACATCAAGCAACAAAAATCATGATTTAAAATCAAGCAATAAAAATCATGTCATTTTAGAGCTTTGTTTGATATCTATGATGCATAAAATTAGCATTCTAATAGGTTTTCACATAGCTTATATATATTATTAGTGTAAAAGGCAAAGAGTTCTAATGACAACACAAGTCAAAACCACTTTAAGTTTTATCAACCATTGCAACTGTGAGCTCACTGATTTTATGACATTTAAATACAGTAATGACATGTGGACTGAAACCACTAATCCTTGCAGATTCAGAAGCCATAACTGTTAGAATGCCACGAGTTTGAAAGTGTAGACGGGCATAAAATGAAAGTTGCGTTTCAATTCCATCATATATGAAGGCTTTTGACTATAAACCTAGTAATAGAATATATTTTTGATTCATGAATCAGGTATATTATTATTACAGACAAATCTGGTTAATCGCATAGCCAATTTGCCAAGCTTTTTCATGCATTTCATCGGAATATGCGATTATCCGCATCAAACAAATGTCCACAATTTTACCGCCCTACTCAACTTCTGTCCACATGCTTGCTACCTGACACTGTTGGTATATTATAGCTTGACACCGAACGTGGAGATTTCTAGAAATGTGGGATACAAAAGTGCTTCTAGATGTTCTAAAAATCCCTTGCTCCTAATACAGTATTTTAAATTCTGAAATCCTTCAGCGTTTAGCAAACCAGCGGTCATTCAGTTGAAACGTAAATTCGAAGTTGTTGTGGGCCTGCATGTTGTCTTAAGCGTGCGCAATGCGTGTGTGATGTAATAATCACTTGTATCAATCGTGGAAAGTTTCCCCCACTCGCGGCCATTCTTCTGCGTGCTTTGGACTGTGCAATGCAGTTGTGAACATGATTACGTCTCACAGCTGTCGTGTACGAAGATTTGTAGAACTGCGGGATAAATGTTTCTAGAAGTTCTAAAACTCTCTTGGTCCTGATACAGCTGGGCGCTGTACGTAAAGACTTAACTGATTTGTTAGCCTGTGGCATCACGAAGCTTTTATAACCCAATGACACTTGTTACGCATCATTTGGTTGGGGAATTCACCAAATGAATCGTATTGATGTGAAAAAAACAGAAAGAGTGAGGCCAAACAAGTAATGAAGTTGAAACAGTGCACTGTCTGAGGTGGAACGCACGGCATAATTCTGCATTTTAAACTGCTAGACACGGCATAATTCCACATTTTAAACTGTGAAGTGTACTGTGCATAGTGCTTCGGAAATGTAGCAGTCGTCAAATGAAAGTAAAACTCGAAGTTGGTGTACAGTAGCCTACAGGTGCACCATTTTTTAATTTAAGATATCTTGTGCAAAGGAGTTAAGCATAGTTGCATGCATCAGGTCCTTATCCAATGCCATAAAATAAACTTTAAAAGTGCTGCTTCGGGGACAAAGCTTCACACCTGTAGCTATAAGACACAACCAGACAGCCCTGTAATGTGATTGTACTGGAGCCTGGCAGTTGAATGCGCAGTGTTGATGTTGGCACGTCGATGACGGGAGTCGTTTCAGCAACAGTCGCTTAATCGGATTAATGGCACCACAGGTTTTCACACTATCTGAGCAGTGCGCTTAACACTCCTTTAAAGTGAACTATGCGATTAAGCGTTGTAAGTTTACAAATGTATGGTACATTTCTATGCGAATAACCGATTTATGCAAATAACTGGTATGCGATTAACCGGACTATTTTCTTCACGTGTGAACAGCTTTGGTTTGGGATTCTAAAATCCTATGCGATGAAGTGGTGTATGCGTGTAACCAGTATACAATTAGCCGAAGTCGTCTGTATAGGTTTTTAACATTTTATGCATGTATGCCATGAGTGTCAGCAAAATTACTAAACTGGCGGTTTCAATATTAGCAATTCAGTAACTACTTCATTTCATACACCAGTACTGGTGTTATGGACTTTTTTGCATTAAGGAATATTGCGTAAGCGCAAATAAGTTTGAATGAATGTTCAGCTATTTCTAGTCAGGGTTGATTGATTTAAATCAGTGATAAAATCAAAAAAATCAAGCAAAAATTCATGTGCAGTTTTGAAGCTTTCTGTGATTTGTATGACACATTTAATTGGTATTCTAATCGGTTTCACTTATTATTAAAGGCAGAGACTTATGACAACACAAGTTATAAAAGCAATTAAAGTTTTATCAATCATAGCAACTGTGAGATGCTATGTCAACTACTGGTAACTGCAAAAATGATATGTAGGTTGAAATCATTAACATTTGCAGACTCAGAACTGTCAGAATGTCACAAGTTTGAAAGTGCAGGCTAGCATAAAGCAGGCCTGTAGCCAGGTTTTTTAGGTTGGAGAGGGCAAGATTTTTGTTTTTATTATGGTATATGTTTAAAACAAACTTCTGGGCACAACAAAATTTGGGGGGCACAAAAAGATAGGGACACTACTTCTGAATGCCCCCAGCCTCCCCGTGGCTACAAGCCTGGTATAAAATAAAAGTTACATCTAAATTTCAGCAAATATTGTAGGCTGTTGACTGCAGAATTAGTTTTGGAACATATTTTTGATTCATATTTATAAAAACACATATATTATAGGTATTTAGCATTTGATGCCTGTGAGTTAAACTTCTGCAGAAGCTGAACTAGTGAAAGCTGAATTACAATAATCAATTTTGACAATAGACTTCGCACCAAAGACTGGCAAGCATGTATTTTTGTACAAGCTTCTTAACATGCCATAAGTGTTAATGAACTGATAGTTGGAGTATTATCATTCCAATAAGTACTTCATTTTGCAAACCAGTACTGGTGTTACTGATTTGCTTTGAGCGTGATGCGTAAGTGCAAAGTAAGTTGTTTGAATTAAAGTTCAGTTGAATTCTAGTTGCTGTACTACAAGAAGCACAACAAAGTTACATTAAAACAAACTCTTTAAAATTAGAAATTACAAGTGTCAGGTGGTCACCCTCTACACAACAAATAAGAAAAATCATAAAATTCTGATTTAAATCAACAAAATCTGATTTTTTGAAAAAAATCAGGATTGATTTTTATCAACCCTGGTTCCAGCGAGTTTTAATACTACTATTATGGGACAATGACTAAAATGTCTTGGCAAAAAAATCACAACTTGTTTCGTTCTTGTTTTTCCAAACAGAAATTTAGACAAATATTCTAGATATCTTGATGGAGTTGTGCTGAAAATTTCAGGCAAATCAATTATGAATTGCGCATGTTATTTAGTTTCGCATCAAGCAACTGAATGCAAGTTCACAAGCAACAAATTCATGCCTGATAAAAAAGTGTCAGAACTTTTTTCCTTTTAACACCTCCATTGCCAGGACAGTTCGAATGAACCTTGGTTTCTAGCATCACTTAACTCCATAACATGCCAGACGATTGAGCTGGAGAGCTGTTCATATCCTCAAAAGATGTGGCAATTCTTCTAGTTTGCAATGAAAAAAATTTTTTGTTTTTTGTGGGTGACGAGCCCTTGATTGGCGTTCGGCTTTCTAGTGTTTCTGGTTCAAAAGTAATGGCTTAAAAACAACACATTAACATGTTCAGTGCCAGCGTATGAATATATCGTACTAGGAAATCAGCCTACAATCAAGCAGCTTCATCTGACTTAGCAATGGGATACCTCCTCAGCCTATGAGCCTAGTGAGCAAGAGAGCTGTTCAAGCCCTCAAGGGACTTGGCAAGTCTTCGACTCTGCAATGAAAAAAAATTTTTGGTTTTGGGTTTCACGTTTTCACAGTGGTCTTAGAAGTGAGGTAGGTTTTTGGACATTTTGGCTCATGTTACCTGGCCTAAGGCCCAACCGTTAGACATAAGTATTTCGCTCAAGTTTTCATTGGAAACTAGGCTAAAATCTGAGTCTTATAAGGCTTGATCAACTTCCTAACATTTCTGGTTCAAAAGTTATGGTCTAAAACAAACAAAATAAGTAATGATCTAATTATTAGTGGATTAATT
>JGI24021J15306_10012861_pt1 | contig 10408 bp, 6 predicted proteins | sample Ectturendosymbi1_FD_15306 | JGI IMG/M metagenome (IMG submission 15306) | reverse complement strand
GGTGCAGATTTTTTGTGACTGACGTCATAAGTGAAGTAGTTTTAGGGTCATTTTGGCTCATGTTGCCTGGCCTAGGGCCCAACCGCTAAGCCAAAGTGTTTTGCTTAAGTTTTTATTGGAAACTAGGCTCGAGTCCGAGTCTTTTGAGCCTTTGATCAACTTTCTAGCGTTTCTGGTTCAAAAGTTATGATCTAAAATGAACAAATTAATTAAGAAAAACACTTGTACAGTCAAGTGAGCTAAAAAAAACAAAATTTTAAACTTGTACTATCTCTAACACAAGCTAATCATTTTGTCATGTTTTGTAATAAAATATTATTATGTATCACTTATGAATACTTGTTTAACTGGGTACATACCAGACAACATTCACCAATCATTATGGCAGAGCAGCCTGTTAAATATATATAAGAGTTGCTAAGATAGATTTTTTTTACTTTTGATTGTCTACATATTTTTTGCAGGTAAATGTAAATAGATAAATGTTTATGACCTATGTTTAGTTATTATAACATATCAACTTAAGATGATTGATTACAGGACACATAGTATACCCCAAATGAAGTTGAAGAGACAAGTACAAAAACAGATTATTGTATTTTTCAGATCATAAGGTGCACTTAAAATCCTTCAATTTCCTCAAAAATTGAAAGTGTGCCAAATGTATGAATCTGGTTGTCCTTTCTCATCTAGAACCAATTGTATGTGGTAAACGGTGCTATTTTTTTTAATTGCTCATTACGATTTTTTTGTGAACAGACCATCGTGTTACATAAAAAACCAAAAACATTGCAATTAACAGCCTATGTGGTTCAAGATTAGCTAGCACATACCACAGATCGTATTACTCCACAGGGTTCCTGACTACATTAGCGCACACAAAATTGAACACGCATACAACTTTCATTTTATTCTATTCAAGTTCAGTATATTAGGCATGTGTGACAGATTGAACTCCCTCGTATGTAATGACAGATTAAGCTCCCAGTGGTGACACCAGCACTCAGGGTTTTTTGAAAGAGTTAAATACAGTTTGACTTATCTAAGTTCTGCTGCATTTAAGGTGCCTTATAGTCCAGTGCACTGTACATATGAAAAAAAACAGCTAGAATTCAATTTTTGATACTGCACCTTATAATCAGTACACCTTATGGTCTAAAAATTTTGTACAAAAGGTTTATTATTAACAATTATCCAATACGTGTTGGGTACATGACAAACAAATATGGTTAGTTGTTAAGTGAGTATATAAGTCTAGAAATAATAAACATTCATTCATAATGCCGTGATATACTGTTATATCCATCTATCACACATCTAGTGTCAGTCATGGCATGACATCAAAATTACACAAATCTCTGAAATTTGGCTTTAAATTATGGGCCTAGGAATCAGGCTGCAATGTCTGTGATATCTCACCAACAGTGCCTTGTAAAAGATGGACATCCACCAGTATCGGATCTTGGTAGTATATATAATGATGCAACCAAAGTCGCAAAAAACAATAGTTTACAGTGAGCAATAACACCACAACAGTAGTAAAAATAATACTTCTTCCTAGCCTAGGTTTAACTTCAACCGCCATCACTCTCATGCCAAGGTTATAACATTCTTGGTAATAACCTCCAGTTTGATCAAAAAATAGGTTTCAACAATCGTGAAAACAAAAAATTGAAAACATTGTAACTTAATGGCATTATATCTGTGTTTGGGAGAAGGTAATTTTTAATCACAATGACAAAATATATTTTTGATTGTATCTTTGCCTCTGTTTATTGCGTAACAAGCTTTCCTTCTACTCCGGTTATGTCATCACACACCCATCCATAATATCCACACTGGCAGACATATGTCCAAGTTTACATCGTACCCTCATTATCAACAACTTCAATGGAATAGTCCAGTTGACCATAGAGTGAGTACCACTGTCTGACATATGATATACGCAACTACATATTCAATTCTGCACCAGCCACTAGACCAGTGGTTCCCAAAGTGGGCGGTCGGGGGGGGCGGTGAAACAGAAATGGGCGATTGGGGGCGGTGAAGTAGAAATGGGCAGGTGGGGGGCAATAGGAAACCTAGTTATTAATTACATTTCTGTTGTCTTACTGACTTTGAGTGACCAAATGTCATAAAGCAGTATGATCAACAAACATGTATGCATGTAATTTGCAAACAAAAACTTTGCGTTTTGGAAACAAAACAGAGGTGAAATGCTAGGAGATAAATTAATGAACCGCAGTTTCCATCATCAAAGGTAAGCTTTTACTGTGCAGCATTATAAATATATGTTATTATAAATATATGTTATTATAAATATATGTATCTGGTTTATAAATATATGTTTCTGGTTGCTAGAGACTTGTACGAAATGCTCGTACTTTATAGAAGACAACATGCAACCCAGAGCTCAACATTTGGCATTTGAAGTGAAGTTTGAGTATATCGCGCACCGATCCACGAATATACCGTGGGCCGGCAGTCTGCGGTTGGGTAAGTTTCCAGACAACCGGCGCTTGATGTGTTAAAGTCAAATCAGCAATCTTCACTTTCTTGTCCAAGTTTAATGCTGTTCAAACGAAATCGAGCCCTTCATGAACTCCAGTTTCCAAATCATTAACTCTAACAGTTCCAACTGCTAAATGAGTTAATTTACTAAATTAAGTTTTTATAGTGAAATGCATCTTTGCACTCATTCTTGTTTTAATCATTTTACAAACATCCCAAATATAAAATACAAAAAAATTGTGTTGATATGTGTGCTAGGGATGGTAGGGACAGTGGCGTGTAGGGGGCGTGAACCAAGGCAAGGGGGCATCGAAAGAGTGAAATCACAAAAATTTAAATGCTGTGACTAGATGGTTTTTCCTATTGTGATGCTACTAACACATACTGCATGGATTTAATTTTGAAACTTTTTTTTTTGTCAACACTAGCTTTTACGTATTCAAATCCCAGTAATTCTTGCATTCTTCAGTACCAGGCACCTACACTCTAGGTGTGCGGCGCACACCCAATCAAACTGATAGTGACGTGACTCTTTCCAGATAATGCGATCAGGGGAAAATCACAAAAGGATCGAAAGACACGTAGCGTAACTGATGGGCAGGGGAAGAGCTGCCCCCCCTGGCAAGCTAAATGTAAAAACCGAGCCCTCATAGCTTGCATTTTGATATTTAGTATTCTTGTGGTTTCCAGTAGGTTGCTGTTGTTTTGTTTTTTTTCTGTATGTTTTTGTTTTTAACCTGGTACAGTCATCCACGACATCCAGATTCACTAACATTTCTTAATTTTTTTCTGGGTGTTGGCTAGTGGGCCCCCTGCAGTTAAGTTTTGACCCCTGTGGTTCAAACCTCTAGTTACGCCACTGTTGAAAAGATAATTATGGACGTTTAATTGATTTTCTGAGCCAAATTTCAAAACTTTCCCATTTCACCTTGATTGATTTACCTGACTTTTTGATGCATCACTAGTTTCACATTTCATGTTTTGATGTGGCAAACCTGGGTGTGCGCTTATGCAGCGCACACCTGTGCTTGCAATATGTGCATCAATTCGAGCTTCGTCATTGGAAGTTCAGGCAGATTCGTCATAACGGTTCACACAAGCCCGCATTTGTTCTGTGGCCCCACAGTAGTTGTGCATAACAGCCATACAATAAAAAGCAAAAGTTTTCTTGCGTGTTTTATGTGCATTCCCAATTCCTGTGTAGTTTAGCAAGTTTCAAACTGTTAAACCCGGGTGTCTGCCATCGCAGCCGCATACCTTCTCTGCTCGACTGCTATTGGACGAGACATCCACACAGCCTGATGTTTTGGCATTTATGAACTGCCCTGTCACAGCTTTGAGTGTGTTTTACTCCACTGTTTCAATGCGCAGCCTTACATTTTTACAGTTGTGAAATGCGCTGACATAGCAGTGAGTGTGTTCTACTCCTCTGTTTAACTCGTTGCTGGATAATTTTGCAGTTATGCACTGCTCTGTCTTAGCGTTGAGTGCTGTGCTTTCCTCCAGCCTCCTAACTTGAAGTGCTGATAATGTTCATTACAGTGATACATTGTACAATAACCTGTAAGGAGAGTGCATGTAGAAAAATATGCATGTTGTGCCAGCAACAGGGCTCTCACAAATGCAACTCCAAAAATCTCTAGAACAGTACCAAAACATTCCAAAAAATCCCTAAATCTGTGCTGGTGCAGCACATAGGAGTAGGGGCAGGCAAAATTTTGGGGGTACAAATGATCTTTTCTCGAATTCTCCTTAACCTGCCTGAAAAACTCCATAAAAAAGTGACCTACCAAAAAAAATTTTTTATGTTATTTTGGGTGCCATTTTTGCTCATATTTTCAGGCGTTTGCTAAGATTTTCAAGGATTTTGTAAAGGTTTTCTGAGATTTTGCCCAGATTTCCATGGATTTTCACCAAATCAAAACTGTTCATTCGCACCCCCGCCTCCTACACCAGTGGTGCAGCATAAAATCAGAGTGCAGTGATAAATGTTAAAAATAGAACCAAATATGATTTCCAAAACAAACTGAAAATAGTTCATTTTACACATTTTCATACTTTTCTAAAAATTCTTAAAAAATTCCTAAAAAATCCCCAAATGGGCCAAGAGTTCCAATCTAGGGACAAAATCCCTAAAAGGGAGAGCACTGGTCAGCAAACTTCGCCAAAATGTTGGTTTGCAAACAGGAATATGATGTCGTGCTGTGACATCACACACATTGTGTGTCCAGTAACAAAGACTAGCATTTGTTAGGGGGCATACAATCAAGCAGTCGCCCTGGGCATCACCAGACCTCTGCATGCCACTGGAAGGGGGACGATAGAAATTTGTTTGTCAGAAAAGGGGGAACTAGCCAAAAAAAGATTGGGAAACACTCCACTAGACAGTTGTAACATGATTTTAGTGTTGGACATAAGGTGTCTGAAAGAGCAAACTCAGAAAGTGGCAATGTAAATCAGCAATGAAACAAATATAGTTCATTATCTGAAATAATAATGCACAAATAAGTTAGAAGTACCAACTATCCATGAATATTTAAAAGTACCAGGCTAATCATGCAAAAAGCACAAAACATACAGTGATCAATTAGGTTTTAGGTGCCATCAACAAACATTTAAAATCCATAGATGATGATTTACATTATGTATGCCAATTTAAAATTATGATTCTTCTTACATTAGCTTTGAGTTTGACTACGAGCTTGAGTGAGTTAGTTTAGGAAGCTTTGACTTGGCTAGCAACACATTACATTGCCCAAAATTATAACGAACAGATATACCAACTCGAGAAGAGTGGTATAAAATGACAAAAAAAAACAACAAAAACTGTTAGTAACAAACACAACAATATTAGGACAATGTGAAGAATATGTTTGGTTACAAGTCATGCCAACAGCATGGATTGTACATGAAATCTGAATCAGAAATACACATTACAATAGACATCAACGCAACATAACACTGATGATGGTGGGTAAGCAATGGGGTAAAACAGTGGTTTCCAAACTGGGGGTAAATTACCCCCTGGGGCAATGTGCAATTCTTCAGGAAGTAACGAGGAACGAAAACCACAGTGTTGTTCTGTATTATAACTGGTTGCTTTTTTCACGACGCAAAATATTGAGGGTAATAAGACATAATTAAAACCTTGATTTGGGTAATGGCTCAAATAAGTTTGGGAACCACTGGGGTAAAAGCTGAGGTATGTACAAATGAGCAGGCGAAATAACTAAACTTGCTTTCTTAGCAAAGTGAAACATATAGCCAATACTCTAACAAATACTGTAAGAAGCTGACTTTTATAGAGTACTTCTAGTTATACAATATACTGGCCCAATGAATTGAAAGAAATAGCTACGGATCCGCCTGGCATGATGCGATTCAAATAAAATGATGAGTTTGCCACTCAAATAGCACCGTCATGGTAGTGTAGTGGATGTGTTTAAATCTGCTATGCCAATGGTTTTTGGTTCGGCTCTCACCTTGGCAACTTTTATTTTGGTAGTGTTGGTTGCATGTTTCCATTCATGAGGCCAGTTTACGTTTTTTGAAAGTTTCCAATTTACAGTTTAGGTTTATGGTTTACCTTCAATTTACAGTTTAGGTTTATGGCTTTAGGTTTAGGGTTTATGCTTGGGCTTTAGGTTTAGGGTTGGAAGTGGCTATGGAACCACCCATGGATCTTCTTACTTCAAAACTTGGTTGATCACACCAACTCACATGACGCGGTTTGAATAAAGCGGTCAGTTTGTCACTCAGGGGTGTCTTCCTGGTGGTGTAATAGACGCGTTTTAGGTCTACTATGCCAATGGTTTTCAGTTCGCGTCTCACCTTGGCAACTTACATTTTTGCAGCAGTGATTGGTTGCATGGTTCAATTCATGGGACTAGTTTTTCTTTACTTTTTTCAAAAATTTCAGGGGGATTAGCATTACGGCTACAGTTATGGTTAAGGTTAGGTTCACCTGCTTGCATTCACTATGTTTCTACCAAGCCTATTGCATTCTTGTCGTGCGTTACTCAGTCACTGTCACGTTACAGGAGGTGGTTGAATAAGGTTTCAAATTTGAAGATCCACAGGCAGTTCTGTAGCCACTGCCTTTAGGTTAAAGCATCAAAAGTTTGAGTTAAAAGTTTAAAGTTCAAGTTTAGGCTTTGGTTTAGGTTCAGGGTTTAGATTTTGTATGTTTCTATTAAGCTTACTACGCTCTCATCGCATATTGGCAGATGAATAAGGTTTCAAATATGAAGGTCCACAGGCGGACCTGCTGTAGCCACTGCCAGAATTGAAATTGACCAGTACACATAGACTTGTTTGTTCTTAAGTTTCATCTGTTGAATTTCATGTCCAAATTCTTAACTACAATACTAAGGCTAGAAACTTCAGGTATACCCTATATTCCACTATGCTGTGCAGGGATGCCTTCACCATGGTGGTCTTGAGACGTCCGCAATTGCTAATAAAAACACCACAAGTATGATGGAGTATTACTGACGAATATGGTTGAATCGCATAGCCAATTTGCCAAGCTTTTTTTGCGTACAAGAAGTCCGCAATGGCATATGGGTTATCCATATCAGACAAATATTTTTAAGTTTACTGCTTTCGCAACTTCTGACTACTAACTAGTAACTGTCAATGTTGCCATTGGGGTCAGTATCATCGTTAACATCAGATTGTTGCCTTTTGCAACATCAGATCACATCAAATTTTTCTATACAGTTTTATAAGTTATAAATGCTTCTATTATTACTAATACCTTAAGAAAGTGCGATGACCCATGTTCTGTTGAGTCCGAAACAGAGTGAAGTATACCATAAATTGGAGAAGTTACTTGTGCGTAACGTAATTGTTATTCCCAAGATTGCCGCCAGATATTTTCCGTAGCTTATGGCCAAATTCTTTAAAATGGTCAAATGTGTTTTTTCATGACCAGCGCACCTTAAAAATGGCCAAAATTTGTGGAAATTGATCATCAAATCGCCAATGTGGCAACTCTGTTTTTTCCAACACAGTGAAAAGAGCTTCTTCAGTCTGAAACAATATCTAAACACACATGAAGGTAAGGAATAACTAACGCAAGAAACTTGAAAATCGTGAATCCAACATGTTTTCATCCTGAAAGGATAGGAAATGTGGAAAACTAAAACAAAATTACAGTCAACATCAGATTTTTCGCCAAAACATCAGACATCAGAAATTTCTCTGAAAACATCAGATCTGATGCCAAAACATCATAAGTGGCAACACTGCTAAATAACTGTACTGCCACATCACATGGTTTTCTACCTGAGGACACCGCTGATACCTTGTAGATTGACGACAAACACGGCGGAGGTTTCTAGAACAGCGAGATATAAAAGTGATTTCAGACGTTTCAAGTATCGTTTGGTCCTGAAATTTGAAATCCTGCAGTACAGTACATAGCAAACCAACGGTCATCAATCAAACGAAACCTAAATTCAAAGCTGTTGCAGTGGGTTGGATTGCATTGTACCGCTTGTTATGTTCAACTTGCATACTGTGTGTGACGTAATAATCCTATGCATATCTGCAAAGTTGCCCGCTTTTGCAGCCATTGATTTTTTTCTTGCTACGTGCTTGTAATCTTACAGATCTTACTCTGTAAGGTTTTCATGTCTGATTCTTTGTTGGGAAACGATTGCTTTTGACAGACAGCGCTTGTAATACAGTTGTAAAATGTGAAGAGGCTTGTCTCAAAGTTGCCGTGTGGGCCTACTTGCTTTTCCTTGATATTGGATAATGACCTTGAATTCAACAAAAGTTGTGTACCAATACCAGAACTCAGGGTTGCCAACATGTTTTCACCAAAAAAAGCCAGACCGTTCCCAAAAAAGCCAGACAGCAGTTTTACCGCATACACATAATACATGCATAACCAAACAGAAGAGGCATTAAAACTCGTCAGAAACATCGATATAATACAATTTCACTCCTTGGAAGCATTTTTTCCCCAAAATTACACTGTCGTACATTTGTTTCTTATCAATAACATTGACCATTTTCAGGGCAAAAGCAAATTTTCTTAAATATTCTGCGCACTCTGCATGGTTATAGACTCTTTTCAGAAGAGATTTGAAATTAATATGCAGTTCTGAAAATGTTTTTCCAGAGCCGAGCCTTTCCGACTAAAAAAACGCCAGATTTTGTCTGGCTTTTTTTAATTTCCAAAAAAGCGAAAGGCGTTCAAAAAAGCAAGAATTTCAAAATCTGGCTTCAAAAGAGCCAATTGGCAACCTGGCAGAACTACATTGCTCCGCATTCTCAAAAAAATGCAGTGCGATCCAAGTCCGGGTCCGGCTAAAATTAGATTTCAGTCCGATTCCAGTCCTGCTCTGTGCTTATCTCTGCTGGCTAGTGGCCAGAGGTGATCACTATCCGGTTTAATGGTCGGGTATCCGGAGGGATAGTGAGTTTGCAACCGGGTGGCGGATACGGATATCCAAAAACTACTTTCAAACGTGAACCGGATACGGATATCCGAAACGCTTTTGTCAATATTTCAAGGATTCAGACTTGGAAAAAGTTGCACATTGCGCAATCATTCATTAATTTTAGTATCATCAGAACCATCTTGCCTTCTATGCCATGACTCCGAGTCTGTCTGTGGTGCAGGCCTAATCTCTGTACCGTAGTGGAACCCCATTCCCCCTCTTCTAGTTGGACACACCAAATTTGTCAGCATGAATCTGTACCTGGCGTGGCAAGATAAGGCTCTTTTAGTTTACATTAAGGACGTTATTTGCTGCGTACTTGACTAAGGCTAGCTAGCAGAGATGAGCGAACTGACAAATTTTTCAGTCTGAGTCCAATCCTGATCCACAAAAATTGAATCCGATCCATTCCTGTTTCACAAATATTTTGAAAATCATCAGTCCGATCCAGTCCTGCTCGGCCAATGTAAAATCATGCATTTTGCCTCATGAGGCAAAATAACTACTGGAGCTATTTTGCCCTAAGCCAAAAGGGGAAGGCAAAATAGTTCCAGCAGTGCTTTTGGCTCATGAGGCAAAATAGACGCAGCTGTTTGGCATTTCCAAAATAAGACAAGTGTCTATTTGGCATCAAAGGCAGAAGCACTGCTGGAGTTATTTTGCCATTAGAAGAATCCAACTGGTTAAATTGGCCAAGTGACAAGGACAATACACTTGGATTAACGTAAGTTCCTTGTAATATGACCTAAAATCCTAAACATAAAAGCAAAACCTACACACAGAACCTAAACCCAAACCCGAAACCTAAATCTAAACGCAAAACCAAACCCAAAACGCATAATCCCAAGGTGAAGCTGAACTCAAAAGCTACACCCAAAAGCTGAACCTGAATTCTGAACTCAAAACATGTAACTAAAACCTGAACCTGAAATCTAAACTCAAAACCTAAACCCTAAATGTAAACACTAAACCGAAACTTAAACATACACCCTAAACATAAACCTTTTGAAAAAGTACCTAGAAAGCACTCCTATCAAAGGTGTAATCTCTAACTAAGCTAAACGAAATGGTGAGAGAAGTACCACCGAATACTCGCACAGCAGGCATAGACACTAACATAACCACTCAACTATGATTACGTTGCTACCAGAACTCAATGTTACATGTGGGGAACGGTGGTTACAGTTTGAATTGCAAAATATTCCCAGCAGAGCTTTTGCTATTGATGGCAAAATATATACTACTGTTGCAACCTCTCCCGATGGTGTTGCGTTGATAATGTGATTCACCACGAACGGGATGTGCGTGAAGAACAACACCATACATATATGTGGCGCGAACAAGGAATAATAGAGTGATCGTGGCGTGTAATCTCTGGTGATACTAACGATGTCAACGATTGAACGTAACAATAGCGTGCGCGAAGAGTGATCATGGCATGT
>JGI24021J15306_10012860_pt1 | contig 10408 bp, 5 predicted proteins | sample Ectturendosymbi1_FD_15306 | JGI IMG/M metagenome (IMG submission 15306) | reverse complement strand
GGGTGGAGCTGGAAAAACAGCTTTGAACCGGCTGAATGTTTTACATAACAAAGTATTAAGAGCAATGACCTATAGCTCTTATAAGTCGAGAGTCTCACCATCGTGCTGTATAAAAACTTAAACCTTCTTAAAAATTATTGATATATACATTCTTGAAATAGGTAAGTTCATGTATAATCTGCACTGGGGTAGAATACCTGTTAATTTCGATCATTTGTTTATTTCTGTAAGTCAGGCCCACTTCTACAAGTCAGGCCCACTCCCATGCAACCCGTGCTGCCACACGAGATGGATACATTTGGCAACTGGCTCCGACAGTCAAAGGCAAAATATCTCTATAACGCCTTGGCCCAAAAATCCGGGACTTCATTGATCCTTCTTTATATGATATTTCACCACCTGCCTTCAAAAGGCAGTTAAAAGACAAACTGAATGAATATAGTGATTGATTATCCTATGCGATATTATGAAACTACTCCAATGTTAGGGCTGTACACTTTGGATTTACCGATCTCTGCCCGTTTGTAATGTACCATTGATATTAGCTAAACAGGTATATACTATGAGTGCAACATTAGTATTAGATTCTAGTGTGTTTCTGCGTGTATGAATTGATTGTTTATTGCTGTTTCATTTTCAGTTGTATTTGTTATTTTCTCTTTTTTTGCTGCCGCGGTCTCTTTCTTTTGCCGCGGTCTCTTTCTTTTGGGAAAATGCGCCAAGAAGGTTCTTCTACATCACATGCAGCAGGCCGGTGCCTTGGAGTTTCTTCGCCATCATGAAATGCTTCTGCACAACTTGTGAAGCTTTGTACACAGTTTATTGAACGGCAGTTTATCGAAACGACATATCTGATTCAACTGTCGCAAGACATTACGGCGTGGTCACCACATTGCAATGTAGCCTACAGCTGCATTCATAACTCTCTACTTAATTTTTTCCAAGTGCAGAGTCCGTTTTCATCTTTCATTAGTATTGACTGGTGGTTAGCAGGAGTCAGAACCATCAAAACCAAAGGTCAGAACAGCAGTGAAGGGAGAAATTGTGAGTGACTATGAAATAGTTAGAAATGGAATTCATTTTAAGTGAGAAGGCGACCGAATGTGTCTTTGAAAGGTTTTATGTATGTCAGTAACAAAACTCAAACTGGCGCAACTTACTGAAAATGTGAGGGACATTTCAAATGTAAACGTTGTGTACTATCCACAGCCGAGGAAGACAGCCTCATGAGAGCACCATCTGAATGAAGTGATATATCAGCAGTTGCCTTCGAACAACTGCACACAACCTATGATTTAAATAATTATAGTAACGATGTTGAATTGCATTGCGGTTGGTTTTCATTTGAGATAATTGATTGTTGCTGCTGATGTTGCTGTTGCTTTTCCGTGTATTTTGTTTACGTGTTGCGTTATTTATTTGAGGGGCTTGGTTCCATAAACTTGCGGTCCCTCGCCCCCATAACAACATAACAATAAACTAATAAACTGTTCAAACTGCACCAGTGGCGTACCAATACAAAATGACGCCATGCCAAAGTTTAAAACCCTTTGAGGATCGCAAAAGCCGATATATTGACAGAGACTATTTCAGTCATAACTCGTCAGTCGATAGAGCTAGAGAGGTGTTCAAACTATCTGCGGATTCGGCAAGTCTTCTAGTTTCGACTGAAAAATGCTTTTTCAGTTTTGGGATTGGGGTTCTCTGTGGGTGATGTCTCAAGTGGGGCAGATTTTGCGTTTTTTTGACTGACTTTACCCAGCCCTGGACGCCAAGCCAACGAGCCATTTTTTGACTCAAGGTTTTCTTGAAATCTGGGATATCATTAGAGTCTTTAGAGCCCTTGATTGACTTTCTAGCAAAATTGTGACTCGAGTCGAGTCACCAAAAATCGTGACTCGAATCGAGTCATTGACTCGAGTCACGTTATCACTGGTAGGAAAGGCGCGGCAGCAGTATCCCTGCTGCCAATGAAGACTCAAGATCTAGCAACCTGCGGGTGAACACGGAGGGATCACAGCAAGCAAGATCAGCGTCATAGAGCAGCTTGCATACAAGAGCAAGGCACTCGTCATCGTCTTTTAGGAGACCCACTGCACTATCGCAGGAAACACGGCCTTGACACGTTTGTCCACGAGCAGTTAGAATGGACTAGTGGCGGATCCAGACCAGGCGTTTGGGAGGGGACAGTGAAATAGGGGCGCGCCAAGAATGTCTCTTTTTGTTTAAAGACCCCAGGTTTTCTGTGACATTCGTTAGTTGTCACACAAACGTGGTTAGGCCTTACTTTTGTAGGCCAAGAAAAAGGTGTTGGTCCAACTATGCGATTTTATTGGTCGATGTGTGCGATCTTTCAGGGAACTACCACTTGAAAGCGCCTTATGTCATTAATTGACAAAATTTTAAACCGGGTCCACAAAGGTGTAAATAACTAAATGATATCACGTTTTCAGACTATGCTTGTGCAGTTACATGCACCTGGACAGCATATTTATTGCTGAAGCAACAATTCAAAAACAAAATACAAATGAAAAGCATTCGCTACGACATTAGTCTACTCCCACTTTGGGTAGCTCTGCTGGCTATTACAAAAAGATCTCATGATCGCACAAGATATATTCGCATTGGGCCTAAAAGCAAATTGCCCTAAAATACATTTAACGCCACGAATGAAGGTAGAACTTCAAACAAGTTTTTAATACTGTTTCACATGAATGGGCATTGAATTGCTGATGTGATGGAAAAGACATCAACCCCACTATTTCAGGTTATGAAAAAACTTTGTGACACTGTGGAACAGAAATGGGAGAAGGCGGGCTAAATTTCATACAAATACACAGTCAATACCGCCAAACTCAAGCTGTGGTCTCCCCGATAAATTCATTTCGCAATTAATTGTATACTATGAGGCCCTCCCACCTAAATAAGCTTAAAGTTACCCTCTTTGCTGTTGATACGGGGAAGAATCTTTTCGGCTCAAATTTATGTGATGTAAGTGAAATGAATTAACGGTACTAACCAAAAAGTTACGCATTTTTGTCGGTTGCAGATTTCGCTAAGCATGCCAAGTTTGTCTTTTCATGGCTGGCATGAGCTGTCCACGGGTTTGTGATTAAAACAAACGGATCAAAACCACAGGGCCACCAGTCACTGTTGCCAGCAAAAGCGCCGTCTCGCCCCCAAATTTTGGACTGCAAATATTGAACCGTTGATAAAAAATTGTCATTACCGCGTAGAGCCTCCAGATAGCTGGTATTTTCGTCTTACGTATCAGGGTTTGTTGAGGCGTGTAGCGCAACCATGTAGTACTGTAATTCAATGCTAGGCTGTGCTTCCCCCGTTGACGGAGTGAGATGTTGCACAATTGCACTGTTAGGTTATAAAAGTCCGGCACATTAATAATAAAGTTCTACGAAGTGCAAAGCATTGTTTAAACGAGTACAGAGGAGTGGTGAATTGAAGGGGAGGCGAGGGAGGCACTTGCCGTTCCCCCCCCTTTCAGGGCCCCAATTGAGGTGTTTCGCGCGTACATTTTCCTCATTTTTGGTGAAAGACTTATTATCAACTCACATAATATACTCCAAAGCAGATCATAAGTAAGCCCTCCGCTTTAAAAGGGGCCCCAAACAGCAACTGTAATGTGTACGAATCTTGTTTTTAAAGGCGCTCCCAACAGCAGTTGTAATGTGCAAGTACCTTACTTTCAAAAGAAACCTCAACAGCACCTGTACGCTAATGTGCATGTACCTGCTTTTAAAGGGCCCTAACAGCAACTGCAATGTGTCAGTATTTCAAAGGGCCTCCAATAGTAACTGTAATGTGTAGATAAGTTACCTCATCACCAAAATCATCTTCATCACGACTTTCAAAACCGGAATCCAGAGACCTTGCGTCATCAGATGATCTTTCATGATAATTCTGCGAAACAAAGGATAATTCTTGATGCTGTCAGGAAAAAATTTGATAAAATTTTTTATTTAATCATAGTTGTTGTGTGGCTTACTTTGTACAGACTAGCACGCATCATACCAGTTAATACAAGCGATTACGATATTGCTGCCAGACAAAGGCAAACACAAACCACGCCCGTACTACACACGGTGGATATCTTCAGGTGAAAACGCTGTGCAAAAGACTCGTGCTATTTTTTGTGATTTAACTCTTCTCGTAGTTTTTCGGTGTGATTTAAAAAATTTACATAAACCCAATTTGTTCAATTATGGAATTTTTATGAACTTCCTCACTGTGTTCAAACTCTGTAATAGGCTAAGTGCTTTACCTCATCATTTCTGTCATCCGTAGTTTCGGAGTCGGAATCCATGAACATTTCACCAATACTTTCAGGATAATATCTCTGTGAATTAATGACAGAAGCATTTTGAAGTCTTCCAGAAATAAGATATTATACTGTCTTCAGCTTGCAAGCTTCGTTCGTGCGGAGCAGCAAACACTTTAAAAGTTAACAACCCTTGAAAAAGCGAAATTCACTCTGCGTTCGCCTTTTTGTATGAAGTGAGATTTTGCAAGGCTTTCAACAGTTATCGTTGCAACCTTTGCGCTGGAATTGCCGAGGTTTTCTTTTCCGGATAGATCATGATCATAAAACTTGTGATTGCTGTCTCACGTAGGGATACTGGACACTGGTGGAATTTCGTCACGCCGTACATGCAGTGGCGTACCTAGGTTTCCCGCGCCCGGGGACAAAGTCAGTTTGGCCGCCCCCCACCCAGCTAGTTTGTGGCGACATGGGAAGAGTTGGTTGGAAATAAAAGGGCGCCAAAAGCTGACTCGGGCCCCCCGTTTAGTTGTTTCTAGACCCCTCTGAAAGCTTCGTATGACTGTGACGATGCGGAATTAACGTCAAGACCTTTGAATCTTGGAAATTATAAACTATCGTAGAGTTAAGACTCTAATCGTTTCGCGTGAAGCTATCCCCAGTTTGAAATTTCGGTCACGATTGAACATTCAAACTGTTGTATTGCGGCATCGTCGTAATACATTTGAATTGTAGCAACTAGTGAAAGAATACGCAGAAACTGAGAAAAGGTTCCATGATCACCTGCAAAAATCTGCATGAATTTTAATGACAGACTTCGAAGTGCACAAAGCCTGCTGATAACACAGTATAATATTGGCCAGAGTTGCGCCTTGTTTTTTACACCATGTGTTTTTCAGAGCCTTGTAAAGACCCCAATGCAGTACACCCACTTGACCCCTCTCTCGTCAGGTCTGGCCGCAATTACTGCTTATGAGAACTGCAGGGGATTCTGTAGCATGCACTCCGAGAGTTTTGAGTTTTAGAGCGTCATAAAGGACTGACGGAGTGCAGACTCACGAATACCTTAAAGAGGGGTGCAGACAGAAGAATGCATATGAAAACCGAAGGCAAATTATTTTGAACTACTAGGCAAATATAAAATTCCAAATCCTGAAACATTTCTTTGGATATAATGACCCGAAAAGTTAACAGAAAATGAAAGTAATACCACGATGTAGAGCTGTCCTTGTAATTATCTGACTTCAAAGAAAAAGTTTTCTTGTCTTTGCTGGAAATTTATCGATTATTTTGCCAAAAACTGATAAACGTCAATGATGCTCCGTTCGCGAGAAATTCTAGGTTAGTGATGTGACCTGAATTTCAACAATCATATCCATAGAGATACTCAGTTTATACTAAGTCGAATTAACATAAAACGCATGTAGCAGTAAGGGAAAAGTTTACAACTGGGCCCGGAAGGATGAAAGTACGCTATCTAAGTTTTTCTGACATAACCATAGCCCAACATTACTGGTGTAAAACAGTTGCCAGCAGGGATGCCGGAGCAGAGGTAGGACAGGGAAGCAGTGAAAAAGCTGAGAGCAGTGGAAACTTATAAAAAACAAAAAAATTGTTCCCAATATGGTTGTTTCTGATCAGCAACAATGTTGACCTCAAAAATAATAACAAAAGTATAGGAAACCATTCTGAATTTTCTGGGTGAGCGAATACCTGCAATAAATTTGTTTCAAGTCGACCTTGATCAACCATGAAATTACCTATGATACTGTTACTGCAAGGCACTACCACCCCCCACCCCCATAACAATTAATATATTTCTAAATCTTAACAAGGTAGCTGTTTTATCTATATTTTGATCATTATACAAACAAGCTATGCGAATTTCTACGAAGGCACCAGAAGCTTGGGGCCCGGTATTTTTTTGCCTCAGGTAAAATATCCCTCAGAGATATTGCTCAACAGTATTGCACAGTTGCAATTAGAATATTGCAATAGTAGTCAGCATTTAATTGAATATCCCACATAAAATTATCATAACTATCTTCAAAACTACATCAAATCCATTTCAACATACAGCTTGTCAAGCCATCAAACAGGGTAGCGGGTCGGAGTAAAATATCCGACTCTGACTCCAACTCCGACCTTTCCAAAATTTCCGACACCGACTTTCCAAAATTTCAGACTCCGACTGCCGACTCGGACCTTTCCAAAATTTCCAACTCCGACTCCTTAACATAAAGGGAATGAAATTTGGCTGTTAAAATCAATGGAAATCGTGGTGCACAGCAAAAAATCTGTTTCAACAAAAGTTTCAAAAGAAATTGTACCATTTCGACTGGAATTCCCAATTTAAGAGTGTGATGTAAAAAATGATCCAATTGGTCATCCGGAGCCGGAGTCGGACAAAAAATTCCCACTCCGACTGCCAGTGTTGTTAGGAATCCGACTCCGACTCCACCCAAAAACCTCCGACTCTGGCTCCGACTCCGCAACCCTGCCACCAAAGATAAAAAAATTTCCTAAATATCAGATCTGTTGTCATGACAACATACTGTTGAGGTTTAGCGCTGCTCTGAAAGCATACGCAGCTGCATGCACGTGAGCGCTGGATTGTGACACAACTATAGAATGAGAGCAAAGTCGGAAAGTTCGCAATTCTGGCTATATGAGAAAACGTTGTGACACAGCTGTGAGACCAAACATATGCGAGCGCTGATTGCTGTAGACAGAAGCTCCGCTTTAAAATGTCACCAAGGTTCATAACTGCTCGCTTTGCAAACCTTGGTTATTTTGATGAGATTTGGCAACTGGGTAGCAGCCGCTGGCAATCGAAATTTGGGAAATCGTAATTATTAGCATCCACAAACATTTAACATTCCGTAACGTAACATTCCAACCTCCATTTGGCGCCACCAAAATGCTGCGCCCGGGGACAGATGTCCCCCTTTCCCTCCTTAGTTACACCACTGTGTACATAATGGAAAGAGCTTCTTCCTCGATCTGAGAATAATTTTTTCATGTGGGTCGCCCAACGTTTTTGAAGCTGAGCGGTCGCAACTCCGGCGAAGTTTACTTCTTGAAGAGATGGTGCACTTTCACCACACAAGTATATGCAGCCGAAATGAGTCAGATTGACTCATGAAAATCACCCATGTAGTGGCAGTGATTACTTCATTTTTTTGAACTTTATTTTTTCAAGATTCGCGTAAATGATTGATCTTCTCGACGCAACAGCATAGCATGATAATTTCCCCACCGCTGTCACGTGTGAGACTAATCCGAGTAAAGAACAAAAAAACGCAGCTACGTTTGCAATTCAAGAATCAATTGAAGAAAAATCACAATCACTTCACTCACTGAAGCCACCGCGATGAGCACAACAAATATACGTCACGAAAGAAAAAAATCGTTACTTTGAATGTTATAAAAAACTTTTGTATGCAGGCCCGAAATCGGCCCCAAAACATTTTGACAAACTCAGGTGCGAACCCGGACCGATTTACAACTCTGAGGTGGGCAATGTAAAGCGTTTTTTCCTAAACGTTGCGTGATTCGCCCCCTCCGTCGTTCCCAGAGCCAAAGCTGTTTGAGTTGGTGGACGTAAAGTAATGAAAAAGTAGCGGTGGACACGAAGTGAAGCAGCAAAAATAAACTCTCTGAAATGCAGTAAAAAACTCCAACAAAACAAACTGAAATAAAGTAGAAATGTGTAAAACCATTTGTCATTCCTTACCTCTCTGAAAACAAAAGTTACTTGAACACATTGCAATGGACTCAACAACAGAATTTACGACGGTTGCGTTCAAAATATAAAAAGTTGGCGAGTAATGACTTACTGGTAACTTGATTCTCTTTTGTCTTTTTCCGAATTTTTTCCGAACAGCCCGAGATATTTTGCATCCTCTGAGGCTCACCTCGGCAATAAGACCAAGGATGGGAATCAGTGACAGAGCTCCGTCATCGCCGATGTTTGGGTTACCGCTGAGATCGAGCATTTTCAACTGTTTGAAAAATGATAAGACATATCAGACAAAGATACGACAGATTTTAAAACTTGGGCTTCCAGTCAACTACTTTTACCGAATGTGGACAAACGTTCAGGTAACTTGTTTCACTCCAGAGAAGTTGGAAAATTTCGCATTAATAAAAAAAAAAAACTGAGTAAAATAAAAAACAAATCGGAAGCTGTCAAAATAATTTAATGTAAAGATTAAAGGAGGTCATTAATAATACGCATTCAATAATTAGCTTACTTTGCATTTCATCTTCATTATTGTATTACCAATGAGTCGTACGCTTTCATCTCCAAGATCGCATTCATGTAACCTCAGTTGCTTGATTTGATGCAAACTTCTGACTAAAAATCTTAGACCATCATCTCCAATCGCATTGAAACTGAGGTCGAGCAATCGAATCTGTTTCAAATCAAATTTTTGTTATTGCATCCAATAATGCGAGGGTACGAAAGCTACAAGACGGAGTCATCCAACTTCTGAACGAGCAACAGCGTTGAAGCTGAAAAAGTTCGACTTCAGCAAGATTTGAATTCACGTTCACCTCACCTCCAAGTTAGGGTTGCCAACCACAACTGAGAAAGAAACCAAGCAGTGGAAGCAGCGTCTGAGATATTACATGGACTTGGATTTAAATCTCACAGCATTATAGTATTTTGAATGATTTGGATTAGATTTGATTTCTGTTCAACCAGATTGAGATTAGATTTGATGATATTGTTTTGAACTTCTTCACAACTTTGGGTTCAGTTTTGGGACTGCAATTACTATATTGCAAAGTTGATTCAATGGAGTTTCTCAAATCTATCGCGATTGTATACTGTGTTTGGTTAAGTGTTGAGCCTTGTCCATCACCAGCTAAGCCATTCTGCTCTATAAGGAATCATGTCATCAGTGTTACAGAATTAGTCTTGGCTCTCATTGATCCAGTCCCTTTTCTTGACTCATCATTATACATACCGTAATAACCATACCTCATATCATTTGGCACAGTTCATCATTGTTCATGTGTAGCCTGGTTCTAATACGTCGTTTGTGTTGTATACCTGTTAGTCTTCTGCTTTGGCATATTATACGCTATTGCTGAGCTAAACAGAGCTTTTCACTGCCAGGGCCGGATTTACCAATAAGCTATGGAGGCTTAATCCTAGGGCCTCGAGATCCAAGGGGCCTCCAGTAAACTGCGGTACACACACAGTGGCGATTCTAGATCCAAAAAAGTGAGGGGGGGGCACTGTGGGGCCGAAGAAAAAAGGGGGCCAACATAAATCTCTACCTTGCACGGTGATTTTTCGTTGTTTCGAAGATTAAGTTGCTATGATTAACCCTATCATACCCAACATAGGCTTGTGAATATCGTTAAACGTGCACTAGATTTATTATTCACCAGAGACACCTAATCGCCCCTATAGATGAAATCACACACTTGTACAGCTATGTCGAATATTCTATGTTAACCATACAACTTCCACAGTACTACACATGTAAAACAAAACACCATTTTCCATACACAATTGCCGGTACTACACGAACAAAAACAGCTGAACGAATGTGAAAACAATTACATGAAAGCGAACTGGTTCCAAACACGAATTCCATCTTGAGCCGAAGACAAGAAGGTTGTTGATAGCCAACTAGTTCGGTCAAAACATTCTTACTACAAAGCAATTTTTTAAATAAACCATCTGCCAACGGATTGGTGACAACTGACTGATCCATTTTTGTAGTAGCTTATGGAAATTTTGTGATTGTGGTGTAACCACAACGGTGTTATGCAACTAATATTACGAGTGTTATGCCCATCTGCAGTGTGGATAGGGTGAGGGCTTTTCAATGCATCCCCATGCCGTACGCTTATGAGTACGAGTGGCAGCAGGTAGATGGCGCCACATGCAAATAAATGGTCACCGCTAGATGGTGCCCATAAGTTACAAGTCACTGTGATGGTCACCACAAGCGAATTATAGTTCACTTATCTCTACATAATGATAGTGCAACCTAGTAGTAGTAGAGTGAACCCGTCGAGGGAGCTCTATTGCTGCTGGTTGCTTTCCTGTTAGTTAATGCCCCGAATTGCCATCTTTCTCTTGTGCTTGCCTCAGTAGTTCAAGGCGAT
>JGI24021J15306_10012859_pt1 | contig 10408 bp, 10 predicted proteins | sample Ectturendosymbi1_FD_15306 | JGI IMG/M metagenome (IMG submission 15306) | reverse complement strand
CCGATATTTGGGTTTTGCCGATATATCGGTGTCGGCATCGGCTTCAGCAGGTGTTGACAAAACGCTGTTATATTCCTCACGCATCCAGACACCTTGCTGAAGAAAGCACAATGAAGCAAGTCAAGACAGCTATCTTGCAGCAACGCTAGCAGGTGCGGTTTCATAAAGAAACAGACAAGATGAACCATGGTGCACGCGTCGACCGTCGCAGCCAAAGCAAAAGCATCAGCATTAATCAGATTAATTGAAAACCATAACAAAATATCGAAATTGCTACAATTTGAAATATTTTAGCTCGAAAAAACGGTAAGGCATGAAATACATTGTATTGATAATGAAGGAGAAAACAGGATTTAAAAATTTTGGAAATATCGGTATCGGCTATCGGTTTCTTTCTCGTCTTTGAAATTCTTAATTTTCGCCGAATAAACTCAACTCATATACCAAATAAGTACAGTGCAGACAGTAACCTCGCCTGTTCATCATAATCATATCTGAAACAATTAATAATTTGACAGCTTTTACGAGATAAAAAAAACTGATTTTTGAAGTTTACGAAAACAAACGTAAGGCATAAAATACTTTGTATGTTTGATAATGAAGCAGAAAACATGATTTAAAAATTTTGGAAATATCGGTATCGGCTATCGGTCCATGAATGGCCGATATATCGGCATCGGTATCGGCGCCAACAAAGCCATATCGGTCGATCTCTAGTTGTGTTTTTTGTAAGAGCAGAGTAGCAGTACCGTGCTGAGAGACACTGTAACTCATGCGATCATTTTAACTAGTATTGTGCCCTTGTAAATCGTAAGCTGCTGGTTTTGATAGCCATGCTTGTCAGCAAGTTCATAGATGAGATAGAGTCCAGGTCCTGTTGGAAGCGGAAGCGGTGGAAGCGGTTGACGAAATAGCCGCTTCCACATCCCTGGTTCCAACATTGCAAAATTTGTAACAATCAGGCAAACGGTGCATCGCTTGCAAATTTTCAGAGCAAGGTGATATCTTTTACAAAGCAAAATAATAAAACTCAGACGGACAGAGTAGCTTGAATTATGGAATTCAGCGATGAAACGCGGAAATTTTGTATATACTGGAGATGGATCTTTGAAAACTGCGAGTGGTGAAAATGTATGGTGATACTATGTTTCATAAAAGTGGATGACCTTTTTGCGTTTTATATACTTTGCATATAAAATTGATTAAATTTTGTAATATCAGACGATTTCCACCAAGTCGACAACACAAACTCCCTGAAATCGGAGCTTAGCAATTGTATCGGAAAAGCCACGAAAACGTTTGGTCATAATCGTCCACGTGTTTGTTCTAATGGCAACCTCTATATCCAAGTAAAAGTCCAAGTGCCTGTGTTGCCATTGTGCTTCTCTATGGTTGTGAAACGTGGACAACGTATCGGAACCAAGAATGCCGTCTTAACGCTTTTCAACTGCGTTGTCTTCGCTCTTTATGGGGCTGTCCAGGGTCCAGGAGAGACCGTGTGCCCAATATTTCAGTACTGTAAGCGGCTCGTTCCTACTAGCTCATAACCACCATCAGATATCGACGGCTACGATGGGCTGGTCATACATGTATGCGGGATGGAGGTCAACCACCTGCCAAAGCAAGTTCTCTCTAGCGAACAACCCAATGACCCACTGGGCGTCCAAAACTGCGTTTCCGGGCCGTGTTAAAGTTAAAGCGTGACTTAAACGCATTTAACGTAACATATAGTTCATGGGAAAACCTGCCTGCAACAAAAGAGAATGGAAGTCTGCCATCGAAACTGGAAAACAAACAAAAAATAATTCCTGGAGGATTGTGAGCGCCACCGTGCCCATCGTTGTGCGCTCCGGGTAGGCCATGATGATGATGATGCACTCAACTTTCATGAAAAAAAGCTTATTGGAAATCGGGGCAAGGACAAAAATTCCCCGGCAACGGCTGGAGTCTTCCTGAGAAATGCCTTGCTGTACGCCTATGTTCTCTACAAAGTAGGCGAGCACCACCTTGTCAAAGACAAATCTTGGTGAGAAAATATGCTAGAATCATTGGATTCAACCTCTATGAACAGTCGAAATTGTTCTCCGAAAGAAGTTTGCAACATATGTTGCTTGCTTGAGTCGCAATGTGAAATGAATTTGAAATAAATTGTGACGATGCAAGAATGTTCACAGAACGTGATTGCCTTCACTTCGAAACGCAGAAAAAGTAAAACAAAACGCAATGAAAGGGTAAAAAGTGTTTTCAAAAATTGTAGATTTGACGTGGAAACGCTTCTGCAGAATTACACTCACTTTTGGTTTTCGTTTATCAATATTTTTTATCCATACGTAGTTTCTTAAAAAGTAATTTACAAGTTACTGTGATTTTACTTTTCCGCTCAAACAAACCAAACGGTTTAGTTTGGTATCTTCAGAAAGGACGGACTTTAGTTTTGAACATTTCGGGAACTGTCACTGCTTTGCTCACTAACTATGAACTTTTTCATTATTTTGAAGAAAAAAACATTGTTAAGTGCGAAATTGTGAAATTGTGAAATTGGCCAAGCCTTAATGTCATTGGAATAACAACTGAAAGATATCAAAACTTAAAACGAAGTATGTTTGCTCTTTTTTTCTTTCAAGGTCACGTAAAAATAGTGAGAAAAATCACCAACTTCTGAAAGTGTACTAGATTGACAGTGTTTGTCTAATTAAAATCTTACCTCCTGTTCTTTTGTTCTATTGCAGTTAACATTACTGTTACTAAATGCTTCAGTCAAATATTCGTAGTTTTCTTTCCTAGAAGGTAAAATTTCAGCTGGTTGTTGATGCTGTCGTTGTTCCTCCACCATACCCGGGCCAGTCCATGATTCAGTGTGAAAAGTTACGGTTGGTTTGTGTCGTTTTGAAGGCACCTGTTGCTTCGGATCGTTCTTGTACGAAACTTTATTTGCAGTCTTTAGTTGCGGACGTTGCTCCGAGCCGATNAGCTTTTTTTCGTTGTGGTTGGTTGAACGGCTTTTTGTCTCTGCTTTTCCACTTCTCTGAAAACTTGTCTGGCGTTGTTTTTCCACGGTCGGGGTCGTCCAGTTATCTTTTCTTTCAGGAGAGCTCTGTTTTATCTTCTGAACTTTTGTGCTGCATGAACCCATCAGTTTTCACCTATTTCTAGTGGTTTTCTTTGTCTGGTAGAGTTTTCAAAACTTTCGTTATCCCAATTCCTCTGGGAAGATTCTAAACAACATGATACATAATTGTTGAAGAGTCATAATTAGCTAAATTTTTGCATTTAGATAAAGACGTGTAATAGCAGTCAATTTAACGAAACACGCATAGTTATTCAATGAGATCTGGTTCATGTTGCCGCTTTAGAGAAGTATACAACCTCACAAAATTTGTTTCATGGCTGTTCAGATCAATTTGATCAATGCAACTGCATTGACAGTACCTTTTCTAAAAGCCTGGTTTTACTTTAGACGAACAATTGAATCAGTACAGCCATTCTGAATAACATACGAATAAACGACTAAATCATTCATTTTTGTGTGTAAGATACAATATATGAGGTGGACGACAAAAACTTGCACTTTTTAGGTACAGAGGCGTTGATGGTCAAACAGAACGCAGCAACATTATGGCAATTTTTTCCATTAGTGACATTATAGCTATTTTCAAGGCTTGCGTTCGCAAGCAATAGCGCAGGTCTTTAAGGGTTCGTACCTTATACTAGAGCGTTATCGAAATGTACTATAGCTGATAGAAAGGTTGGAACGTGGCTTTATACTGTAGCCCTGAAAATGAACCTGGATGCCAAGTTTGGCGACTCACGTGTAGAAATGCACAATGGGAACAACTTTATATCTTGTTTGTTTTAATGTTTGAACAAGACGCTATTGCAAAGACGAACAGCAGGTTTTCCACGTTCGCCGTTGGTCACAAATGACGAGCATATCGTTAATATTCAAAATGCGCCATTCGTTTCATATTTAAGACCGGAAATGAGGGCTTATTTTGTTTATTTAAATGCAACTACTGCTTTAGGTCTAGAATTAGATCTTTTTCGGTGGCACAATCATCCACGATTGGCAAGTGAATTATACTGAAGAACGGAACGTAGGTGGGAATCGCACAAATACGGCAACTTTCCATAATTTAATCCATCTTTTCTACGAATAGGCTTTTAGCCATTGCGTAAAACTATGATGTTTTGTCAAAAATCAACGAGATTCTGATGTTATATTTTTAATATATGTTAGGGTTATCTATCATTTAAATTTAAAAGAATGTTCAGCTACCCTTCACAAGTTCTGGCCAAGAGCTTGTGCCGCTAACTGTTGGTTCAAGCCAGGGCTGTGGAGCCAGAAGTCAAATTCCGGGCTCAGCCTCTGGCTCCAGGCATCTAAAGTTTTTGGCTCCAACTCCGGCTCCAACATCTAGAATTTTTGGCTCCGGCTCCAAAATACTTACTTCGCAATGTATCAAATGAAAAACTCTCAAAACAGAGACTGTGACACTAATTTATCAAGATTCTTCGGTATGCTATTCTTTTCACCAATACCGATATGCACATTGTGCAAATCACTCAGCTTTTGCCAATACTACGATTCTGGTCACTGTTTGCTATATCCAGTACAAATATAATGATTAAGCAATAGTCTCCAGATTTTGTGCCAGCAAAAACCACGTAAAAAGTTATCGATACCTATTTATAAGCTTTTCTTTGCCAGTTGCAATGAGCTGCGGTGCGTGTTTTAGCATTTTACCATTCCATAATGCTTATTACATAACCGATAACTTGGAGGAAGAAGTTAAACATGTGCATAAAGTTATTTCACATTCAGATCCAGGGGCGCAGCAAGGATTTTTCTAAGGGGAGGGGCTAAAGTTATGAAAGCAAAAAGCCTTGAAAAGGAAAAATTGCTTGTGATTAGAATAGCCAAGAAATGCACATCATTTGTGGATAAACAGTTGACTGCACTCACAACTAAAACTAGGGGTACTTCGAATTAAACTGCCATCGTATTTCTTCGATTAACTGTAAGCTTACACCACAGTGATCTCCTAAAAAGGTCAAGATAATTCGCAAGCTGTTAGCAAAGTGTAAGAGTATACGCGAAAAGTAAAAATTGCGATAATGCTCTAAGCAGCCACGACCCTTCATAAAAACAAAAAAGGCTTGTACAAAATCTAGATCCTGCGTGTGTGTACTGTAGATGATAAACATCGCATACAGAAGCCTAAGCAAACTGTGGATAAGTTCAGATTTTGAAAAATGCAAACAAGCAGAGTGGCACAGTAAGAGTTCTGCACAACAATATATGCGGGAACTTCCATCCCACTCATCCCTAGAGCAGCGCGCTTCAAAGAATTACAAGCAAAACCTTCAGCCTCCACAAACCACACAGGGCCGGCCTTAAGCCGATGCAACCGATGCAGCTGGATTGGGCCCCGCGCCATGGTGGTTGAGCAGGTTGTTTATTTTTGCCAGACACACTTTGCGCTTGAGAATTCAGTAGAAACGCCATATCAATTTCATTGTTAACAAAGAACGCTCTCGTTAGAACTAGCGAATTTCCTCTATTATCGAATGTTAGCAAACGTGTTCAATTCTCGTGTTGGTGCTTTATATCTGCGCTCTACCACGGTCGTAATACGGTTGACTGAACACGATGACGTCATAAAACAACTCATCAGAGGGGCCCCGCGCCTAGGTCTTGCATTGGGCTCCGCACCTGCTAGGGCCGGCCCTGCAACCACAGGTTAAGGGCTTAAAATTAACTGGATATGCTTTTCAGCTGCAGAAGCACTGTCAGTGTAATTAAACAACTAAATCTAATTAAACACCAAAGTCTGATCGACGCTTTTCACGCGCTGAAATAAGAGCACTGTGGGTAGGTCAACACTGTTGGTAGTTCAAATATCAAGCTTGTTTCCACGCCAGCAGAGCACGGTACGTCCAGTTCTTGTTGTAGTTGGTAGCAGGAACGGATTTAGGGCGCGCGGGGCCATAGGTCATCTTAGTTTTTGGGGCTCCACGCAAATGTGACCTATTTGGCCGTTTATCTGAAAAGCGTGAAAGTATGCCCCTCTTATATTTAGTGCCTCCTGAAAAATCCATCTTTTGTTGCGCCGACTTTGGTTTAGCAATTTCCTTAGATCTTCAATAGAAATTAAAGCTTTTCTTATATTCTTCTACAGAACAAATGGCATTGCGATCTTTTCTTGGAATTTATAGCTCTTTTATGTAGTTCAGAAGTTCTTTTTGTTAAATTTCCGCGATTGCTTGCGTTTTTAGTAGATTTGTTTTTCGGATATAGACATCTTCCGTGACCGTGTTGCCGCCCTCGAAAATATCGTCTGACTGTCGATCTGATTACCTGTACGTAAACTTCCTTTTTATGGTAATAGTAACCACATATTTTATGAACTAAACAAGCACAATCCATTCAGTGGACACAGGGCTTATTTATGCCGTTCTGAAATGTCATTTTCCAAGCAATACAAAATAAATCGTCTATGCCAGGGGTGTCAAACTCATTTTCACTGAGGGCAATATTAGCATTATGGTTCCTCTCAAAGGGCCCGTTGTAACAGAATTAGCCACAATCATCTACGCTGCCCTAATGCTTAAAGAACGTCTCTGTCACGTAATAATGATTATGTTGCAGTGAAAGGAGCCTTAAAACTTAATAACTTTCTTGAACAGAGACCTTAGGTCAGCAAGTTAACTAAAATAGCAAAGTTACAACATGGGAAGGAACGTTGTTCGCCTTTGTAAACAGGTATAAACCACCACAGTTCCAAAAAATAAGCAGGTTGCCATAGGCCGATGGTGAACAGCATGCAGAAAATTTGCACAGCAGCAAAGTATTTTCGCAACACCCTCGGTTAACCATGTGAAGTAAGACCAACATAGACACGTTTTTCCCAGTAAAGCTCACGAGAAACTGTTCTACTGTAGCTGATCTAAATAACATAGAGAGTTACACCAAGCAATCTCTGTTTGGGGGAAATCTAGTAGAAACAACCAATCGTAGGATCCAATACTGACAATATTGGTTTACATCGGAGTTTTGCAGTGTCTGGGGGGTCTTGCGTTCTTACGAGCTGTTTGTCAGTGGAAAATTGAACATCAATTAACTCTTTGGCGTCAAGGTGGTTTCGGGGATTTTCGGAAAAAAAACGCCTAAACGCACGTGGCTTTGCGCGGGAATTTCTCCGGTCCGGTATGCTCTGCAGACCCATTCTAATACATGCGGTGTTTTTCTTTTTAATTTTTTTGTAACCACTTTCATACAGACGGCCTGAATCTCCGTCACGCCCAAATGCACCATTATATCGTGTTGTTATTGTACTGATAAGAGTCTGGAGTAGGCATTTGCATTTCCGTCCGTTTCAAGGTAAATGCAGGATTTCATGGACTGCAGGATTTCACTTATTTTGCAAAATGCCTGACTGTTGTTCGTCCTCATCACGACTCCTTCAAGTTGACCCTTAAAATTGCAAAGCAGTTTTTTCGATTAGTCTTTATAGAGCTTTTATGCCTTTCACATAATGACTAAAGACCGTTCTGAACTCCTTTCTCACAACGTGTAAGGCTTTCTTGGCACAAAAATTCCAAGAACTTTTGCGGCATTCTGCACCAACACACAAAAGTGCGTGGCTCACAGTAAGACTAAGCTCCACCAGCTCCACAGACAAAGGTAGAGGACTAGCAGCTGATAACTCCGTCATGTGGATGCAGCATAAATTTTGCATGCGTTTTGCTTGCGCGGAGAATTGCCAGATGAATATCTGCTAATCGTATGCAGCTGTACAGTAACAATACCACTTTTAGGTTCATGCAGCTTTGGGCACCATCATACTCCACTTCAACGTGTATTTCATTCTAAATTAACTGATGCGAAAGTTCATGTTTTTAACCTTATACTGCACGTAGCCAGCTTCAGCGGAAACGGAACGAGGATGAAGTTTACTTCGCGACCATAGGTTTTAAAATTTCTTTCAGGCAATTGCTTTTCAAATGGACATAAGGGTTTGTACCCTTACGCATACAAAAAAGAAAGATAAACTGATTCATGGACACGACGCACAATATTGACTGTGATGTCTTTGGCAACAGTCGGACTAAAAAACAACTGACTGCAAAACACCAGGAAAAGTTTTTGTCAGTTCAGCTAGTTGAAAGCTGGCCAAACCTGCTTCATCATGCTCTGGGCATGACTTTCCAATGTTATTTGAGGTTTTAACCCTGAGTAGCAGTTCTGCTAACAGTGAACCCACACGACACGGGTTTGCACGCCAAGTGGTCAAGCATTCTCCTGCTCCATACAAAAGGTAGTGATATCATTGTTGAAGTGTCAACCGAATAACCAGCTCTTACGAAATGATTAACAATTTGAGCGTATACAACAACGGAGATTCCGTCACAATAGCTTCCGGAACTGCTTTCTAAGCAGTCGTATTAGAAGCTGGTTCTAGGAAGTTCGTTAGAAAAGTCTCGTTAGCAGTTTAATAGAAATATGCCTCTTACAAAAAATAAGTTCATTCAACATTGTCAGTGCGTACAGGTCCGCACAGTCATGTGTTGCCACCAACTAAAGTAAAAATTAGTTCTGGGGGTCCGATGTCTTCACAACTCATTCCTCTTTACACTGCCGACCGACATATACAAGAGAAAACTATTTTTTNNAGTGGGATAAACACAGCACAAGGCATCTATTTTTATCCATAGTATCAACTCGAGGGTATCNGTACCTGTCAACCATGCGAATTCCGCACTTCGCNATTAATTTGGTCACATAGAAGTTAACAAGGTACCCATTCACATTTCATTTATTCAATGAAACATTCAGCCAATGGCCAATCGAGAGAAAAACCCTGAAAAGAGGCATAAAAACCCACTCCCGTTTTGCTCCCAGAAACAACTGGGAGAGTTCGCCTATATGATTTAGGCCAGGGGTTGAGAACCCACTTATTATCGTGGGCCGCATGAAATGTGGAATACCGCGGGCGGGCCGCAANTTAATNTTATTTAAATTTAATTATGCTATAATTCNAGCCTTATCTTCCTAAGAAAGTAAGGATAGAAAACTATGAGGAGCGCGAGAGNCTTCCCTTGACTAACTGCATAAATATCTGCTTATCATGGAGTTTCGTTTCAGCGAGATGATGTGTTGTAACTTAGCTTAGGTAATGACTTTTCTGATGCGGGCCATTTTAAATTTTCATGCGGGCCGCACGTTCCCCATCCTTGGTTTCGTTAGGCACACAAAACTTAAAGCACCCGCTATGTCTTCTGCTGACTCAGTTTTCTCCAGAGCTGGCCGTTATTTCTCAGTTACTCACCTGATGTTCACATTTTCAACCAAACAAAATTTCTTTGCCTTCATAACGATGTCACCTTTACACCTTGATTTAGAGAAGACAAAGGTTGGATTGCATATGCTGTCAGGCACTTCATTGTCTGGAGTATGGAAGAATACTTCCTTTNATTGAAAACCAGAATATCTTCATTTTTATTGTCAAAAACATTCTTTTTTACATGGTACAAAGTNATAGTGATCTGCATGTCGATTGGGTGGTAACCTTACATGACTCGTCCATTATAGTACTGCATGGACGAAAGGAAAAGAGGAGTGATAACTGCCGCTGAGACGTAAAAAACAATAATTGACACACACTTTTTATGGTAAGCCTGTTTTTGTCCGTAAAAACACGAAACTCTATGCATGACGTCACATAAAGCATTGTTTGTCATAGTATGCACACTTGCAATATCCGTGAAAAAAACAACTGAAAACAGTAAAGCATGTTTGAAAATGCATCTCAGATTCAGTCAGACACAGCAAAAACAAGTGGTTCTCAACCTTTTTTCGTGGCGGACCCCGTTCACTGCCCACAAATGTGGACCGCATCGTCTTGTCAGCGGTTTTTAGGCTTTTCAGCAATATTATTTGGTTATTGCTTAGTTAGACATGCAACAATGCGCACTGTATCAGATGGTCATAGAGCACAGCATCTCGCCTTAAACCGCAAACAGATATCTTGCTTATGTACAAAAAACTTCAGGTGTATCATAACCGCACTGGGGCTTTTCGTAACCATTGTCTGAAGTCTGGTGCTGAGGCAAAAATTAAATTGAGATAGCTAGTTTTAGTTAAAGTAAAAGCTTCACTAAAGGGAAAGAAAAATTCGGGTTAACACCAATGCAAAAAACACCACTTTTAGTTTGACTGACATACTTGAATACTATTAGCCTGCGTAAACTGAACCGACAGTGAGATAGAAAAAAATACCTAACTGGATCGAAAGAAGCTTGTGCCGCTGTGTGCTAGATTAGTGGTTCTCTAATGGGAAAACGGGCAGTGGCCTACGTACCTAGGGTTTCCCGCATTTGGGGACAAAGTCAGTTTGGGCGCCCCCAC
>JGI24021J15306_10012858_pt1 | contig 10408 bp, 4 predicted proteins | sample Ectturendosymbi1_FD_15306 | JGI IMG/M metagenome (IMG submission 15306) | reverse complement strand
TGAAATTGCGCCCAGAAGTTTTTCATACACCTTGCAAAACGATAACTTCTGAATGCGTCTGAACTTCACAGTAGACAGCTTCGTTTTTGGACACATAAATCGTAAACATGCGCCCAGAACTTTTTCTGTAAACCTTGCAGGCAGAGAACTTCCAATGCGTCTGAACTTCACAGCAAATTGCTTCGTTTTTGGACGCANAAATCGTGTTAATGCGCCCAGCACTTTTTTTATCAACCTCGCAAGGTGAAAACTTCCGAAATGCGTCTGAACTTCGCCGGAAAGAGCTTCATTTTTGGACACATAAATCGTGACAATGCACCCAGAACTTTTTTATAAACTTGAAAGCGGAGAATTTCCTAATTGCGTCTGAACTTTTTTCACAGATCACTGTTGTATATCCATGCTGTGACCTGGAAACTGCTTAAATCGTGAAAACTATGTCCTGCACATCTTTCAAAAAATAACAAAATTGTGCTTTGTGTAAATTTCTTTTGTGAAGGAAATTGCGTCCAAATTTGCAAGTGCCAATTTTCAAACTTTTTGTCNGCTGGTGCCCAAAAAAGTGCCGAAAGTGCCATTTTTTCGGCTTAGAGGGAACACTGTGCAGAGCACACATGAGTTGCTCTTGTTATTCTGGTCCAAAATAATTGTTTCCTCATAACTGTTTGACAATCGCATCTCATTACAATGTCTATCCTGCTAAGAACAGTAGAATCAGGCAAGGAAATGGCGATGAAGCCAGGTTAATAACAACAATGAAATTCAAAGTTTTTGTTTTGCACATCACCATTGGCACATACATTGCTCTAGCAATTCATTAAGTGGCTGGAAACCAGGGCTGTGGAGCTGTCGTAAAAATGAAACAGCTTAGACTCGGCAACTCTTTGCATGAAGACGGCTCCAGCGCTCTTTTTTTATGGCTCTGGTTTCTGTTCATTTTCACACATTATTAATATTTTTAATGGTCTTGATGTGTCTTAAGTTGAATCGAAATAAAATATATCAAGCACACAAAACTAAGAGATATACCAAACTTTTCTGAGTAATTTAATATGGTAGTTTTTTATAAGCAGCACTTTTACCATGAGGAAATCGGCAAAAAAACAACAATCACAGGTTCAGACAATTCAGAGAACTGTTACTAGTGAAAACATAACTCACGGCAATGATGGTATAAACAAATTCTGGAAAGGTAGTTGCTGGTTTTGCCATCAATACCTGATGACCTTTTATTTCTTATGACTAGAATAAAGAAAGACATTGGCTGTTTATAAAAGCTGCACTTGTGCCCGAGCATTTAAACACAGACCAGTACCATTGACCAAGTGTTTTACACTCGTTGCACCCTTTGTCTGTTGCAGTCTTGGCAATTCCAGGTAACAGTGCTGTCTGGGCAAACCATGCAAACAGTGCAAAACACAGTCGATTACCTCTCTCATGTGTTCTTTCATACACGCACACACTTGTATTAACACAGAGGCAAAGATGTGTTTAAAATCCCTTTGTTCAAAGAAATAGTATGACTTCTTGCACGAAAATCGCCTTTGACTTTTTTGAAATAGGAGAAAACATCTGCTTTTTTATCTTTTGCACTCATAACAAGAAGTGATGAATCACAAAGTGAAGCACAATTAACCTGCTAAGCTAAGGAGAAAATAAGACTGGTTACTGTGCTGAAAATATAAAATATGTTTCCACAGATGAAAACTTCAAGAAAAGTCCAGATTTGTTTACATTGATTTTTTATACCCTCGTGATAATGTACTGCTATGCAAAGCAATGCGAGTTCGCTACCAACACTTATAACTTTCATGTTATGCTGCTGCTAGTAAATGTAGTGGTTCCTAATGAATTTTGCCAGTAATCTAATAGACCTTGCCAGTACGCCTAATGGTTTCTGACAAAAATTCCTACTTTACAATGGTGTGCCATGTATTTCATGCTTAAACCTGTAATGGTATCATTATTTAATCATACCTCTACTAACAGTGTTATTACACAGCTGAAAAAGATACGGATATTAAATTATGTACCTACTCATTATAGCTCAATTCTTTTTGGATCGCTACACTACTATAGGCCCAGTTTGATCATTCTGACTAGAAAGTAAGATGTTGTGGCAGTTAACACTTTTTTTACTTCTACAGCAGTGGTTCTCAATCATTTTGCTGAAGGAAGTCAAATGCAGACCTGCAATTTCATTATAGAGTCACACTAAAAAATGTAACACAAGTCACCTGGCACATTTTTTTATTGCACTAAGTCTGTTACACAAAATTAGTTACTGAAAGACTATAACAACTGCACAGAGTATGCTTGGGAGCTGCATGCAGCTCACAGAACAGTGTTTGAGAACCATTGTTCTTCAAGTAACACTAACCTTGCTAGCTACAATGCCACAACCTTAGCATTGGTTAAACTAGGGAAACTAAGTCTTGCAGATCCATTATTGGAGTCTAGTGTTGCAACTACCTCTCAAATGGCTATAGCTCCAAAGCTCCGGGGCATGTTTTCGTAGCTTTTTGGCCAACTTTACCTGGCCCTGGGTGCTAACCCAATGAGCCATATTTTGGCTTAAGGTGTTTTTGGAATCTAGGCTATCATTTGCATCTTTATAGCCCTTGATTGGTTTTCTAACATATCTGGAGCCAATATTATAGCTCAAAAACTAAAAATTGGAAAAATTTAACTCCCACAAAAAGTAACAATGGCTACTTTTGACCTAATGGCCATAACTTGCCAGCAGAATGAGCTAGAGAGCTGTTCAAACACTTTAAATATGGAGAAAGTCTTGTAGTTTGCAATAAAAAATTGTTTCAGTTTTGGATGTTGGGTTTTTCTTAACTGATATGATGGGAATATGTTTATGCACATTTTGTTTACATTTGGATGATATCATCATCCCCTGGGAGCTGACCAAATAAGTTAATTTCATGGCTCAAAAGTTTATTGGATTTTAGGCTATAATACGAGTCTTTAGAGGGTTTGATGGATTTTCTAGTATTTCTGTTTCCGAAATTATGGCCAAACTTCTGGAAATTATTTAGGGAAATCCCTAAAAATCCCTCATGGAATTCATGAAATACTTGGAATTCATGAAATACTTGGAATTTCAAATATTTGGAAAAAATTCCCGAAATTTTGTGGCATAACTTTGAACCAGAAACGTTAGAAAGTTGAGTAGGTACCTTGAGACTATTTCATCCATAACTAGAGCCCTGTCATGCATTCTCCAGGTCACTGAGCAGACTTGGGAATTGGATAGCTAATGGACATTCCACTTTCACCCAAACTGCGGAACTAACAAATTGCAGTCCTATCACTGATTGCAGTTCAGCCTTATGCCCAGAACTGCCTTATTTGGTGACTAAAGTGTTTAGCTGTTCACAAAAACTATTGATGTTTTAATTCTGATTTTTTAATTAAAGCTTGTAATTTTTGAAGGAATGCGGGGAACACTTGTACAAAAAAAGAAGACAATCTACCCAGAATGGGGAAGCTGTTTCGATTCACATTTGAAAGAAGGCCGAGTTATTCAAGTAAGCTCATATTTTCATTGCCATACATTTGTATATTTTACATCTGTTGCTAAGTATTAATGACAATATCATATGACTCTCAGTAGCTTTTGCTTGTACAAATACATCGTGTTGTTCACTAATGGAACCAATCAAACCATATCATGTACTCTCAAAATTTTGCTTTTACTTAGGAAACAACCTTTTTAAATGACTGTATAAAACTAAGGACAGCACGTCTCTTTTTGCATGTTGGTGGCACTTCTTCACGTGACGTCTCCCTTCGGGAAGAGTACACATTATAATTATTGTTTGACAAACAACAATTTTTGGTTTAACTGCTTGCCGTTCTTTACTTGAATGCACAATAACTACCTTTTTCGTGCTGAGAGATTTCATGCATAATAGGTTTAAAAAAGTACAAGTGTATCTAATGTCTCCAAACCCTCAAATAATTTTCTCACAATTGCAGAGAAGAAATCACCGTGCAAAATTCGGCCGACCTCTACTGTGTTCATGTAACTCTGTCATTAGAGCACACTGTGCTCCAACTAGAAAAATGTTACTAATTCCTTTTTACACTTGCTTGGGCAGATGGTGCTTATGGCGAGACCTGATCGGCATGTCAGTGAGTGCAACATCGGCCTTCAGATCCTTGCTGATAAATGCCGAAACCAAAGTGTTGGTGGCACAGGAACTGATGTTTGGGTATGGATTTTGCAAAGTTTGATTGCTGTTTCACTATGATGCCAAGCTAAATAAAGTGGTGGTCAGTCTCTGCACATTTGTGACATTATATGCTGTGCAGCAGAGGTCTTCAAATTATGGCTCACAGGCCAGATTTGGCACGTGAAGCCATTTCATTTGGCCCGCAAAGTCACATTATCAACAATGTAAAAATAATGTAATTATGAAAAGTTTGTTGATCTGGCAGAATGCAACATATCCTGAAACAATGACATTACATAATGCCACATGAATGTCAGTTGGCTGAGTAAGTGTTACTGTGCTGCAGGCTGGCCTAACCTTAGCTGATATGTTACCACATGCCAATCTGATGTCTTTGTTGATACTAGGTACATCATACACACCGTCTGAAGCCATATTTTCCCACTGCTAAAACCTAAGAAGCAATTTCATCATTCTTTTTGATAAACACACTTTATTATTAAACAATCTCTATATTATTAAACAAAGAGTTTATGTTCGGCTCCCTGAACTGTTTTGTAACAGTTTTATGTGGCCCTCAGACAAACATGTTTGGAGACCCCTGCTGTACAGGAATGCAGCATACAGCAACTACGCCAGCAGGCATGAAGTGTGTTTTCTATTTGTTAGAATTGTTCAGTCAGTTATCCGTTTATATGCGTCACTGGTGTGTGTTTCCTTTCGTTTGTTGACTTCACCGCTGTTTGTTTTGTTTTGCTTGTTTACGACACTGCTGTTTGTTTTCTTGCAGTTGGATCTTAAGCCAGACTGCCGATTATTGTTGCAAGTCAAACTCTTTGTCGAACAGGAGGGTGAGTACGTCATCTGTACGCGATCGTGGTCGAACGATTTTACCGTTAGGTAGTGCTCGACTCTAAATGGCCTCTCTACATTTGCTAAGGCATCCGGAAGTGCGAAAAATCCGGGCGCAGTGTAGTTGCAGGCCTTACCGCATATTGCGTGGGTGTAAAAATAACTCTTCTGTCGATTGCTTGACGCCAACTCTGCGGCACTGGTGAACTTTGCGCAGATAACTGTGGATTTACGTAGGGCATCATTTCGCTTTTGTTTTTTGCAATTTGTGGATGTATTCATGCCGTTGGGCCGTATTTTGTTGATAGTTGCATAGTAAGTAAAACCAGCTTCCGACTGCATTTCCACAGTTATGGAGCCACGAAAAGCGATAGATATGATGTTTGTTTGCGTGCCACTTTAAAAATCCTGTCAAAAATGGAAGTTAATTGGAGTTTTTGTGCTTGCAATTTTTGCGTAAAAATGGCGATTTTCTGCTTTTATGCGGAATATCTGAGCAGCGTTTTTTAGAAACACGGTGACGTGTTCGTGTTAGCGGGTTGAAGTACAGTTTTGCAGTGCACTCCTAAAACTTTTAAACAAGATCGGTGTCTTGCCTCTTTATTGTGTCATTTATGAGCAAGCGACTAGTTTCCAGTCTCCACAAAGACGACGAGGTCGAATTAATGAGCAAATTAAAAAAGAAAATTTTTAATTTTTTTTTGCAAAAAATTTTTGCTGATTGATTCGTTTTTTTTGTTTTCTCAAATTTGCTGGTTACATCGTCTTCCTCGCCCTTTTAGTTTGATTTTGGGTGACGGCCATTAGGAGCAGGCCGAAGCCTGAAATCTGCTGCTTGCTGCGGCAGTTGAGGTGAAGTCTCTTGCTCAAGGAGCGCTGCTGCGATTCACTCAGTGGCCGTTGGTGGTCGAACACCCAACCTCACAATTGATAGGCGGACACTACCACACTACCACTGAGCTATCGTCGCACCTTGTGGAGACTAATTACTTCAACACGTAAATGTGCCAGTCTGAAACATCGCAAAGTCGCGAAAGCAAAGCCCAGTCGGCTGATTCCTCAAAAGCTATCAGCAAACCTAGAGCTTTTAATTACCATTTGGGAGCGGTTAGACAATTTTCAATGAAGCAGTTCAATCACTCTCTGCACACTTCGTGCAGACCTGTCCAAGCAGATGCAAGACGAACTTCCGGTCCGGACAATTCAAGGACGCCGTGGCGCCATCAAGAAAGCGAAGGTTCACCTTGTCAAGGGCCATGAACTCACTGCCAGATTTTTTCATCAGCCCACCTTCTGCTCGGTGTGCAAAGACTTCATGTGGGGCTTGAACAAACAAGGCTACCAGTGCAAAGGTACGGCACTTGGAGCGATCGTGCAAAGTGTAAATGTGCTGTTTCTTGTCGTTAGTTTGCGACGAAACTCAAAATCCGCCTTTGTAGCTTTGTCAGAATATGAGTTTGTTGTTCGCGACGTGAATTTGTAGGTTCAGAATAAACCTGTCCGAAGAGAAAAATTGCCACTAGGGCCGGGCTTCTATAATATTGCTATGTGACGTTAATAATATTGCTGTGTGACATTTATAATATCGCTATGTGACGTCCACAATGCTTGGTGTCCTGAAAGGAACTCCATTTTTCTCAGATCATGCAAAAAACGTACCGTGTCCTGCTCAGCAGATGGTCTGTAACAGTGGTTCTTAACTATTGCCCTACCACGCCTTCCTTAAGTAATTGTTCTTTTTGTTCAAACCCCCCCGGCTATAAAAAGTCGTAAAAGCAAATGTATTGTTTGGTAAATTTGTTGATCGAACTTACAATGTTATTCAGCGAGCAAGGGCTCGAGCCCCTCTGGAAATGTATCGACGCTCCCCTTGGGAGGCGCCCGCCCCGGTTAAGAACCACTGGTCTGTGACATCACAACCATGAGTGTTAGCGAGACACCCGAGTAGTTGTTCCACGTGTCCGCATCCGAAGAGCTTGCTCAATTTCCGCCAACCCGCATCGACTAATGCTTTTCTGGCCGGCATATGTTAGTAGTGGGCATATGCTACGCAAGGATTACCTCACCGTTTTTTTGCTACAGACGCTGTTAGTTTGTTTTTTCAAACACTCACTCTTGCTGCCCTCAGTGTCAAATATTTCTCAAATTCAACAAGCGACCCGCCAGGCTGCTTGCTGCAAAACGTCCAGGTCGACCGTGCAAAGACTTCTCGTCGACGTCACATTCTCCTTTGTTTTGTCATAGTGTGCCAGGCGGCCATGCACAAGCGATGCAAGGAAAGAATCCTCGGCCTTTGCGTAGGATGCACCGACGACGTTAATCTAGTAAATCGTTCGTGTGCGCATTATTTTGCAATGGCTTTCCGTTTTCAGTTATTGCACAAGCAGCATGCACAGGAAAAGCTTTCGCGTGCCGAATGGGATTGGTTGTCGTTGCGGACAGGGCCAAGTGTCCCATGCTGTCCAAAACCTGATTGTCTCCTCTCCCCCCAGTAAACTGTTTTTTTTGAACGGGTAAACTCAGAAGATTGTTGTTGACCGTCAGGTGTTTCGAATCCAAGGGCTGCCGTCCCCCGCGACCTTCCCCAGTGAATACGAGAATGGGATGAATGAAAGTGAATACGAGAATGGGATGAATGAATAAAAACGAACTCAGAAGTTTTTTCTTGCAAATTTGTGGAAATCGACCTTTGTTTCCACGTAGTCGAGACCCTCTTTCTTTTTCTCTTTTAAACCGACGTGATAAGTTGACATAATACAAGGCAATTGAAGCTCAGACTCGAGCAGAACCCATTATCCCGTTGCAGTTCGTGTGCAGTCCACTTCCTTGCTGTTCAAACAGCCATTTTTGACCAGTGCACCAGAGATGCCCCATTTTCCCCATCAGTTTTTGTTCCAGCTTCATTCAAGCCAGGGTTTATTTTGCTGAAACATTTCGTTCATTTCTGCTGAGATAGTTTGGTCACTGAAATATTTCGGTCATTTGTCTCACAGTTGTATTAAAACTCATAACAGTGCTTTTTAGCCTGTATTTTCAAACGTTCTGACTGAAATGACTTAATTTTTTCGGTCATTTCAAAAACGTTTTGGTGTATGACCGAAAAATCACCGAAAAAAAACAGGAGAGCCACTGCTGCTTTAAGCGCTGGTTCTTTTTGTTTGTAATCGGCATCCAGAGGTCTAGGACAGTTCGGCGCTGCCGTTTAGGCGGTGGTGGTCGCGAATGTATTATGCGAAAAAATGTGTATTTTTTGAAATATTTTTAAGGTTAGATTACAAAGGATATCTGCTTCATAAGTGTTTTTGTTGTCATCCTGTTGGCCAGTGGCCAGTGTAGTTTCCCGTCCGTAAGGAGTTTGGAAGAACTTTGTGCGACCGTGACCACGTGTGTAAAGAAATACGGCTTGTGACGTTTATTTTTGCTGGCATGAGGCGTTAGTGAGTTTACACAAAAGTTAAGTCTGGACAGCATCTATTGCTTGCTCGTTCATGTAGGTATCATTTTGATTGCATTCCACAGGTAATCTAAGAATATATCGTACTTTCTTGCCATCGGTTGCCTATCGGTGTACGAATATGCAGTAATGGCACTTCCAAATCCATGGTATGCATCATTAATCGCAATAAATACAGCATAATTGGAAAGATCTGGGACAAGTGCTAGACTGACTCTTGCGCTTACACGCTTCCCAGACGACAGCAGTGCGAACTTTTGCACCATCGTAACATTCCAAAGGAAAACACATTCCACATGTCATCGCCGAAACGGTGGCGCCGAACTGTCCCATTCCGGTATCCAGGGGATCCAGAGGTCACAGCCGAATAAATAGATGTGAACAGAAATTGCTGAAAACGAAGCATCATGTTGCGTGAAAGCTCTCGCGCAGCGGCGTCATCAGTTTGTGCAGGCTATGATTCTTGTGTTTTGTCGATCGATGCTTGGCGCAACTGACGCGTGCGTTTTTATTTCGATCGTGCAGCCAGGACGTATTTGGTGTTAGGATGAATTATGACGACAACCGCACTGTTACAAATGCTGCTGTAGCAGGTCACGCCGGGTGCAACTTATGTTACAAGCCTATTACCTGCATGTTCTATTTGCTGATGTTTAAATTTGCTGTTCTGTTTTTGGACCAAAAAAGTTGATAAAAGGAACGCGTGCCGCCGTTATGTTCGACTAACTGCCTTGGTGTTTGAGTTGCTGATTTCGGCATGGGGGTGTTTTGATTTCAGAATGCGCGATCGCCTTGCACAAGAAATGCATGCTGCATATTCTAAGCACTTGCAGCAAATCTGCGCACCGTTCCGACACGACCATGGTAAAGTTTTTATCTACCTGTGTTCTCTTTGTGTTTTTGTGCGTGTTATGTGTTGTTCAAAGACCGATTGTCGATTGTAACAAAAGTTGTCGCTCGTGCACGCGTAAAGTCCATTTCGATGCGGGAGACCGCTTCTGAACTTGAAACGTCATTTTTGAATCATTGGTCGCGTCGTGTACGACCGTGCTAATGACGTAGCATCTCGCTAGCATCTCTGATCTTTGCTGCATCAAGCGAAAAATACCGCTTGCTCACAGAAGTGCTTGAAGCACTACTGCTGTTCGCGACAGGTTTTGTTTCCTCGATATTTTCTTCAAAGCCTTCTATTTTTATTTTTTTAGACGTGGCGCAGTAGTTGTTTAGCCGGTTAGCAGCCGGTCTATTAGTTCATATGATTTTTTGCATCAGGCAATACCTGTCTGGGCTACTACTGAGTTTAAGTCCGTTTTCGTCCACAAATAAACACGCACTGCGATCAGAGCTAAGATTGACTTTCCACTGGATGTTCGACGCGACGGCTTTCTACGGCTCGGTTCTCGCCTTTGTTCCAAAAAATTGTTTCGTCGTTCGTTTTCATCGCCATCGTTACGTCGCTAAACTCAGGTTTGTCTTTTTTTGTCAAAGTACCTTAAAGAACGCTTCAAGATTAACATGCCTCACCGTTTCAAAGTCCACACCTACAAGCGCTTCACTTTCTGCGACCACTGTGGCTCGATGCTCTATGGATTAATACGGCAAGGAGTACGTTGCGAAGGTATGAAGTGGATTCTTTACAGATCAGTGGTCTTCAACCTTTTTTTATGCCGCGAACCATTATAGCAGCCCTCGTATAACCCAATGACCCTCATCTAAGACTCGAATAAGGCAAATGTAATACGGCTGTCTATATGAAATATCTGCTCGTGACCCCTCCAAAAATGGGGTTCACGACTCCTCTGGGGGCGCGAACCCCAGGTTGAAAACCACTGTTATAGATGTTGCGTAGGCATGAGCGGGAGGGCCTCGTTTGGCTTACTACATCGAAGCTGTTTTTCACACACACACACACACA
>JGI24021J15306_10012857_pt1 | contig 10409 bp, 6 predicted proteins | sample Ectturendosymbi1_FD_15306 | JGI IMG/M metagenome (IMG submission 15306) | reverse complement strand
ATGTGGAACATCAAAGCTAGGGTAGTACCAATAGTAATAGGAGCTCTCGGAGCAACCAGCAACAATCTGGAGAAACACCTCCAGGAGATCCCTGGCAAAAACAAGATCCCCAACTGGTAAAGACAGCAATGCTTGGCATTGCACACATCCTACGAAAGGTGCTCGATCTTCCAGAGTCTGGGTAAGACTCCGAGATCAGAGGTAAACACCTACCTCAACGCAAGAGTCAGTGGCAGATCCAGACCAGGCGTTTGGGGGCAGTCCAGGCCCGTAACAAGGGGGTGCAAGCCCCCTTAGAAAAACTGTTGCCCCCCCTGGAAAAATGTGTTGGGCATAGTTTAAAAACATTGGACATAGTTCAAAAAATTTGGACCCCTTTCGGAAAACTCTTCGCCCCTCCTGGTGTCTCAAGCTGGTTACGGGCCTGGGGCAGTCAAATTGGAGGGCGCCAAGAAGGTCTTCACTTACTTAAAATACCAGTTTGTCTGCGACAAGCGTTGGGTGTCACACAAAAGTGGTTACCTTTTCTCGGCCAAAAAGTGGCTATTCCTGTTGGTCAAACTATGCGATTTTTCAGGGAAAACCACAGTTTGAAAGCGCTTCATATCATCAATTCAGAAAAGGTTTGAAACGGGCCCCAAACAGTGGGCCTCGTTTTTCACAAGCTACACAGATCTCGTATATCTACAAAATGTATTTGAAAGGTTTAAAAGCATGCTGCGCGCAAGGGTTGCCACTGTTTTGGCTATCCGAAGCGAAATCAGTGTAGAACAGGCCCGTAACCAGGGGGCGCGCAGGGGGGACGAAGCGCCCTTAGAAAGATTTTCTCCCCCTCTGGAAAAATGTGCTGGATACAGTTTAAAACTACTGGACACAGTTCAAAAAATTTGCGCCCCTGTCAGAAAACTCTTCGTCCCTCCTGGTGTCCCAAGTTGGTTACGGGCCTGGCGAAGAACAATGTCTGAAACGCATTTTCGACCTGGTTGTAAGCAGAACGGTTCTTCTTAGGCTTGGAAGTGACAACTCATACCCCACGATAGGACTCAAACAAAAAGCTAAATGATGATCACGTTTCCAAGCGAAGCTTGTGCATTTGCATGTACATGAAATACAACACGTGAATAAAAGGTATTTTCCAGGACACTACTCCCATTTTAGGTAGCTTAGCTGGCTATCTTAAAAAACAATCGCATAATCGCATGATAGATTCACACTGGGCCTTAAGCATATTGCCCTAAAATACATTTAACGCCACTTATAAAGGTAGATTTTCAATCAAGTCTTTAATACCGTTTCATATTTTTCGATTGGATTGCTGATATGCAGAAAAACATTGGATTGCTGATATACAGAAAAAAACATTAATCCCACCAGACCAGGTTATTAAAAAGGTTGTGACACCGTTCAACAGAAGTGGAAGCAAGCGGGCTGAGCCCCCCAAATTCACAATCAATACCTCCAAAGTCAAGTTCAAGTCTCCCCATGAAGTCATGTTTTATTTCAATTCATCGTATACTATCACAAAGCACCCGAACAAGCTGAAAACCACCGCCAACACCAATGCTGTTGATCAGGCGATGGATCTGCTTCTATCCAACCAGGCCAGAAAACACAGAGGAGAATCAACCCATCACCACTTTAAAAACACGAACCTTCGCCAACACCACGGTCACCAATAAAAAAGTTGAAGATTTCGTCATAAGATTGCTTTTCTGATCAAATTTATGTGATGTAAGCGGAATGATCTAACAACTAACAAGCTAAGCATTTTTCTGTCGGTTGCAGATTTCGCCAACCATGCCAAATTTGTGTTCGTGGCCAGGGTGGGTTGTCTACGGGTTTCCGGTTGCAACAAAAGGATCAAAATCACACAGCTGGCCATCAGTAACTGTTGCCTGACGTGTAGCCAGCTGGGGGCAAAAGGCACCGTTATTCCCCCAATTTTGGACTGCGAATATTCAAATGTTGAGCAAAAATTTTTTTGTCCACGTAAAACCAATTACTAAATCCACCAAGCTGTAGATAGCCAGTATTTTGCCAAAGTTTCTGCATTAGAGCTATAGGCGTACGAAGTGGGGGGAGACTTGGACAAGATTTAAAAAATTTTCCCGATATGTTTGAGCAATTTGCATTAGAAGAACAATCGCCCTGCAAAGCTTTCCGATTCATTTTCCTCAACATGGCCCAAAAATTTGGGCAAATTGAAAAAGGTTCCTTCCCTAAAGCCCATGGTTCCCGTATGCCTCTGGCTAGAGCTGTGTACCACTGTTCTGTTGAGGCGCGCCGCTGCGCGCAGTAATCACGGGCGAAAGGACGGGGGGCAAGGGGCACAATTCCCCGGGCGCCAAACTGCTATGAAGGCGCCGAAAAGCCCTAACAACGTCACTAGTTTAGTGCAGTACATTTGCTTCCGAAAGACCTCAGGTTCGAACATGGGGGTGCCAAACTTGCTTCTTGCCCCTGGCGCCATTTAACCTCGTTACGCTCCAAGCAGTAATTCGATACTCCTCTGCGTTGTTCATTTATATGATGTGAGGAGTTGCACAATTACATAGTTACAGTCAGGGACGGATTTAGGGAGCGCGGGACCCAAGGCCATCACAGTTTTTTGGGGCCCCACGCAGGTGTGACCGTTTGTCCGAAAAACGGGCATTCCGCGACAATACCCCCTAAAATTTTGTTGTGTCCAGAAATTTTTTTAATAAAAAATATACTTTAAAAAAATCTTTCCCCCTAAAAATGTATTTTGTCGCCCCAAACCTTAAGACCTGGCTACGGGCCAGCACCTGTAGCAAACCGGCTTCAAACATACAGTAGCTTCGCTTCAGAGAATCAGTTTATACGGTTCGCAACACGCCTAAGTGCAGCCAGCAATCACGCAATACAGCTACAGTTCCATTTAACGTTGTGCACACGTGAATAACGAACTAGGCCAGTGGTTTTCAACCTGGAGCCACAACCCCGTGCAGGTCGTTTGCCTTTTTTCTAGGGGTTGAGAGAGCTTGTGATAAAATCATAAATAATTACTTCCTTGTTTTATATTTCGTATATGGAACCATTTGTTGTCGTAGTCAAAATAAAGGATCACATGGCAAAAATGACACCTACTTTTTCATTCAAAATTGTTTTAGGTGTGATTATGACCATCACAAAGTTTTGACTGTGATTATGACCATTACAGTACTGTTGCGTTTGACAACGCACGAATAACTTTGTGACGTAAGAATGTGCTGTGTTTCTAAATTAGATGTCTGAATGCGGCAGCTAACCTGTGAGTTCTTACAGTTTTCAATGAGTTGTGCTGTGAAGGGATTTGGATACGGCACGGGTCTCTCTCGCTGATGCTGCCATGTGCATGAATTAAAAAAAATTAGTCTTAGTTTAACATTAGTCAATGTGATTTTCTATTGTGCAAAGACAACTACATTACATATGCCTGACTGGAAATTTTCGGAAAGTAGTCGCTAGATTAAATTGGGTTACAAAATGGGTCGCTACTAGCTGCATGAAAAAGGTTGAAAACCACTGAATTAGGCGAAAACGCAAACAGTAAAACCGCCATGATTTTTCTGGAAGATCACGACAAATTCTTTCTCAATTTCCACGTTCAGTTAACTCACCACGCGGCTGGCAAAAAGGCTGAGGCCACGACACGAGATTTCACGGTAAAGTTTCACGGACATTTGTGACATTATAAACAGAGAGGCAAAAAGACTGAAAGAGGCGGGAAAAATACAGCGCCCTCAAAAATCTGTCTTTTGTAGTGCCGACTTTGGTTCTACGATTGCCATAGTTCTTCAACAAAAATTAAAGCCTTTCCTGCATACTTCTCAAGAATACATGGCAGTGCGATCTTTTCTTGGAATTTATAGCTCTTTCGTGTAGTTCAGAAGTTCTCTTTGTATTTTCCGTATTTCTTGCGTTTTTTGCAGGTTTATTTTTCGGATATATACATTTTTATGCCGGACCGTGTTGCCGCCCTCGAAAACATCGTCTGGTTGTCGGTGTGATTAGTGTACGTAAACACCTTTGTTTTAGTAACCACATATTTTATGGACCAAACAAGCACAATCCATTCAGTGGACATAGGCAGTGGCGTAACTTGGACGAGGTTTGAGCCAGAGGAGGCAAATCTTGCATAACCAGGTTTGAGCCAAGGGGCAAAGCTAAGCTGAAGCTGCCCTACTGGTCATGGTAGGGGGGGGCACTAGCCAAAATTTAGAAAAAGGTTAAGAAATGCTAGTGAATATCTGGATGTCGTAGATGTCCATTGTCCATACTAGACTAACAAAAAAAGAAAACACCCCGAAAAACGCAAAAAAACAACAAAATAAAGAAAACTAAATATCAAAATGTCAAGTAAAGGGGTACCAGTTTTTACATTTAACTTTCCAGGGGGTGGCTCGCCCCCTTGCCCCCCAGTCAGTTACGCCACTGGACATAGGGTTTAATTATAGTGTTTTAATCCTCTATATTTTGTATTGCTTGGAAATGCTATAGGCTGATGGTAAACAGCATGAAGACAAGTTTTGCAAAGTATTGTCACAACACCCTCAGCTAAGCATGTGAAGTAAGCCCAATGTAGACATGTTTCTCCAAGTAAAACTCAAGAGAAACTGTACCAGCTGATTTAACTAACATACAGACCTTCAACAAGCAATCTCTCTTTGCGGGCAGTCTAATTGGTAACAACCGAAACGTAGCATCCAATCCTGACAATATTGCTTTTCGTCGGAATTCTGCAGTGTCTGGCGGTGTTGCGTTGTTGCGAGCTTTTTGTCAGTGGAAGATTGAAGATCAAGTAAGTACTGCTCTTTTTTATTCATTAAACCGACACCAGACACTCAGAACTTCGATGAATACAGTATTGTCATTCTGCTATTGCATAGCAAACAATATTATCGTATTGTTACGGTACTGATAAGAGTCTATCTAAACCAGTGTTTCTCTGCAGCGGTTCTGAGGGCCGCATGGGCTCCCAAGCACCCTTTGTGCGGCTCTCAGCAGCCTTTAATAAGACCTCTAATAGTTTGTGGAACAGAATTCGTTCCGCAATAAGACAAACGTGTCAATTTACTTGTGTTAAAATTAAATATTTTTTGTTTTTAGCTCTCCAACAAAATCGTAGGACTGGTTTTGTCTCCCTTCAGCGAAACGTTTGAGAACCACTGTTCTAGACGTTTGCATTTTTGCTCGTTTCAAAGTAAATTGTAAAGTTATGCCTCTGCGCAGTTTCGCAAATTTTAAGTTAATATTGAGTCGTCATAGGAAACATTGCACGGTGCCCCCAAAAGCGTGAGGCCCTAGCCCATGGCCTATCTGGCCTATGCGTAAATCCGACACTGGTTACAGTAGGTCATAATTCTTTGAGCTAATCGAGCACGTTAAATGCATTTTTTGTCACATAGCGGCAAGTTGTTTGCTAACGTACACACCTGTAGCTTTTTACACGCTGCATTGTGGTTCAATCAGCAGGGGCGTAACGAGGGAGGCAAGGGGGGCGCGATTCCACGGGCGCCGAATCGCTCTGGGGGCGCTGAAATACTTCGGGGGGCGCCGAATGATTGCGGGGGGGGAAAGTCCTAACAGTGTCACAAGCACTTTCTTCAATACAGTACATTTGTTTCCGAAAGACCTCAGCTTCGAACATGGGGCGCCAAACTTGCTTCTTGCCCCGGGCTCCATCTATATCGTTATGCCCCTATCAATCAGGAGATTAGTTCCGTCAAGAAACTCATCCACTCACTTTCATGTTGCAAAACTACGATGCAGACAACCTGCGGACTCCTGAACTGCACTGGCAACAGCCCTGAAACTGGTTTCTCGTTTTCATTTTGGAGGCTTGAAAAATCTTAAGTCAGTTACAAGTTTTCCATATTGCATTCCTTATTTTGCTGCTGCCTTTCCTTTTCCTTTCAAGGCGGTCATCAGGCATTACAGAAATAAATTTGTAAAAAAACAGACCACTACAGCCAAGCGGCAAGTCGAGAAGTGTGATAAGCGAAAGCGACTGCATTTGTGATTAGATTACTGATTACATAACGAATGGCTGGGCAGTTCTCGCGCTGCAAAGAAATAACGAAACAGTGGTACTGTTAAGAAACAATAGCATTGTATACGCTATTCGACGAGGTTGGGTAAACTCCGACATGTAAATCCAGACGTTTAACTAAGCGAAAAAAATCGTTTAGTTTAGAGCATTTTTTATCGCTGTTTCTACTTCCAGGGGCACCAAAAAGGGTCGCATTTATAGCAAAAGCGCCATTCAGGGGGGCGCCACAGGCGCTTGGGAGGGCAGTTGCCCCAATCTGCCCTCCCCTGGATCAGCCACTGGCAAGAGTTGAGTGAAAAACAAGAATAACAAACGCATTTCTACGCTTGCTACTTCTACCACCGAATTTTTTACAATGCACTCGATCTTGAATTAAAACTTTGGTGAAAGACTGTGACATATACGAGAAATTGACTTGCCGAGAAAGTAAAATGAACATCAGTGTTTCTAATTGGTTAAGTTACTTAGAGATTAGCCCCTATAGTCCCTTTCCTTGCTGCGCTTTTGCTGCTGTTACAAATCCCCAAAATATGTTAAGACCACTGCGTTTACATTTTTAAACAGTTTACGTAAATGCTGTAAAATACGTGTAGTCGTGTACTCTAAAGAGATTATTTGTCCTTGTGCAAAGTGCATGGCTATTGGCTGCAGGTGATTCCCGTGTTTTGATTATACGTGTGGAGTCTCGCTTGAGCTGCCCCTTGTGCTTGGTTGAAATCGTCACGTGATGCCTGAGTATTGTTGTGGTCGACTGGCTCGTGACAGGCGATTCAAGTATAGTGTTACTGTTGGAGCTATGTTCTGTATGGCCATTGGATAGAGTGTCAAGAATTCGTTTGTGGTCACATAACTGAATTTTTTTTTCATAAGTATTGCTGCAAAAGCTGAAGTGAAACTGAATGGTGTACATTAACATGCAATAATTATGAACCTTCGTGTTTCCAGTATATCACTCAGGTTAAGAGTAGCCTATCACTTAACTACTTTTAACTTACTTAGGGCTTTATTAGACTAAGTATCCTACGCCACGGTATTCGTCCGATCTGGCTAGATTTAGCTTAAGCATATCCCTTAACTTACACAGTCACAGACGTCGTAGGCTGTGAGTCTAGTTAGCTTGGAAACTTTGGATAAGATTATTGTGGAGTGATTCATGGTCACATAATGTTCGATGTACACCCACGTGCATTTCTTATTGGTCAAAGAAACAAACTAGATTTTTGATGCTTTTTTTCATTTTTGTTGATTAATCTTTCCCCTTAGCAGTATTAGTCAGCAGATTTTGAAACCTCACATTTTTCTTGGGCTTCAGTGAAAAAGGTTGTGGTTTGCTATGTGTAATGTAACACTTAACCATTTTTTTGTATAGCCTAAGTACAAAATATGTGACTACAGTATCAGTTTTTACACTATTACTGCAGTAGCACATGTTGGTGCCAATGTCAATTGCTGTGTTGTGGTGTAGCTTACAATGAATATGTGCAAATTACAGTACTTTGTTGCAACTTTTGGTGAGTAAGCTTGCAGGTGCAATGAATATTCATTGATAACTACAGTGAGATAGGGCTGATTGATTCATGATTGTGTTTCTATACTAAACTTCTTTTGTAGATTAGGCTTATCAAATCTTTCAAAAATAATGATACTGATATGAGCTTAAGGATTATTTAATAAGTGTGTCTGCCAATTGAATTGAAAGAATTTGTGTTAATAATTAAAGACAACAAAGGATAGCAAAAAGTTAGTGTCTGAATGGACATATCTGATATCGATCTTGAAGGACTAAAAAACTGCATCTTTAAAACCTAACCTTGCTTTGTGCCACATGTAATGCTGAGTTTGTGACACTAGCAGCATACAATTGCAAACAATTGTAGAGCTTGCTAGATGCTAACGGGTTATAAAACCTGGGCAGAATCTCATTTTAGCTTGATATATACTTTCTCTGCAACACCCAGATCCTTGTGGATCAGAGCACCTCACCCACTACAAAAGACAGGTTGTGACCCAGTGTTGATCATCTGGCAGCTCTTTTCCACACATACAACATCATGAGTTCAAACTGGTTTGTAACAAAGCAAATTCAACTGCTGAGGGGCATCGACTTGATAGCCTTCCAGTTCATTCAGTGCTCTCTGGCGTCCTTGCACTGTTTTTTTTTGCTGGAATACTAATTATCGCCAAATAAAATCAACTCAACTACTGAACCTGGTCAAGTGAGAAGTGTTTGTTCCTCCTGTGCGAAGGGTTGTTGATTTGGCTTTCACCAGGGTTGGTTTATCTTTGCTAGCAGACATACTAGTTTTTATGTTATTAGATAACATTAAATGTTTTCACAATCTTTTTTGGGAGAACTTTTGATGTACTTTGTTAAAAAGTTCGAAAACCAGGCCAAGGTTTATATTTACTGTTAGGGTTTTGAATTGGGGTTAGGGCTTAGGGTTAGGTTAAGCTTAAGATCAGAAATTTCAATTGGTATGGTTTTTCAATCGTTCAAAAAAGTTAATACCAAAAATGGTTGTTTAGACACTACCTGAAAAAATCGTTTTGAAAAAATTTCAAAAACAACTTAGAAATGAACATTATCTTATCTGTGCAAATGTTCTGTTAAGATCACATATGGTTAAAGTTTTGATTGTGTTTTCAAAACTTGAAATTCCAAGTTTATGACATTTGTTACTGGTATGAATGGCAATGTACAGTAAATATGAAAAAATGTGGATTCAGAACAGAATCAGTTGTAAATGTCAAATTTTGTAAGTAATAAAATGTAAATCAAAGCTTCACTGCATGAAATTTTTTTAATGAGCCATTCTTTGTTTAAGTAAGGTAAAATGCTAAGTTCACAGCCTTTTATGTAGAAAAGGTAGAAATTATTGCAGTATTATATATGTGTAACTTCATGAAAGCTAATCATGATATAGATTGTAGGCAACACAAATAGTATGGTGATAACAATCTAAAGAAAAAGTTTCGGGTATCCACTAATGTAGCATTCCTTTATGTCACTGTAGATGCATAGTCAGTGGTGCAGCCAGAATGAGGCCATGCCCCCCTCCCTGAAACAAACTTGCTAAGATTTTTCGCTGGTGCTTTATATTAATTTCAACTGTTTGAAAATGAACAGAAGCAACAGTCAGACTAAAGTAGCGACTAGTAAATCTGTTGTGTTTTCTCACTGAACAGCATTTAATGTGAACTTTTGCGAGTAGATACGAAAATATGCAACTAAAGCATGCAACTTGATCAGCAAAGTCACCATATATTGTGAACAACACAACCTGAGGTGCAGCCTGAATTAAATACAAGGGCTCAACTTTCTTGCAAATGAGTTAACATTCAGATGAGATATTTTTGATAGGTTTATTTGCATGAAGTGTTGCGGAACCAAATAGAAATCTACTTAGTCAAAACATGATCAACCCCAAGCTCACCACGCAACGAAGTGTTATGCAACAACGCAATGTTTCCCACAGCATAGTTGGCATTGTGGCTATTGGGAATGCGATGCCAGGTAATGATATAGGAGTCTCAAGTTTGAAATGTACAGCAAGTCTTCTACTGCTACTCTTAGCATTCATTGAAAACTGTTTAGTTAACAACTGCTTGATAATGATCATTGCTATAAAGCAAACATTTGCATGCCAAAATGTATTTATGCCTACTGGTAGAAGATATTTGAAATCATATCCTGTTATAGACCAGAAATGGATCAGTGACATCGAAATGATCATTGTGCAAAATAGGTAATGATTGAACTCTGATTAGTCAGTGATTAGCCCTTCCTAAACAAAATTCCTGGCTGTGCCACTGTGTAGAGTGGATTGATAGAATTTTCAATGATAGCACTTGTAGCATGATCAAACAAGGAATAATTTCTTCAAATGTATTTTTTTCAAGTAGTTATGAATAGTAGTCTTGAAAATAGTGATTGACTTAAAATTACGTTTATGTGGAAATGGAGTAGAAAAGCTCTGCTTGACTGTAATAATAGTTGTTGCATTTCAAAAATAATCATTTCCTGACTTCAATCTTATTGTTACTTTATAATTGTTGTTCAGCAGTTTTATAATTAATCTCACATGCTATTTTGCATGTTACAGACATTTGCAAAGTTTAGTTTTTTGTATAATGAAGTATTGTTTCTTCACATTAGTTGTTGAATAAGACCTAATGATGGTTGTGACAAAAGTAAAGTATCAATAAGTTATGTCTGAATCATAGCTGTAGTGATTAATTGTGTTAATCCTTTTGATAGTATGTACTTTCCACGATGGGTGTAAGCAAGGAATCGATCAGCAAATTTTTAATAGGAAATCGATTTCACATAAAATTACGCATCCTCAGTCCTGAAAAT
>JGI24021J15306_10012856_pt1 | contig 10409 bp, 7 predicted proteins | sample Ectturendosymbi1_FD_15306 | JGI IMG/M metagenome (IMG submission 15306) | reverse complement strand
TCAACCATCTTTTGTTGTATTCCATCTAGCTTATTCTCAATAGTTGTTAGCTTATCCAGTCTTTTATTCTGAATGAGCATTGTTTCTTTCAATTCCTCGATGCCTTGCCAGAGTTGATTGAAATTTTTCGACCTTGACATCCTGCTTGGTTTCTTTATATCCAATATCAGTATTCAGCAGCAAGTTGCATATTGTTTTATACAGTATTAAGTTAGATTATTACGCACATTATTACAACACTATCCCCCTGTCTTATTCAAATAGAATATAGAAATTCTCTTCATTAAATTTCCGTTATTTCTAGCGTTTTTGTAGGGGTTTAATTTTCGGATATATACACTTTCATGCGGGGCCTTGTTGACGCCCTCAAAAATCGTCTAGTTGTCAATCTGATTAGCTTTACGTAAACTCCTTTGTTATAGTAACCACATATTTTACGGACCAAACAAGCACAATCCATTCAGTGGACACAAGGTTTATTTACGCCGTTTTAGATGTCATTTTCCAAGCAATGCAAAATTATAGTGTTTTAATCCTCTCTATGCTATAGGATAGGCTGATGGCAAACAGCATGAAGACATGTTTGGCACAGCAAAGTATTGCCGCAACACCCTTACCTAAACATATGAAATGAGCCAAGTATGGACACGTTTTTCCAAGTAAAAGTCACGAGACTGTTCGAACTGAATTAACTAACATATAGAGCTTCAACATGCAATCTCTGTCTGCAGGCAATCCAGTTGGTAACAATCAAACATAACATCCAATACTGACAATATTGCTTTTCATTGGAGTGTTCTGCAGTGTCTGGGGGTCTTGCGTTGTTGCGAGCTTTTCGTCAGTGGAAGATTGAACATCAAGTAAGCACTGTTCTTTTTTTTCATTCGTTTCTTGTAACCATAGGCGTAGCCAGGGATGGCCAAGGGGGCCATGGCCCCCCAAATTTATAGCATATCTTGTCATTTTGTGCTATGACCGGCAGTTTCCCGAACAAAATACTGTTGCTCGCCTAAAGTCAAAGTATTTTGACGCCCCAAAAAATTTTGGGCTGGCTACGCTACTGCTTGTAACCACTTTCATACAGACGGCCTGCATCTCTCTCGCCCCCAGCCATGTTCCTCAGTATCAAGCCTGTCACACAGCACTTTCTTACTTGATGCTAAATCTTCCACTGACGAAAAGCTCGCAACAACGCAAGACCGCCAGACTCTACAGAACTCCGATGATTCAGCTGTGTCGTTTTTGTGAAAGACTAGTTACTATTCCGTATACTCTTTAAAAAAACAAAAAAGCACACAGTAATTATTAGGGCAACCAAAATTTAACAATTTTCTGCCGTTTTGAAAGTTCATGAAACATCCACATGCCAAATTTCACGCTCATACCATCAGGGAATCCCAAGTTGTTAGGCCAAAAAAAGACAAAATTGATTATTAGGTCAAAATTTATTGTTAGGTCAAAATTTTATTGCAGCAGAGTTTTTTCTCTTTATCGATACTTTATTGAAACTACAACAACAGATATTGACATGCTTTCGCAAGTTTAGTTGCAATTCTGTAATAAAAGTGGGTTTGTTGCGACTTTTGGGCTAATAATTCTGTTTTGCCCACTACTGGACGATTGATTAGTATGTACTGTAGGGTAGGCATGGTAAGGCAAGAAACGTGGTCTTGCAGTACTTGGTTTGGTAAATGCTCAATCCATTATGCATATAACGCTTCAACTTTATGATGTTCTCAGGTTTGACTCTGCTGTAGTTATTTATGTACTTATCAATAGTTAAACAACCAAATATTTTAAATTTCGAATAGAGTGCATGAATATGCTTCTGGGTTAACCTCAACACTTAAGGCTGAATTATTTTGCAGTTGCTAGCGCAGAAAATGTATAGGTCAAAATAAAGTCAAAATTTGTAAATTATAAAGTCAAAATTTTAAGTTTTTAGGTCAAAAAATTGGTTGTCCTAGTAATTATGCAACAGTTTAAGAAGTTAAAACTACTCAATACTTCCAAAATACCACAAGCGAGATATTCGCTACAGTTTCCACGATAGACCGGATGTGAGTGGCTATTCTGATGTTTAAAACAACACCTCCCGTGGTTTCATCAGTCGATCTGTTAAAAAGTAAGTTAACTTATGTTGTAATCAAGCGTGACATCAACTGTACAAACTTTACAAAAATGATCTAATTCCTAATCATTTAATAAATGTTGTTGACTAGGAAAGTAAATAGACTCCACAAAGGTGACACATTCGAATCGATCGGTACTTGTTACGTGAACATCATTTCTTTGTGCATCAACAGAAGTGCAGAATAAATGTTTGAACCACTGTAGGACAGTGTGCTATAAAAAGATAGAAAACAGGTTTCAGTCACAATAACGCAATCCAAAAACTACCAGCACTTAAAATGACATTGTCTCTCAGTCATATCACAACAAAGCAATTTGCGGCATAAAGGACCCAAACAGTTATTACGAGGAAAAGTCGAGGTTCCATTCCTTGTGCTAAGAGTCTTTTGATCGAATCATTCGTCACACACGATATACTGCACGAAATGGGGTGTTGCTGCCAAACGACGCGTGCCACGCTGTTTAGATGAATGACAATCTCTTTATGCGTCTTTTCCACACGACGATGGGATGATCGCATTTGAAAGCATGCCGTGACAAAGTGCTACTGTGCCAGCAAAAAAGATGTTGTGTGAAAAGATACGGGTGATTTAAATTGTCACAACAGTTTGCTCTGCCGTATCACAACAATTAAATCTCCCATTAGGTTCTTGCTTAGCGAAGCAATATGGTATGTGAACTTCACAACTAAGCCAGTTAGCGACGCCCAGATGTGTTGACCTCCCAAGCGCGGAGAGAATTGAATCCTAAGATGCTTCTTTTCACACTTCGATATTGCCATCGGCAATAGTGTCAGTAAAACAAATTTTGCTGTGAAAACGTGCAACTTGAACCTTCTTTACTGAATCCGCCATGGAAAAACTAAGTTTGATGACCGCTCTTACAAAATATGGCTGTTTGATGACGGGAGCTCCGCGAGTCGCGTCTCTAGTACTGTAGTAGCAAAATAAACTCACTATTGCTATTGGCCGTGTTCATGGTTTTTACTGCAAAAGAAAGATGCGTTTATAGTAAGGAACAGCTACAGCGCCTTTCTGATCGAAACCAAAAAATTCCTTAAAGATCCACCGTTTTTGCGAATTAGAGATAACTCTGATACAAATAGAAAATCCTCGAAGTGCGTACGAAAATCAGTGGAGTGGTATTCCAACTCAGTTTAGAACAAATGTAGCATAAAATGCTTGGGGATATTTGCAACAACGTTTTAGATTTCTAACCTAAGGCTATATATCTTATTTCTGTTGTTCGATTTAGCTGATGAGATCGTCAAGCTTTTATTTATTAAGTTGCCGGTCAGAACGAAAAAAAAAACTACAAACATTAACAAAGTTAACAAGTTGATTCCTATGTCCCATGCAAGTAGAGCTAGTCGCCAAGGGTGTAGAAAGCTGCAGCATCGAAACTAGCATCCGTGAGTTAACGTCATCTCAATATTTTGCTCGCTACTATAACTTAAGCTCTTGCTTTTTCTGTTAATTAGGTCAGGCAGGAAGCTGCACTTGTGCTAGTAAATTACTGTAGATATTCACCATGGGTCATTACTTTGTTTTCTCAGCGTGTGTCCTCATTGTCTTGTCAGCAAGGATTGTGAACACAGAATGTAAGCAATTGACAGTTTTCACTTCTGAAAAACTATTTTTATTAGCTGCTTTGCAAAATCCGTAGTACACTGTATAAATATACGGTACCGTTTCTTTGCGTTATCATGAGTAACTTGTAGCAGTTGGCACCACATCTAATAATTTCAGACAAACTGAACTCTTTCATCTGGTGAGCTTTTCATTTTGATTGTTGCCGAAGTTTGGTTTCCGTTACGGAACACCGAAATGTCTCCATACCCAAAAACCTTATCAAATACCAAGAGAAAATAGCATTAACAAAACACGCAGTCAAAGTGGATATGGATTCAACTGGGACTGCGCCTGTGTGATACACAACGAAACAGTTGTCAAAACGTAGTTTCTGGGTTTCCGAATTAGTTTTTACGAGATTGTTCATTTTTTTCTATAATTTTCTCACCTCTTTTAAGTGTTATATACTTTGCGTTTTTGTAGACGTATTGTACGTCATAAATACCCATCATTTCTAGTTATTGACAAAATTGTGCGTACTTGTGGTTAAAATATAAAAGCTCCGAAGGATACCTATTTGAACGAGAGGGCGAAACGTCGGCAAAAAATAGAATCGTAACCAGAAGATCAGGTTCAATTAGTCTGAAATACCTCAATACACTTTTGGAATGTCTGTGATACTGTATCGAAGGTTGCGGGTAAAAATTGCTGAATGGTGCAAGCAATTGATTGAGTTTTTGTTGGCCGTATTCTTTAAAAAAATGCAGGCCTGGCCTTAGAAAGATACTCTGTTTGAATTAAATTAACTGAAGAGTTTTTTTATCTTCCGCCTTGAACACTTTTCATTATGCATGTGAGAGATGCCTCTTTTCAGTCTTTATTTCTAACGGGGATGCATTTCTTAAAACAGGTCACTACGGGTGTTTGTGGTATGAAGGGGGAATCTACAAACGAATCTTGGTTGACTGCGATCATAACAAATGGTGAGTAACATTTAATTAAATAATTAATTTTGCCTTACTGAAGCATCCTTACGATATCCTCGAAAAAAAACAACAGAGCAAAAACACGTGAAAAATCTTCATCGAAGATGCCCGTCAACCGTCCTGGTAATTGGGAGCAAGACGGGTAATTGGCGCTGTCAGTAAAAAATGATGAAAAGGTAAGGTTCACTCGACAGAAAAGATGAAATTAATGTTGTAAACAGTCTCGACCAAATTGTTAGGACTTGATGCACAGGCATTCATTATGCTCTAAAACACATTTTATGGTCTCAAAGTATTAGGTGAAACTGAGCGTTGACCAAAAACTTTTTTCTATGAAATGGTAGTGATGCGGCCGAATACTCACAAGTCCTACGAGTCAAGTCACCTAAATTTTTTTCGAGTCGAGTCAGAGTCGAGTGGTAGCTTGGTCGAGTCATGGGTTTGCAAGTTCGAGTCAATGTCCAATCAAATAAAATTTAATGCTCAACAGTGATTATAACGTATAAAGTTTGACGCAAATCGTGCCGACCAACTTTATTCAGAACATCCATTGCCAACTGCCAAGTTGTGCAACTGTTTTGATTAACATCCCATGCAATAAAAGCCTTCGCCACAATCATATCTAAACATGTCGTTTGCCTTTGCGTTAGGTTTTCAGACTAAGGATCATGCTTCTAATTTATTAAAATGAGAGAAACACGTTTTGTGAGCTCTTCTTGTTGAAATGACTTTTTCTATAACTGCAAATGTTAAGTGTATCGTTGAACAAAAGAGACTTCTACTAAACCCACGTTGCCTATCGGCTGACACTGAGTCACTCTACTTGCAGTTCAAGCCTACTGTTAGAGCTCTCCATTACCCACGCAAACACACCAACTGCACTATCTCTCTTCAAGAACGTCATTTTCCGACACCATTAAGTCATGCAGAACAATAGCAGTTATATTGAAACTGAGCAACGTTAACTTTGCCGATTTCTTCACTTTAACCACCAAAATTTGTTGATAAGCCCTCCTAATGACTAGGCTAAAGTTTGTGGCACTCATTGAAAATATCCCATTGAACATTATAAAATAGCATGAGACGTGCCATGAAATGTTTGTTGCCAGTGCCTAGGTGTCACGTGATGTAATGATGTGCCGTTGGGTTGGGCGTTGCTAAGGATCGAACGATACGAGAAAAAGGACTAAGCTAGTCTTGACTATTCACCGTGATTTCAAGTATCAGGGCCTTTTCGAATCAGATTTGGAGTGGAGGGGCAATATAAATCTCGAACTACCGGAACAGCAATGTTTGCTATTCTGCGGTCGAATGTCATCTCTGTCTTTTGTTAAAAGGACTTTTGACTGGGGTGGGAGAAATGACTTCGGCTGAAGAGGAAGGTGAAGGGATTGCGGCCAATTGCCCCCAAGTAAGTATGTTACAAAAGCTCTTATTTCAAGGCAAACATTGGGGTACTTTAACACACTGGGTTTGAACCAGACTTTTGAGCAAACATTCAATCAATTTAGTTACTCCACAGCCATATTTCCCAGTTTTTAAAGCTAGCCTACCCATCTAGGGCTTTTAAACACCAAAACAGAAAAAGTTGGAACTTTTAAAAATTTAAAAAATTTGTTTTAAAATTAATAGAGAAAATTTATAACTTTTAAACTACTATCAAAAATTAAATTTTTATCAACAAATTTCCACTCCCCAGAAGGTACCTCGCGGGGCCTGGAGCTTCCAGGGCCCCCCTTGCTACGCCACTGCGTGGGTAAGAGTACATTTTCTACCCTGAAGCAAGTCACATCTGAAACAGAAATCGAATGGCAGACGAAACACCGGACCACAGTCTCCGACTTGGTACCACTAACATTTTGTATTGTTGAAGGAACGATAGCGTCAGAGAAGCCTCAAACACATGCATAGCATTGATAGAGATTTGCATATAATCAACTGTTTATTGCTGTTGTGCAATAATTTCAGTGACACACTCACTTAACTCACATATTTTCCCTTTTAAATTTTAAATCTTGTGCATCTATTGATTTATAGCCTACATCATTTTGTTGGAAGTGGCCCGCGAGTTGACACGTTTTTGTAAAATGGCCCGTATGTCAAAAGTAGTTGGATCACGCTGTTCTAGAAGCCCATGATTTGTACAAAATTTAATTGCGTTTAGTGCTGAACTACCCTTTCATACAGCTGAGCATGGTTGGTAAGTTTTGTAAAACTGGGTTTACCATGGTGTTTACATTTTAACTCCATTTTATATCTCAATGAACTCAGTCAATTTAGCAGTGTTTCATAAAACCATTTTAAACAAAGTAAGTTTAAAGCAGCTACAAGAGATCTTTCACGCAACAAGTCGAATGTAACCAAAACTTTTTATCAACTCGTGAAATGCTTCTTGAGTTGAGTAGAAACTTACCAGCCTCTTGAAGCATGCTTCTGACTGGCATTTCAACTCAACGAAAACAAAATTTGTATTTGTTGGCTTAAATCTGGATACAATTGTTCAGGTAAAAAACGCCAAACAAATGCACGTTTTATGGGTGATGCTTTAAAAACAAGGGGTTTAAATATTTGAATGTTGAGACGAGGTTGTTTGCCTTACCCCATATTAAAATTTGTGGCTACGCGCCTGCTCAGCGACTCGCATTTGGTATGCTATGATATAAACAGAAGTATTCTCTCTGAGATCGCTAAACCAGATTTAAAAGAAAAAGAAAAACGGCTCAGGCCAACTATCATACACTGTCTGTTGGGACAGAAACGTGCGACTCGTGGGTCTCCTGATATATTGTAGGTAGCTCGTTAAATTAATTTGCTTACTATTTTTTCAGACTGCCTCCATCATAATCACCAAGTGTTTTTGTGGTGTTTTTGTGCGCCAAAAAGCAGTGTGACGGTCTATTTGGCTTTCGCGTAAAAGAGTTTAGAAAAGAAACTGCCAAGTTTCAGTGCTTGCGAAGCACTCCTCAAATGTTTTAGAATCACCAACACAATGCAAAATCTTCTAAGTACTATTGCATGCTGTTGCCTTGTTCAAGAACAAAGCAGGAACGGTAACATGCGACCTACACGCTAGTGATATATGTTATTAAGTTCAAATCGGGCTGTGAACCTCTAAAATGGAAGGAGTCGTAATCTTGTCAAACGTTAAGCTTCTGGGAGAGAAATTGTGTATTTAAAACAAAACATGAACAAAATAATATCAGGTGCCAGAAACTGTAGCGGTTCCTCATGCTTGGTGGTCACCATTTTCTAAGAATCTGTTCTTGAAAACGGTTTACCTCAATTCAATACGCGCGTGCGAAGAACAATTTTTTTGGAGTTGAGGTGCTTTAGCGGCAATGTGTTAGGGAAGCGTAATTAAGAGATTCCGTGGATGCTGCCAACTCCTAACATTTCTTTTCACGGAATCATCGCTTTTGTACAGGACTTTGGCTCCGTTTGGCTTAACACGTTTTAACAGAATTTATGAACCAACTCAAGCGTTGCTAGGCGAGCGATCAGCTCCCAATAGATTTCGTGGCGTATATCGAAACCCAGGAATGAACCACTGGAAACCCTTGGTAGACTTTTCTTTTGTGTCGCTTCAGGGCTGCACCTACACGATGGCAGAAACTGTTTTGACGGACTCAAAGCAGTTGCTTTGGTAGTCAGGAATGCAGGCGTAAGATTTACGGTTCGTTCCTGAATGTGTTTTATGGGCGTTTAAGCGAAACGTAATAACTGCATCGGTGAGTTCAAACTCTTTTACTTCTTTCCTCACAAAAAACGGGTTTTGTGACAGCGCTACGTTGTAAATAGGGATGAAGTGATATGCAATGAAGTGAACATGGAATGAAAGATACACATTTCTCATAACTGCACTGCCTGCGTTGCACAGATATATATTAATGCAGAGAAATATCCCTATCAGCAGCACGATTGAGAAAAAAGTCAGCAATAATATTCCGCAATCCAAAGTTGCAAAACTTCACTATGATAAAATATTGTTAGATCATTGCGGAATGCTGCAGAGCAGTGTTGCGGATGTGCTGCAGAACAATTACAAAACCCATTCTGAAAATCAAGCGCAAATGAGTGCGTATTTATAGCGCACACGTGATACTTCACGGCAGGTTTTCTCTTTTAAAAGAGCTAGTTTGTTCTTTTACAATCGTAACATTCGTGGTTTGTTTTATTAGTCTCCGTGACAAGCACATGTTAGGTTATGAAATTGCAATTCGGTTAACTGATCGTCAACGACCAGTATTTTTCTCTTTAGACAGAAGTTTCTGGAAAAGTGCGAGCATTGGGTTATTGCTCAGTAATGACCTTAACGGTTCCCAAGCTTTTTTGAGCTCGACCCAAATCACAGATTGGTGAACACCTCGCGACGCAAGCCTCGAACTGCGCATGAAAAACAATGATTGTGCGGATGATTTTTGCTAGGTTCGTTTTCAATGTCAGCCATCTAGTCTTTCCCAAGTACCTACGCTACAGACAAGCAGCGGTAACTTTGGAAATGTACAACTCAGGTTTGGATCGCCTCGGGGCGACCTATTTGTTGACCCTTCGCGGTCCTTGATTGGGTTCGGGCATCAATTAAGCGAGAAGTCATTGTTGGGCAGTGATATGAGGGCAGCGATTTACGGATTATGTCAGGGGTCGGGAACCTTTTTGGCTAAGGGAGCCATGAAACCTGCATATTTTTAATTATAATTCCGTGAGAGCCATACAATATTTTTCAACACTTAATACAACTAACTTATTAACTAACGTGTGAATTTTTAAGCAAAATCAACAATTTTAAACAATGGTAAATGTCTGAATTTTCTCTTATAACATGCTTCATACTGTTAATGCGACTTCTGGTGCTGCATGGTGTTGTTGATAGCTTTGTAGTCTGGTAGGTGGAATATTACAGAAAAAGTTTTATTCGTGACAATCGTGTTAAGAAAATATCAAGCGAGCCAGATGCCGTCATCAAAAGAGCCACATCTGACTCGCGAGCCATAGGTTCCCGACCCCTGGATTATGTCAACTATCCCCGGGCACGAAGCTTGTGACGTAGCAGAACATGGATTGATCACAGCAGCACAAATTGCGACCACTATACAAATATTGTCATCATCATTATCGTTGTCAGGTCATGAGGCGTTGTATGTCAAGTCATCACGTAACAATTCATGTCTTTGTGGCTTTTTTGCCTCATTCTTATTGTCGTGTTTGTGGAAACCTTTTGCCTGTGACTCCAGCGACAATTCTGTCGCAACACTTTATGTTGTTGGGTATAGTTTCTAACAAATTAGAAAATTGATGTTGTGACTTTAATGTCCACCACTTACAGGTTTTCCAGGTGACTGACATACAAATCAAATAAAGTAGAAGTAAATGATCGTTGCATTGCAAAATATCTGGCATTTTTGTGCAGGCATCCAGACCTTCTGACCGAATGCACATGTGTACGCCGGGAGGCAGGCTACGATTCCAGCAGATCAGGAATAATTTTGTGCAGAAAATATTACCACTCTTCGGTAAGGGCTTCTTTAGCAACGATTTGTAGGTGAAACACAATTGATGTTAGGAACAAGGGCGTACGCAAGGGGGGAGTTTTGGGGTTAAAACCCCCCCCCTTGAGCTTGATATTTTACAAAAATTTTATTACCTTCGCAAGGAGATTAATTGTTTTCGCATACTTTTTGCTTGTTAATTTGTCGACTTAATGCAAATACCACGGAATAAA
>JGI24021J15306_10012854_pt1 | contig 10410 bp, 6 predicted proteins | sample Ectturendosymbi1_FD_15306 | JGI IMG/M metagenome (IMG submission 15306) | reverse complement strand
ACTCGAGGCAATAAAGTGTACAGTGTCACCTCTCAGCTCTCCTGCCTGTTTCGTGTCTCTAACAGCCGCGAGCCTGAGTAACGCCTTCATCATCGCATAGGACAGCGTGAATCAGACACGTCAACAAAATGGTGCTGTGACCAGGATGTGGAGGTCGTGCCGAGTTCAGCCTTCACACAAAGAACGTGCGATCGGTGTGGTTCGTTGTAAAAAGGAGAGGGTGTTGTTGCAACCTCTCCGGTAGTGTTGCGTTGATTATGTGATTCACCACGAACGGGATGTGCGTGAAGAATAAAACCATTATATATGAAGCGCGAGCAAGCAATAGTAAGAGAGATTGCGAGCATGATTTCTATTGTTGCTTGCTGCCACAGTGCGAAGCTTTGTGCACATGCTGCTCGGGATTTCCTTGTATGTGACTTTTCATTCTATAGTACTTCCTCGTTCAACTTAACATCCAACAGACGAGCATGACGCTGAGCAGACATAGTTGTATATTATTCCTGCGTTGAGCAACGATGTCGCACGTGGTATGTAGTTGTTCAATTGACGTGGGGTCAGCAGAGATCGGAAATATTGGTGTTGTTGGAAATCCCGACACGCTTCAGCTTAAGGTTCAGAAGCTGTAGTTTTGTGGTCTGTCTATGCGGGTAGAGATGTTGGTACTACATAACCAATGCACTGCATTTACGCAGAGACGCCGGAGAACGAGGGAATGACGGGGGCATTGTCCTCCCTGACCTTTCAAAAGGGGGGCGGATATGTCTTTTCATAACAGTATCATAGGTAATTTCATGTTTTCACGAAATCAACTTGCAACAAACTTATTGCAGCTATTCGCGCACCCACAAAACTCAGAATCGTTTTCTATAATTTCTGTTATTCTTTTTGAGGTCAGCATTGTTGCTGAACAGAAATTGGTGACGATTTTTTGTTTTTTATTAGTTTCCATTGTCCTCAACGCTTTTACTTCCCCCCTGCCCTACCGCTGCTCCGGTGTCCCTGCATTTGTGTTTCGTTCGTTCCAAGATTCGATCAGATTCCGCAAGTCAATAAGTCATTTTAAGACACTTACAAGTATCGTGTAGATTATAGCTGCAGTAAACGGTTGTAATCCGGATTTCTTTGGTGTATACAACAAAACAACGAAAACGTGTAATGATCGTCACGCACCAATACGTTTCTGGCCAATTTTTTTCAAATACGTACCAGGCGTAATCTTTTTTTCTTGTATGCACATAGACTGTGTAGTAAAATTAGCAGATTACTTGAGAGAGATTTCTCATTTGGTGTGGATTAGAGATTGTTTGATACCTTTTTTTAAACGTGGTCACGCAAGAGTGGAGCTCAAGCTAGCACTTCTGTGTGTTATATTTTGGGAAGATTTCGGTATGGTGTAGGCAGTTTGTAAGACAGTTTGTAATTATTTATAACCTACTTTGTACTTGATTGTGCGGGTTGTGATAAAATATATCTATCTAATGCCATTTTGTACAGCTTTCAGATCCTTTGAAATAAAAATTTTACTTAAATAACTTCTAAACGTGATTATTTTAAGTACAAGTTCTATTTCAAAGCATCTGAAAACAAAATGTCATTAGGTACACATATTTTATCACTTTCTAAACGTGATTGCTTGGAAGGAGAATTTTCTAAACGTGATTGCTTGGAAGGATAATTTTTGTGATTATGACCGCACCATTCGCGCAGGTTACATCCATTTGAAAGTGTTGCAAAGATCGACAAACGACGTCTGTATTGCAATGCACCTTTACGTATGAAAACCGTTAAAGCGCCACTGGATTTTTAAGACTAACCGTCACGCTTAAGCTTGTTTAAAACATACACCTAGAGTTTGTTGTTACTTAGATACACACGTAACTGCAACCGGTGATCTCGCCGTGACATTTGGTCAATCATTCATCTGTGCCTATCACAAAACAGACTTCGATACTTATGTGATGGTTTCGGCAGAGTAAAGCAAAAATTGCCTATGTTGTCATGGAATTGACAGCGTGACGGCAGTAGTGCCGGTGTGCCATTACATTGTTTTGTCAACAAGAAAGTTATTCTTTTGTAGCTCAGGGGATATTTTGTTGTTTCTACGCATTCAATAGTGATTGTACGGCAGGGTGCAACTCCATTCCAAATTTTGAAAATGCAGAAAAAAACTTTATTGATTGCAAAGTTCTTTGTCTGTTTCTATCAACGGCTATTTCAAGTTGCTTTGTCGAATTGAGCAACTCACAAGCAACTGCACAGATGGAGAGCACTAGAACAAGAATAGCATTTACAGTAAGTTTTCCCACAGATTAAGAAAAATATGGCACACAGCTTAAAATGAGAAAACGCTCACACTAAAATGATGGGGTTCTTTAACAACGCTGAGTTTGTCCGTCATAGCAAGACGATTTCATCAAAAGTTGCATTGCACCACTATATTTCGTAAGTTTCCTTGATTATAAACTTGTTGGAAAAACTGGTGCAACCTGTACTGTCCAAACTCAACCTTTTGCATTTGCGATAAGTTTAGGTTAAATGAACTTTGGCTTTCACCTTCGCTGTGATTTGCGCATGCAAGTGACTCTGTTGTCTCCAAGTGACAGTGGTATGTAGAGATGCAGATCGTGCTAACGTCAGGCTGTCAAAAATTTTGTGTTCTTTTTTATTACTGTATCTTTCACACACAATAATTTAAAATTGAATGTTGCAGATGGGTATGGTGGTGTATGGAACCTCCATGGAATGTACGCAACGTTTTCCAGAAGACTTTGATACCACTCAATGGTATTTTCAATTGGACGATGACATACCGGACGGATTCTGACATTCTATCGTCCTACTCAGTGGACTTTTCTTTTGTTAAAAAGTACGTTTGACGTTTTTCAGTAAAGCCAAGTTTTAGCGTAAAAAAGTGTAAAACGGTTGCGTAGAAGCTGCATAAAAGCGCTGGCAATCGCTTCCATTTGCTAATAAGATGTTTTGTGCGAATTTTGAAGCTTTTATGTGTTACCTGCTTTACTCCTAGCAAACTTGCCGCTGCTGTAAGCTTTGCCTGATGTTCGCGAGAAAATTAAATTAACAATTTCAATACCAGTTGGTTTGTAGAAAAATGTGACGGGTACTGCGCAGTCCAGCGCAGTTGTTTGTAGTGGCAGTCGCGAAAAGCAAGTCGCGGTGTTTGCGGACATATCAAAGGCAGCAGCCTTAGTAGCAATTGCAAGTTTGTAGTCGGCAAAGACAGATTAAACGCGGCAGCCGTTGCATCAATTGTCGGTGGACAGTTAATCTTGCGTTAACCTTGATTGGCGTCAGGATCGCGCGTCAGCAGCAATCGCCATTGGATTGTCAAGAGACTAGGGAGATGTAGCTCGGTTTATTTGATTACATTCAAGTGAGTCCAGAGACGAACCCGGTATGGAAAGTATTGGCACTTGCGACATCGGGTGCGTCTCTGGACACATTCCGGTGAGTGCAATCAAATATAGAGGTCTACGTCTCTTGTCGATCCGATCGCGAGTGTCGCTCTGTCGCGACGACTTCAGCGCTTTGGCACCGGCAGTTTTCTTACTCGTTTTCTCTGCAGGTGCCAGCATGAGTTGCTGTCTTTTCAGACAAATTTCGAGCAAATCACCCAGTAACTTTCCTACCTGGTCGATCAGAAACGCATCTTAGTTGAAGCGCAAACAATCAAGAAAAAGACAAAAAAGAAACACCTTACGTGGATTCTCACATTTTGTGCATTTCTTTTTCGAGCTATCTGCGCGCAGTACTTGCGAAAGCAGAAAGTTATTTTTGCTCTTTGTCCCTATTGCGGGTAGTCGCCTAATAAATCATATTTTATTTGAAGCACAGTTAATCAGGAATAAAAGAAGCTGAGAAAACATTTTATGTGTACATGTACAGTTTTGTTTCAGGTTTTGCACAAAGCACAAAATCGTTAAATGCAAACAACCAGCGTTACAAATAGCCTATTCCAGCGTCTGTCCATTAAAATCTAATTAAGTCCAACTTTCATTTGTTGATTTTGCTAAGATTCAACCATGGCATGGATTTTTGTCTTTCCTTTAAACCAGCGTTTCTTAAGCATTTGTGAGTCACGGATCCCTGTTGTACATCCTACTAAAGGCTACGGGCTCCTCAAAAACAAACGTTGCAATAAATATTTGAAATTAGGTCTTCATCATCGTAGTAGTTGTCGAAATGTCTGCAAACCCTATTAACTCTTTCGAAACGTCAGAGCAAAGCCTATTAACCACCCTTTAAAATTTAAATCACATTCATGGACCCTTTAAATCACCATCACGGGCCCCTTAGAAGTTTTCGGACCCCAGGTTAAAAAACAATTGCTCTAAATTTTTTGATGAACAGGGTCTCGGTTATAGGTAGGACTACTACGGATGCATGCTTCATCTCTACACCTGCCCGGCATGTTTCGTTTGGATTTAGGTCATCAATACCAACACAGTACTCACGAGCTGTTTTTTTCAGTCATTTTTCGGTTCATCGACCGAAATATTTTTGAAACGACCGAAAAAAGGCAAGTCATTTCGGTCAGAATGTCTGAAAATATAGGCCAATGAACACTACTACAGCGGGTTTTGATACAAGTGTGAGACAAATGACCGAAATGTCTTAGTGTCCAAAATGTCTCAGCAAAAAATGATGGGAATGACTCAGCGAAGATAAAAACAGCTCACGAGTGGCAAAATCTCAGAGCAATGCAGTATTTTTAACTTAAGACATATCCTTCGAAAACAAAATTTTGGAGCCAATCTTGACTTACTTCCACAAATTAAAACAAAGTTTACAAAGAAATGTTAGTTTTTTCAGAAAACCTTTAGAGATGTTGTTAGGAGTGTACACAGCAGGGCATACATCTTCACTGGTAAACTGCATGAACTGAATTACTTGTTGCACAGAGAAAAGCATCTGAACATACGACTCTGCGTGAGTACCGAAACCTATGAAGTTTGTCGCGAAAACGTTTCGTCGCAACCACTATTTGAAATTTATCCATTTTATCTTGTTGTGGATGCAGGTCTATCGAGGATATTCTTAAATTGAAAACCAAACCTTCACCAGTGGCCTGGGTTGTTTCTAACTGCGTCGCTTCTGAACGACGTCAACTTGTTGATAAGTTGCGAAAGTACATCTCTGTCGACGAATACGGCAGTTGCTCAGGAAAGACGATGTGTCGCGGTGCGTGTCAGCAAGCAGAACTATCGCGGTGGGTTTCCTAGCGGTTTCGAATTGTATGTAACACAAGTTCTCTTATGATTTTTTTATCCTCCTAAACTGTTATAATTAACATTTCAATCGATATTTATCAGCTCGTAAACGTTTTGCAAAGGGAGCGTAGATACAGATCTTAGTGTTCTTATTTTCTACGTTATTTTGGCATGTATCACAGCGATGACGGCCTTGTTAACCCGCTATGTCTTGCAACTGGTACAGATCATCTACTATCCTTTCGGGTTGTGTGGAACATAGCCTTTTGGTAGTCACGATAGTTGGGAGGGCAAACAATTTTGTCACACTTTTTGTATTCTTTCCCATCTTTTTGTTTCCCAATTCATTGAAACAGGTAATTCCCAAATTTTCTCATTATTCTTTCGAAAAATGTCTAAACGCCAAAATCGGTCGTCTTTACGCCTATTCCCAAATTTAAAATTTTTCTTATTTGCCTCATGGTAATAATAAAGCAGTTTCTATCGAAAATTTTTATATGGAAAGTTACTCCCTCATTTCCAGAAAACAAAACATTGATTGTATTATGCTCATCAGCAGAGCATAGCATGGCGTTGCGAGCGTATCCTTCAGCGAATTGCCATTACTTTTCTGTTTGTTAACCATTTTCTTACAGCACACACAAAGACTACAGCTTGAGTTTCCATGGGGCGATGATACTGTTGAGATTCTATTTGTAGGATTACCCTAAAGAGCAAATTACAAGAAAATCAATTGTTAGTTAGTGGAAACTACAATAAATTCTTGTCACACAGGCAAGACTGCGTATTTTAAATCAGTGATTTTCAACCTGGGGTTTACACCTCCCAGAGGGGTCGTGAACCATTTTTGGATGGGTCGCGAGTAGATATTTTTGTACACAGCATTACTGCATTGGTTTTATTCGAATTTTATATTCGGGTCGTTGGCTTATAGTGGGTTGCTATAAAGGCGTCGCGGTACAAAAAAATGTTAAAAAGCACTTCTCTAATTCATGTAGCTGCTGCATAGCTAAATGTTTTGACAAAATATCTCAGCATTAACCGCTTTTTTATAATGGCACGGAATCACAAATCATCTTCAGTGCCAGGCGCGTAGCCAGGGGGGGCAATGCCCCTTCAATTCCGAAAGTAGCACCAACAATTTTTAGTGAATCAAACTTTTGATGCGTAAGCCAAAGAAATGCGTCAGTGCAAATCAACAAAACTGCTTAAGGAACCTGTCTTTTCAGCTTCTAGTTGAACCTGATCAAAGCAGTATGGTTTACCAATTGTCCATTAATCAAATGTTGTATGTAGGGTCAATACTGGAGAAATAACTATGGCTGACCTTTGCCTATGGTCTAAGCTCCGTGCGGAAGTTGATGATAATGAAATACAAAATTGTATCTTCGCACTTGTAATCACTAACCGGAAGTAAAAGCAAGGAGCAACCTTTTCGCAGCTGTTTTTGGCGCACCGGGTTGCTGTATCCCACCTAATGGTGATGCAAACTTCATTTCAAGACAGTGCCGTGGCAGCCCAACTCAGGGCCCCTCCCACGATGCTTGCAGCCCCCCCTGATGGCGATTTCTAAAAAAGGATTTCAACGTTATGGCACATCTCGAGACCGAATTGCCTTTACAACAAAATATCCTAATTTTTTATTTTTTACTATTTTTTTCAGTTTCACTTGCAAACACAATTTCGGCAGAACCGTCGCCAGAAATTCTTCAATTGGAAGGGCTTCATGTTTGTGCACGGTGGCTAGATGTTCCGAAAATTAAATTTAATTCAAAACACAGCATTTGCAAATTGTGCGAATTATGATAAAATTATTAAATATTTTCCCGCAAATGCCCTCAATCGGCTCGTAATTTACAAATAAAATTTTAACGAGCTTAACAAAAGGAATTGGGTCTTGATAACTGTCATTTAATTAAGGACGATTATTTAGAGGTGTTGTAATGAAATGCAAATGTTAATATAAATTTGCAGGAAATCAGAATCAATCCTATCGTTCAGTTTTGAAGACACTGTTACCAGGTTTTTTTAAGGAAAATGTTAGGAACCCAGTTTGGATTTGTAGGGACCCGATTTCTCTGAGTCTAGGGAACCGAATCGGGTCCTTAAAACGCCTTAAAAAAACCTGCTGTTACCGAAGCAACAAACCTCAGGCCTGTCAAAGCAGTGCTCCGCGATGAACGTTTTCTTTCATTAACGCAACTTGATAAACTTTACCATGAGCTTAAGTGAATTTTGCTAAAGCATGCGCATCGTGCTTTTAACTGGCCGAAATACGCACGCATAAACCTTTCTGATGTCTAGGCTTGTTATTCTCCTGTGCATGGCACATGTTTAAACTAATAACATTTTGTATTCCAAATAGGCTATAAATCAGGGGTCTCAAACACAAGTTGATCCACGGGCCAAATGATGGCTTATAGAGTAACCCGAGGGCCGCATCATGATGCTGACGCAACATTGGCGGTGCCTGAACCATACCAGAAACAGCTTTTACATCTTATATCCTGCGAAAGGTATCAGAAGTTATAGGCAAATCATTTTTAGCAGTCTCTACGTTCGTGTAAAAAGAACATGTTCACTCGCTAACTGAGCACTTTTAAACACCGGTGAATAAACTAAATAACGTTAATTTTATTATTTGAAAATTCCCGAAAAGCATCGCGGGCCGCACAAAATCCCTTTGCGGACCACACGCGGCCCACGGGTCGCCTGTTTGAGACCCCTACTATAAATGTTAACAAATGTTAAGGCCTACGTGGACGCAACATGGCTAACATCCGTAATCCACTAATTGCACTACTCTGTTGAGACAAGCTAGCAGTGATTGCTAGAAAAATTCTTCCAACTAGCCTACACTATTAACTCCATCTTGCTGTCTGAACAGCAGCCTGCGCAAATGTGTAACTTTAATCGTATACACAATAGGTATCGTGCTTCTATGATGCACAAAATACGAGGGGACTACCTGGGCTTGTTATACTAAAACATTTTTTCACAACAATCACTACACAAAATACGTTTATCAAGTGGAAATTAGACTTTTTGACGTATACAACTGGGCATGTAGGCTAACTTCACGTTGAACACTCCCGTATCATAAATGATCAGGTGATTTTATTCTAGGTCAGTGGTCTCAATGTTCTTGGTAGAGGGCAACATAAGCTATCACAACAGTGCGAGGGCCGGACATCTTACGTAATTTGATTGTTTCGTGATAAGTTACATTCTACCAGGTCAAGAAATGTTTCGTAAAAATTTGTTTTCATTATTTTTATTATTAACAAAATGTCTTCTCGGGCCGGATGAAATGGCTTCGCGGGCCGGATTTGGCCCGCGGACCGCGGTTTGGAGGCCCCTGTTCTAGGTAACAGCGGCAGGTGCTGCTCAGGGTTGCCAACCTGTCTTCATCAAAAAAGCCAGACCTTGTCCCAAAAAAGCCAGATAGCAGTCTTAAGACATACAGTATACACATGTCATAAAACATGCATAACCAAGCACAATATAGATATTACAACTCGTCAGAAACATCGATATAATACAATTTCAATCTTCAGAAACATTTTCGTTCCCCGTAAAAACACTGTCGTACATTTGGTTCCTATTAAATTCATCGAATATTTTCAAGGCAACAGTAAAATCTTTGCAATATTCTTTGCACCATGCGTGGTCATAGACTCTCATCAGAGGAGATTTGCAATGAATATGCAGCTCAGACAATGTTTTGCCAGAGCCAAGCCTTTCCGACTGAAAAAGGCCAGAAAAAAACATGTCTGACTTTTTTTGATTTTAAAAAAAAGTTTGTGATTCATTTAAAACTCTGCTAACTCAGCCTTAAAATATTCTTGCTCACTAAATAAACATTTGCTCAGTGTGTAAACGTTCCTTAGAGGGGACACTGGCAGCGGGAGTGGTGAAGTGGCCATCAGTTGGAGTTTGCATTTTATGCAGGAGCTGGAGTCAAACTTGAGTTCTACCCAGAGCTAATTTCTGTCCAGGAGCAAACGAAGATTTTTCAAAGGACGTCTGAAATTTCTGTGGTCATATTTATTGTGGTCATATCGAATTGATTCAGGCGCGTTTTCTGACCAAAATTAGCAGCGGTGTCGCATGTCACTATGCTATGACATTAAGGAGAAGCAACGAGCCTTTCACCGTTAATGATGGTGCCCTTTCAGATTCTCAAACAGTGGCAATAGGCGATAAACATTTTTATTTTAACGAAGCTATTTTCTTGTAGCTGCATCCTTAACGCATTGTTCTGCATGTACAGTATACACTATACAGTAACCATTGTCGCACTCTGCATGGCCCATTTTGGAGTTCCGCTATCACTACTTCAATGAAATTATACACTAATACAGTTAATCATCAAATAGATCAGATCCAGCCTGCTGTTGCTATAAGAACAGAAGTTTTCAGTCGTGTGTCTACAGTATAGCTAGGTTGTGGGAGTCTAAAGTTTTTGTCTAATCTTATTACTATTCATGTGTATCATTGAAAAATCTTAGCTGGAACCTAGCGAAAACCTCAATGAAGTGAAATAGTGTTTGCTGATTTGACAACCAATTTTTAGAGTCGCATTGTTACATTTAAACACTGCATAACATAACATTGAGATAGCCAACCTCTGCTCCCGTTTAAAAAATATCCTGAACAGTGTTAGCAGTTTTCCCTGTTAGTTGTGATATTATCAAATTGTTTTGCAGCTACATTAAAAATCGCAGTGAAAAATGTGACTCCTTATCTCTGGCCTCAGTCCACGTTTTCACTCTCCAGTCAATTTTCGAGAATTCTTTGAGTATGCCAAATGTGTCTACCTCGAGTAAACATGCGACCTGGTTCCTTGAAAAAAGCTTTGGGAATGTTGAAGGAGTAACGTATTTTGCAGCTTGTTGCTGGCTGTGAAGTCATACGAGTATTCTTGTTCAGAGGTTTGTCTGTGTTGGTGGAGTTAAGTCGCAACCGTTCAAGATGGGTATTGGACTCCGACAAGCATTTGTGGTATTGCAGTTATATATCATTATAAACAAGCACGACAACATTTCTGGTAATGCGCTTTATGCTTCTAACATTTGGTTCTGTAGCAGCGCAAAATTAATGCGCGCTACAACTTAATGAACAAAGGTCAAAGCCACACAGAGCTACGTTCTAATATTCAGAAAACAAAAANTTAACC
>JGI24021J15306_10012852_pt1 | contig 10411 bp, 8 predicted proteins | sample Ectturendosymbi1_FD_15306 | JGI IMG/M metagenome (IMG submission 15306) | reverse complement strand
GTATATCAGCATTGTTACATCAGTATTACACCAGCGCAATAATGCCTATTGTTAACAACTGACTAGAAAGGCTCATGCAGAATCTTCTGAATGAGCTGCATAAAAATTACCAGTTTCATGGAAGGACCTCTCAGTGGACCGCTTTAGAATCACTGCATTAGAGTATTCCAACCTTGGTAAACATTGCACACTAGCGAGAATATGTGTAAGGTATGCCACATCCAAATTTACACAATCTCCTAAGAAAACAATAATGAGGTAAGAATATTCTGTTGCACATAATGCACCCCTTGAAAAGTCAAAATGTACCCCTGGGGGTACATGTACCCCAGTTTGGGAACCCCTGCTTAATGCGAAACAATTGCCTTTATTTTGTCTGCTATGACGGATCAGCGCAAGCGCTGATCGCATTATACTGTACTACCAATTTCTGTAGCATGTTGCACGAGCTCAAAAACAGCAATTTTTAACATAGAAGCATTCAGGTGTTTGATAATGTCTCAGCAGGGAAAAATAAAAAATAAAAGTTTGCTGAACTTCTATACCGGGGGGGCAGTGGAACCCGGCCCCCCATTTGAAATCGTTGCCTCCCATTTCACGTTTGGCCCACCGGTTGCTGCATACACCCAATACTGTTTTTTTAAATGTGGTTCCCCCTTCTGGTTTTTGGCCCCTCCTTCTGGTTTTTGGCCCCCCCTGCTGTTAAATCCTGGCGACGGGCTTGCTTCTATACATAACAAAAACTTGAAAGTCTTCTCGCGTAGGCCGAGTTTATGCGCATTTTCAATTCTTGTGTAGTTTAGCAACATTAGAACTTGCAAACCGGTGTCAAACGAAATTTCTGACTTCACGCCATGCGCGCATGCACAGAGTCATATATGGCATACCAAATAGCTGAGAAAACTGACTATTAGGGCTTAGTGTTTAGGTAAGTATGTCGGGTTGGGGTTTGGAATAGGGCTAGAAAAAGAAATATAATTAGGGTCTGAGACCAAGTCCAATAATTTTCAGTGGTTACAGTAGTTCCTCGCACCTAATTTCATGGCCAAATTTTTTGGTAACAAACGTGCGACCTGTACGCGAGTATATACGGCGTGCGGTTTTTTGAACAAAAACTGTCGGAGGGGCAGGGGCATTGCGGACCTTGCTTCCCTGGATTTTAAAAATTGACATTTTCTTTTACACCTTCAACAAAAAGTCGTTTTCTTAGTTTCGGGAAGGAACAACGAAATTCACCACTTTTTGCCCCCATTTGGAAAAATCTTTATGGCTACTTCTGGGTAAATCCGGTATTATCCCCCTTGGGAAAAGTCCTTCTGACGCCCATGCTGGTATGTAGGTTTACACTAAGAGATAAGCCTACTAAATGTAAACAACATTTGTTTTGTTTTCGACGATCCATAATAGAATGAACACAAAAACGCCGTTTCCTTATTCTCCACAACTACAGAGCCAGAAATCAGATCAGCAGCTTTCCGTTTCAAGAACCATTTCGACAGCTGCGATGCTTGGCAAAGTCTCCCGTGGTCCCAAATAGCCATCCAACCAAACCTTTGTCGATGAAATTCAGACAGCAAAGCTGCAGCAGCTCAAGCAAGGCCTCCGAGGGAATCTTTTCTAGGAGGCCTAGGCTCAAGCTACTAAGCTTACACGCGAAGCGACGTTTCCCGGTCAACAATAACCGTCTGCGCTTTTCTTGCGTGCAATGCAAACGGGTGAACGGAGTACCAACTACGGTCACTCGTTTCCGTGTGAAAATAAACTTGTGTGTAAACACCACTTGAATTTCAGGTGATTTTTTTGCGCAGGAGGATTACGCAGCCAAGGAGAAATGCTCTAGCAGGCATTTGTTCTTTCCCATCTAAAAGTTAAAACTGTTATCTTTCATTTCACAATTCAAAGGCAGCCAGTTTTGTGTGCAGTTTTATAATGCATCAACGTCAAAAATCATGCTTCGAAGCTGGAATAAAGTGGAGCATTTCCTATATTTATTTGGTTTGGGGGTAAATCTACGTGGAAAAATTGCGCAACGTTTCTAATCAATATAAGATGTCAGGAAAACCAACCATATTTTTCTGACAGTAACAAAGCTGGCCAACATCCTTTAAAATTTATATATTTTGTAAACTCTCAGCACAAACCCTTTACAGACGTATGACTGCAATTGCTCATGTCACTGATTTCGGGTGAAATGGCAGATGACAGTTTCATTTGCACATTCCACTTTCCTTTTGCTTTTTCGAACCGATACGATATAGCGACATTTCAGGTGCGCTGTGGCCCAAAGAAACTCAGATTTAAAAATTTTAAAGAGGATCATAATGAAGTAAAATGAAAATACGCTTCACCTTTAATTGTAAATGCCCAAACGTTGTTGTTCTTAGTGACTGGAGAATGCATGGTAACGGCAAACCTTGCTCCACGCAGCATATTCATGAACATATGTGCTTTGCAGGCCGGCTTGCAATAGTTTCCAGAAACTACTCTTGGATGATAATAAATTTGTTCTGCGTTGCTGTTACGCAGTTCTTGAAATTCAATACAGTTGCACGGGTATAGCTCCAAATACGCTGCGACGGTCTTCTTATTGTCTGTTTTTTCCTGGAGAACACAAAGTATGCTTGAGACGAGATACGAACAAAACCACTGTAGTAACCCGATAGCAGAGACAAACCACAAGAACGTAGCTTATCTGGATTTATTTCACTGCAAGTGTCCACTGCGTTGACATTGAAGGCATCTGAATAAAGACAACGATAAGCACGGTAAGAGAGGTACGCCGTTTGAGAACCACACCGATGACCAAATAGTGCAAATATGCTCGTAATGCTGGACCAAACCAGCGGTGCGAGCAGGTCCACGCTCGATAAATTGATAGTTACAACAATGTGGTCCCCCTCGCGTTGCGCATCATTACACGCAGGTCAACCGATTAAAGCTGCAGGTGGTTATCACCTGCGACTTTTGCTTTTCTTTTAACAAGAAAAATTGTCATCGACTAACGTGAAGTACAGAATCCTCAAATTCAATTTCGTTATTCGCTTGCAACTAAAAGCGAAATGAAAGATATTTCTGATCAGTTCAGATTTTCTGAATAATACTCAAATTTTTCGAAAATATTTTTTTTACAAATTCTATGCAAGCATGATCCTGTAAATAGAAACGTCTTTCGAATTATTGCTTTGAGTTTTTCGATAACCAACTCATTGTCATCATCAGCACATTTTGCAAAATACGAAAAGCATGTTTAAAAATACGCTTTTTCAAATAAAAATTGTAACTCGGTCACATGTGGCAAATATTTTTTTTTGCTAGTGAATGCAGTACACGCAGCTTCTGGGGTGCATATTTCTGCAATATCTTGTTCATTGGCTGCAGATGCGTTTGCCAAACGATTAATTTCATACGACATTGAAAGTTTACTCTCTGTTGAGCAAGGGTTCGGTTTTTGGGCAACTTCACCTTTAGCTTAAGTCACACACAAATTTCAAATAATTTGAACAAAGGTAAATGGGAACATTTTGCAGTCACCAAAACAGTTGTTCAAGTGATGCACATGTTGCTCAGTAGGAGAAAACGCGAAGTTTCATTTGTGGGTTTTTGCGATCGTGTCCAAAGATAAGAAAATAAGAACAAACGTTTCCTTCCTGTATGACAACGTGTGGGTTTGTTGTTAATTGAGCCTTGTGTCGTCGGGTCAAGTCGATGTTGAATCAAGTTTTTCCAGATCAACTTTGGATGGGAATTTTCTCATTGCTACTGTTTAAGGGAGAGAACCAAGTTAATGCCAATCAGTTTTCTTTGAAACTAAGAACGGAAAGAACATAAGTTGTATATCAGAAAGCGAAGTAATGCTCTTCTTCATGTTTATTTTTTTACCACGTAAAGAATGAAGGAGTGACGTATTGATATAGAATTGTAGATATGCACCTATCATAAAGACGTTGAGGCAAAAGACTCGACAGCCTTGCAGTGACAGAATTTGTATAAATAATCCAAAAATGTTTGTGACAGGTTTGAGGAAGAAATGCTAATTTAAGTGTATTTGCGTAAAAACTCACTGGCTGAAATTTCTCTATGAACAACTGTTTATTCATACTTTAATCATTAATATTCTTCGGAAACAATCCCCAAAACAACTATTTCCCGGAAAAGAAAAAATGTGCTTTTGTATGAATTCAATAATTTTGACGTTGAAAGATGCTTTGGAAAACCATCTCATGTTTTGATATTTTATTTTTTCCATGTCAACCTCAACAACAACAACACGCATCCTTTGAACACAGTTCATCTGATTTCAGTGGATAACTATTCAGTCAAAAGCGAACGTTAACAACGTTTTATAAACTATGGATATTTGTAGAAAATGCGTCAAATTCCTTTTAATTACTCAGGCAGTTGAAAGTGCACAGAAGTGCTTATAAAAAACTGGTTTGCACATTTTTTCTTGAAGACGCTAAAAGGCACTCCTTGCACTGCTTCAGGTTTTTCAATTCTTTGAATGGCAAATTCTGGGATTCTCTGGGTCTTCTCACACCTTTTCCAGTCGTATGCCAAATATTCTAGGAAGAAAAGCACATATATCATAATTTTGTTATGATCACAACTCAAGATCTCTAGAATGTACTTCACATTAATATGAATTATCACAGCTGGAAGCAAAATGAAGAATGTTTCCAATCACATCAGGTATCCGTAAAACGATTTCAATCTGTCCAAACTCTCTGTTCTGGTTTTTCACATAACTGTGCCAGAAAGTACATTACAGTAAATTTGCGTTTTCGTATGTCATTTAGACTACTGGCACGAGTTTTGTTTTCAATGATCAAATCAACATCTTCCGAGCAAGATAGAAATGCTCGAGTTCTTGGATTGGAATTGCTTTTATATAAAGAAAAAATAACCTCGGGAAGAGTTTTTTTGTTTCTTATTGCTAGATAGTAAATGGGGTAAAGAAGCATATTCACTTTATGAAAATTTTATGTAGAGATTGGTATAATACCCGCAAAATTGTGTGCAAAATTTAAGTAAGCAACATATCCTTGGAAAGCTCAGCTAGCAGTATTTTCAAAACGAGTCCATGCGGGTGAATGAACCGCTCACATATAAAACATTGTCTTCAAGAAATGTCACGATCCTGGGGACACTGTGGTGTGACCGATGAAACGAACCATTTGAAAAGAAGTCATTTCAACTGCAATTTATTTTCTTGCAGAACTATCTCATTGACAACAGTTATAGGATTTCAAGAGTTGAGGACCCGCAAACTTGTTTGAACGAAGTGTCGAAGTATACCAGGAAACTGTCCCTTGCATTGTCACGTGATCGACCTTGTGACCTTGTATCTGTGAAAACATTGTGCGAAAACATATTTAGCGGTTGCAGTTGTGGTGGCATGCATACTTGTCACTTTTCTGTAGACCTAGTATTGTTTTTCGTTTCCCCTTTTTCCTTTACGTCTATTTATTCTCCGGCATCTCACCCTCCTGCACATACGCATGCTTTGTAGCTTCTGCATTATGTTGTTGTGTTTTCTCATGTTCTCTGACGATTCTTCAATGCATTTGGGTACTGCTATTTTATTACTAATAAACATTTTCAATTTTAAGTTGAATTGTGCTAGCAACAGGGCTGGCTGGGCACCTGACCCAAACGCCCTTTCGCCCATACTGCGTGATTCAGATATGTTAGAACACATCAATTTGCTTAACCTGAAGGTTTTGATTTTTTGTTTTTCCATCAGCATGAAATTAATTTTTCGTCTTTGATTGTATTCTTTTTCCTCTTGTGACAATTGGTTTATTTCACGATTTGGGTTACAAAAAAGTCTCAACGAAACACTACCATTGTAACTGATAATGAGTTCCATAAGTCTGCAACACGTATTAAAACCGTTCTCGAAACGTTCAAACGATACAAAATGCACTCAAGTAAACGATTCCGCAAAAGACATATATGTCAGCATCAAGGAATTTTCAAAAGACCTTTAACAACTTCCGATCACGCGTGAGCCGACGTTAGAGCGTTACTTCGCGTACGTTGCGCTATACGCATACGCCTTGCACAAACTGGACAGGTCACGCCGAAGAGGCGAATGCGCTTTCAACACACTTCAGCGTAACGCAACGTGGGCGTGGATGAAAATAACCACAAAGTTCTTGTCGAGTGAGTGTTTCCCAACTGTTTCGAGCCACGGACTATTATGGAAACAATGCAAAATTTCGCTGTTTCAAGGTAGACTACACGAATGATTCACAAACACTAATTTTAGCAAATTGGCTCAGTTACCGTCCATATTCACAACTTTCAATGAGAACCTTGTCCCTGAGTTTGTTTCACAAGTTCGTCGAAATTAGAGTGTGTGGTTGTCTACAAACAAATGATTTCATCTTCTGACTGAAGGCGGTTTCCGTAATTGGTTTTAACCATAGTTAGTGTTGATAAACCAACTTCAATAACATATATAGTTGGAAAAGGAAAAAAGAGTTCGCCGCCTGCCGACACAGATATAAAGAGATATGGTTCCGTTGAATTAGCATTTGCATAAAAATTGAGTAAGAGAAACATTTTTAATCTTGTCTTTGCATAGCTGTCGACCATGTTGCTCAATCAACTGTTCAACAAAGTAAATTATTTCACAATGATCATACAGCGCTGACACCTAAAAGAGACTTCACACCCAGTGAAAGATTTTTCTCTATCTAATTGTTGAAAGGAATGCAGATATGCCCTGGAGATAAGCAGTAAGATGTTCAAGAAAGATGTAAGGTATGCAGCAAACTAGTTCTTCTATCTCTTACAGAAATGTTTTCCGGAAAAAATTTTTTTTTTCCACTTTCGATTCGATGGATCCACAACTTCAGTTTGATTTTTAAATGCCGATGTGTCTCCAGACACACCCAGAAATAATTCATTTTTCTCTGTCTAAAGATGGGTGGAAAAATCAGCCAGTCATAACATTTTGGCAACCCATGTGTTGTTGAATCATTCACCTTCTTCTTCTTTTGAGCCAGTTGTTGTAACCACTACTCGTCCGCACTGGCTCTCCGGCCAGGTATTGAGCAGACATTTGATCGTCTCAAAGTTACGTTGCAACCCTTGTCATGTGTTTACGCATGGTAACACTGTTTTAGATGTAACCAATTTTAGGGGACTTTAAGCGGATAACTGTGGGGTTTTTGTGCCGACCTAATTACGAAAATGTTCTAGCAATGTTTACTACCGTATTGCTTTGTTATGTTGTAACAAATCAAATACTCTGTCGAAGCTTTCGAGGTTAAAGCTTGTGGCCAAGTTACTATACCGGATTGATAAAGGCATTTCCACTGCTCAACTCGTTTGTTTGATGTTCGATGGAATCTGGCAAATAACAGGGGTTTTACGGCAGTATCTCACGCATCTGTTTTGTTTACAGTCAAAACTTTGCGTCTGCTTGTAGGTTTCCACAGCTTAAGAAATTACCAAGTTCAGCCATAGAGGGCAACAGCACGCAAAACTGCTGCGAGAGGTTTCCGGAGTTAGCCATGCATCCGACATATGCTTTTTTGCCACTTGCGTAGATCAGGGCTTCTCAAACTATGGGTCGCGACCCAGCATGGATTCGACAAATGTAATTTTGGGGTCGCGAAATTGACGTGACAAATAAAAAAAAATTATGTAAATCTTACACGAAAATTAAAGGTAGGCCTGCATGGCATTTATTGCTGCTGCATTGTTAGGGCCAATACCGTCTTTAAAGCAGCCAGCTGTTTACTTGGTTGTTTGCCTGAGCTATCGAATGCTAATACTCATCTAAGCACAAGAAGTAATGCGTTGTCACGTCATCCTGGTGGTAACGTACTGACAGATATTGACCTTGTGGCATTCATTCCACCAAGAAAGCCAGGGTTGCGGAGTCGGAGTCATAAGGAGTCGGAGGTTTTTGGGTGGCGTCCGACTCGGATTCCTCATATCCGACTCCGGATGTTCAATTGGATAATTTTTTACGTCACACACTTAATTTGGGAATTACTGTTGAAGTGGTACAATTTTTTTTTTAACTTTTGTTGAAACAGAGATTTCTTGCTGTGTACCAAGATTTCCATTGATTTTAACAGCCAAACTTCATTCCCTTTATGTTAAGGAGTCGGAGTTGGAAATTTTGGAAAGGTCTGAGTTGGAGTCCGATTCAGATATTTTACCTCCGACTCCGTAACCCTGATGAGGGCAACTGGAATTTTCAAAGTTGCGTTTATGTGAATTTTGGATGAAAACCAACATTGAGTAGCCATCCACTTCTGAACTAGCATTCTCAAAATTGACAAGCATTAAGTCCAAAAATCGATCCTTTTTGAAAAATGTTGAGAACGTTCTTCGTCCTGCGTTTTCCACGAATAGATGATCTGTGAAAAAGTCATCAGCTGCATTCATCCCTATAGTTGTACTTAATAACTTTTATAAACTTGATTGTTTTTTGTTTACTTTTTATTCGCTTTGCGTTCCCATTGCGAGGTTCTTTTATAACTTTATGGTTATTGTGCATGGATTGTGTGCTTTCATATGATTTCGTGATAGACAAAAATGCCACTTGACATACCTAACGGGACGTTTATACGTATCAGTACCAGTATCTGATGATTGGAAAACAAAATTCGGGGTGTTATTTGCTTTGTCTCGAGCAGGCCCGTAGCTAGAGAAGGTGCAGGGGAAAGAAACTCCACTTGAAAAAATGTTCGCCCCCCTGTGAAAATGTGTTGGACATAGTTTAAAATGTTTGGACACCTCTCAAAAACTCTACGCCCCACCTGATGTCCCAGCTAGTAACGGGCCTGGCTGGAAGAGATTTTAATTGACTGAAACACAAAATTTTAGGTAATGCCACAGCTTTACGTTGTGCTCTGGTGCTGCCGGATAAAGTTGTTAAAATTATAATTTCACAATAACAAAACTGCATGCTATTCATGCGGTGTGGTCTGCAAATATTATGCGGAAGAACTGTTAATCAAATGCAAGAAGCATGCAAAGCAAATCTAAGTGCCGATCGAATTTCGCAAGACGACCAGATCGCTTTCGTAAAGGCTGTTTTGAAGCAAACCCTGCCGAGGCTAATCAGATTCCACCAGGATCGCAATTCCCAACATTCACGGACGCACTTTTCACCATTACTTGTCTCGGAACATGACAACCTTCATACATTAGCTGAAGTCATATCTTGCGTCAACAATTTGTATGTAAACGTGCATTGTGCAATACGACATTTTGCGACAAACCAAAGCAAACTACATTTCACTGCACGTAGATATGTTTGAGTTTGACGTGCTCTATTTCGTGCAAAACAAAGTGACCCTGTTCGTAACCACAGTGCGTAATATGAAAGTACAACATGTCCCTTGAAACTGAGACATCAATATTGCGCTACATTTTTAGTGTTTGCCACCACAACGTGTTGGTAAATTCATCATTTCGATACACAGAGCAAGGTACACTGACGTAATGCAATCCATTGAAACATGATTAGTCAATTCAAGAATGGCACAAAGGCAGTTTCGACAACCAGCTTTCCTTGCCTATGAGTTCTACGCAAATTAGCCCTGTATGCTTCGTCTTTTGAGCCAGCTGTTCAAACCTGTATGCTAATGAACTTTGAGTAATGCGGCTTAATCGATGACTTCCAAGATAACAACTTTTGTGACAGAGCGCGCAATCCGGAAGTACTTCAAAAATGCAGTTGCGCTCCAACAACAGAACGAACCCGTTGGAATAGGGAATATGTATTGTGGCTTGCACGTGCACGTCCGAATCAATAGGCGCGTTTCCTCTTGCGGTTTCCAAGCGTTCTGTGCGTTTCGCAGCGAGTCAGTGGTTCTTTACCTGTTGGGAATTGCCACCTGTTGTGGGCATTGATAGGGGTTGCACGTGGGAAAGTAATAATCGCCTGATTATTAGAGTGAGTCAGTTGCCCCAATTTTGTCTCAGAATTCTGTTCGGAATTGTGCTACTGTAACCTGACAAAACAAGCACTTCTGGCGATTTTCAACAAAATCTTTCTGCTTTTAGTTTGCAGTTGGACGCGACAATGTACATAGTGATCTACCTTGATACCGCGAAGATTCATACTTGTCCGAAAAGATTCCGTGGCTTAACAAATCTGGAAAACACTGTTTTAGACACATATTTTTGTTCTATTCGTAATAAGAAATATCATTCAATTCCAGGTACATGACAGCGATGCGCAGACTGAGAAACCGAACACGGAAACCACGAACACGCCTATGCCTGTGTGTTCTTGGTAGAATTACTGTATATGTTCAAGCGAGAAATCCGCGGCTTCTTACCACCGCATAGTCGCGCGTCGACTACTCACTAAGCAGAAGAAAAGCAACGCAGAGACGGCACACGAGGGCATCGAGGTTCCTAGCACTTCCTGAAGGAG
>JGI24021J15306_10012851_pt1 | contig 10412 bp, 6 predicted proteins | sample Ectturendosymbi1_FD_15306 | JGI IMG/M metagenome (IMG submission 15306) | reverse complement strand
TGGATAACATTTTTCGACCCTCATGTACACAACGTTTGATTAATCATGGACAATTGGTAAAACATAGCGCTTTGATCAGGTTCGATTAAAGGCTGATGTAATAGGTTCCGTAAGCAGTGTCGTTGATTTGCACTGAAGTATTTCTCTGTCTTACGCATCAAAACCTTGATTACCCTGAAAATTTTTGGTGCAACGTTCGGAATTGGGGGGGACATTGACCCCCCCTGGCTACGCGCCTGGTATGTACTTTATTAAGCTTGCGTTGCCAGATTGAAAAGCTTACGATGTACTGCTTCACGTAGCCTACTTAATGAGTTGTTTTTATTACTAATTCAGTATATTTCCTCGCATTGCTTTTCGACGTTTTCCTCCGCAAATGAGGTTCAACAGCAATGTTTTGAAATAACACACCTTTTTGGTTTAATCTTGCTATAGGCCCGAAGCACTTTTGTATGTTCTGCAAGAGAAAAAGGAGAAAAGGTTTGCTGGTCTCAGTTAGTGCACACTTGTTGCGTGCTGGTTGAGAAGAGCACAGCGACATGGTGTGAGCTTGGAACAATGTTGTGTTAATAAAGTCATTGCTATAATTCTTCTGTTGACAAAAGCTAACTGCACTGCGACGGTAGACAGGCTGAGCAAACGACATGGTAAAATAAGTGAAGTTCCAGCATAAAAAATATTAGCTGTGACAGGTTTGATTGTGGGAAAACTGTAATGCTTCAGCGATAAATTGTTTTTGCATTGCTGACTTTCTGCAGTATGTTAGTGTTTTACCCGTTGAGTGGATGGAGGTGTGCACTTAACAACTTTGTGGAGGTTGTCTAACCGCGACGTGGATTTCTCGGGCTACGTGCGGTGCGTACAGCACGCGTATTTGCTTTGAGTTAGGTTTCGATGCAGTGCATTGGCGCTAGGTGAATTTGTTTAATTTTGTGAAGTGCTCACGCTTATGTATAGACAGCTTCAAAAGCTTAAACATTTTTATTTAGACTCATGAAGTACAGTAAGTGTTCACACTTTTATACAGGAAACTTGCTTTCAGTCTTCAAGTGAGAATGAATTCAAATATTTGCTGGCAATCCACTTGCATAACCTTGCGTTGGGGTATATGTTAAAGTAGAGGCATTAAACTGTATACAACGTTACTCCTCATGTGTGGGTGAGCGAATGCGACTCCAGTCTAGAATTACACTGCAATAGATAAGTTTGTTTAACGAGTATCACAAGGTGATTGCTGCAACAAGCGGCAACGGTTCATTGTAGCCGATGTTAATCACTAACAAGCAAGAGTTGAAAAATGAGCTTTGCTGCAGTTCTTTTACAAGTTCTTACCCTTACACGTATGATCTAAACATGTGAATATAGTTAAATCAAATTTAAATCAAACTTTAAACAATGGTATGTGGGAAGTACTCTGAATTTGTTGCTGTGAAACAGCAATCTAAAGTAAGGCACGTGATAAGGCTTACTCGCAATCCAATCATTAAGTTTTGTCTATCTGTCATACCAATGTCGCCCGCACGAACCATTTCATGCAGAAATATGATTTTTTGTCTTACTGGCGTTTGGTTGGCCAGCCCATTAAAGTACATGCGACTTGATTGAGTATTTCATTTTTTGTGAATCTTGTTTGCTATGACAGACATACTATCAAATCACCAAAAAATTGTAGGTACTATTAAATAATCAAAAATTCCTGCTCTAAAGTTCAATCCCAATTATTTGTGGCGTTGAGGCCTGATCAACGTTTTGTGGTTCTCTTTCAATCATAACTAGGGCAACCTTTTTTTGACCTAAAAACTTAAAATTTTGACTTTGTGACCAATCAATTTTCTGCGTTTGCAATTGAAACGCGGAATACAAAGCGTCAAACCGATAAGTTAAAAATATTTTTTCTGTTGAAACGAAACAAATCACAAGTGTGAAAGATCCAATGCAACTAGAAGGTAACAAAACGTAGACGAAAATCAATCCAAAAGCACAACAGAAATATCCAGTGTCCATAAATCTCCTGATGTCACTGAGAAGGTTGTTATAATTTCACACCTAGCGTGCTTTAATTGGTCCAGTAGTGAGCAAAACAACATTATTACGTCAGAAGTCGCAAAAAATCAAGTATTATGTCAGAATTTCAACTAAACTTGCAAAAGCATATCAAAATCTGTTGTTTTAGCTTTAGTAAAATATCGATAAAGAGAAAAAACTGTGCTGCAAGAAATTTTGAATTTTTTTGGTCGTAACAGCTTTGGAAGCGCTCATGGTATCAGCGGGAAAGTTGGTTTGTGGACGTTTCATAAACTTTGAAAAAGGCAGAAAAAATTTCACATTACTGACTTTGGTTGCTCTAATCATGACATTTTCCTGCACGAGTCGAGTCTGATGTTCACTCTATGGTGCTTTTTCTGTTGTTCAGTGACATGGACGTGTCAGTGAGCACCCACTCAAAGTCCCGTAGTTTCATTGCCCTCATGTTTATCTCCTCCCGGTTGTTCGTTTTGACGTCGTCAGGTTAAGTTATTTTACAAGTTTTAGAACAGGGTTTCCCAACCCTTCTCTGATCATGTACCCCGTCGGCATTTCGACAGATGAGTACGTACCCCTGAAATTTGTTATGACAAAAGAGTAAAATAACAAAAATTCACTGAATTTTAACTTTTTTATTTTACAACATTTGGAAATAAATAATGTATAAATATATTTGCCCTTCTATTGCTAATCTTTAATGTACCCCTTCATATAGGCAAATGTACCCCAGGTTGGGAAACCCTATTTTAGACGATAGAAAATTGAGATAAACAGCTCCTAGCAATATACCATCAGTTTTATTGAATTCGTTTCACAGCAACGAATCATTCGCGGTAGATATAATAGAAAGTATACTTTTTTGTCTACGGAGGGACATCTTCTATTCTCAATCATATGTTTTATTTTGGGTGTTATTTCCTGTTCTTGTTCCTTCGCTTATTTGCATATAAAACTAACATCTTGCTTTCAGTTTACGAATAGTGTGTGGCATACTTACTAAAATTTTGTCAGCGCAATAAAGTGGGATGCTTTGCACTGGCTTTGAATAATCACATCCTCGAACGAAGGATGTTACTGCATTTCGGACAGCTGCTGGTCACGATAGCCGGACGTCTTCGTGCGATTCTTTCTCTCCCTGGTGCATTTCCGAGACGGCAGAAATCAATAGGTTTTTAGTTTCATGCTCGTGAGAAGCTGGTAAACAATCCCATGATATTTACACGCTGCAGCTTGTCATCTTGCACGCAGATGCATTTCGCGCTTGAAAAATGTGTGTTTGTCAGATGATGCTGCAAGCAAGAACTTACCGACAAGCACAACATAGTCTAAAGTACAAAAGAGAGCTACCAAAATTCAAGGCTTATTTTCAAGATCATCTTTACACTTCTACACTGAATTCGTATGAGCTTACCCTGCAAAAATTTACCTGTTTTTGGAGTAAGTGTCAAGGCACTCAAAACTTCGATTTTTGTAATTGGCACATATCCTCAACAAAGCAGCTTGCGTTAGCAATCCCTGTCATTTGACAGACTGCAGAATACTTGCAGTTTACAGAAACGGCGGTTTCTGCTTCTTACTCGTATTGTGCAGTNTGGAACTCGTTGCTGGATGTGGCATATTGCACGTCTTTGACATTTGCANCGTGACCGCATGCGTTGGAAATCGTTGCGAGAATATTAGCAATTAGCATATGTATTTAAAACCATTCCGTAGCTTTATTAATGCTTGGTGTAAGTCTTGCTCCTTAACTTTTCACCATCTATTGGGGACTTGTCCTGACTCCGCTTGGACTCTTCAATCTTCGATTATTATTGTTCACCGAATCACAAGCTCGATCATTGATCAGAAAGCACGGTTCACTCAGTGCCATTCTATTGAGCGACAGCCAGTGAAGCAGTGCACTTTGCCCAGAAATGAAGCTTGTAGCAAAACAGCTGGAGTTGACGTTTGAAAGAGTATGATCTCGAGATTTTTGACGACATGCCTTTCCAGTTACTGAATTATTAACCGATTGTTTTAATGTTGATTTTCTGTTTGGTAACGTGTACATTCCGTTCTTTTATGATAAGATTTTGCAGTCTGATGTAACGTTGGGGACCTGTGCAAGGAATGCGCGTAAACCGAAATGACACCGGAGTATAAAAAGCACTTAAAGCAAGTTGCAACGTAGCACAAAATAGCAAAGTCTGTCATTTGTTTGTCTCATCCGTCGTCAAGCTTTTTTTGAACTGCTTAACATGCGCTTTCAAGCAAAAGGTCGTGCCATATACTGCAATTACCTTAAATCAGCACGTTTTGTGGCAGATAATACTGCAATGTATCCTTATGTGACTCGACGCCGTTATAACATTAGGGTATAATCGAGTTGTCGAGCAGTGTGTCGCGAAATGAGGCGGCATCGTTTTTCGCTTTGCAGATGTTCGCTGTTTGCCAAGTTGCGTTACCCTTGGAATTGTTCATGCATGTTAAANACTTAATGATCACGTTAGTCTATGGATAATCGGTTGTGGAACGGGAGCGCAAATCTGGTTTGAACATAATGATATCTTTAACCGCCAAAACAACANAAGCTAATTCGTGGATTTTGGAATTCACATACTTAATCGCATTTCTAACATGTTCTTGTTGCCTTCACGCATGCTTGCCNTAAGTCGTGTATTGAAAACGACAATACATGCATTGCAGGTTCCATTTTCATTAGAAATGTGTGGAAACAAAGTCATTGACTCTCTCGTGAAAGGACTTTAAGTGGGAAAGTGATGTCATTCAGATAGCTTTCGAAAGAAATACTTGTCATTTTCCTGCTTCTACCAACGTTTCCAGTGTTTTGACCTCCAGCAATTTTAAGTGGTGTTTGAACAAATTGCTAAGGCTGTGTGCAGACGATCTCGTGTGATTATACACGGAAGTCGATGGTTGATTTACACACTGGAAGACATCTCTTTCTATCCGTGTTGGCAGCGTTGGTTTATATCAGTGTTTCCCAACCTTTTTTTGGCTAGCGTCCTCTTTTCTGACAAATTCCTATCGCCCCCCTACCATGCCTAGCACACATATCAACACAATTTTTTCGTATTGCATATTTGGTATGTTTGAAAATGACAAGAATGAGCGTAAAGATGCATTTCACTATAAAACTTAATTTAGTAAATTAACTCATTTAGCTGTTGGGAACTGTCAGTTCATGATTTGTAACCTATTAGAGTTTATGACGGGCTCGATTTCGTTTGAACACCATTAAACTTGGACAAGAAGATGGAGATTGCTGATTTGGCTTTAATGAGGTTAACATCATTCCCCTGCAATTGCAAACTAACTTCATTGAACTTCGTGAAGATATCTGTGGACTGTGACAGCCAAAACACTGTATCTGTGACACCCTTTGACAGCCACCTTCTGTGTGCAGCAATAGGCGTACAAACTCTCTTCATCATTATCCGAGTGCAACACATTGCCCAAACTTAGCAGAACACTTCTAAACCCTTTGGTGTCCTTGGATCAATCCATTGATACTCTGCCACATTTTTAGTACGTTTTGAGTTCGGAGCAGTGCAGGATTGAATTTAATCTGCAGAGTTTAAAAGTATTTGAACTTAACCGTAACACTTGCAGTCGTCCATTGGCTCTACCATCTCTCTCTCGCTGGATTTCCTTGGCGCTGCTCAAGCTAAAGTGCGTTCTAAAACACACTTCTGTTTTCCGGAATCTTTTCGATTCCCTTTAGGTAACTTATTCTTGTTGCCACCTAATACTATCTGTAAAAAAATAGAAATTGCCTTTCTACTTTCGAATTGAACTCGTACAAGGCTATTATTATATTTGTGATCATTAAACCACTCCATCCAAAATTAGTTCACGCTTTTGGTTACAGGCTGATTCTAAGTGCAGGCGTACATTCTCACACCTAACCGGTGATAGTCACTGTAACCAAACGGGAATTATTAAGTAGCAGTTTACTCGTGCCAAGAACTACAGCTCACGAAAATTCCAGTCATAATCATTTCATTATAGAGGACAGTTTTACTGTGCAGCTTACCTTTAGTGATGGAAACTGCTTTATCTCCTAGAATTTCACGCCCGTTTTGTTTCCAAAATGCTCAGTTTTTGTTTACAAATTACATGCATACATGTTTGTTGATCATACTGTTTTTTTATGACATTTGGTCACTCAAAGTTAGTAAGACAACATAAATGTAATTATTAGCTGGGTCTCTTATCGCCCCCCAACCGTCCATTTCTGCTTCACCACCCCCTAGAGTTTCTTACTGCCCCTAGGGGGGCGGTACCGCCCACTTTGGGAACCACTATATAAACTTTATATAATATAACTAAGATTTTGCAGTTGCTCGTATCTCTGGTGCGTACCTAGTTGAAGAATATGCTCAGTTCAGTTACGTTATACTAGCTTTTGTACACCTTTCGGAGTGTCGCAAGTGCTCTGCGGCGCTCATCTCCGCTTGCGTTTTATCGATTAGGATAGGATAACTGGGGCAAATCGTTTGTTGAAACATATGCTGTTCAGTAGTACAGTTGTGGTGCTGACTGGTTCACTGTTCTGACTATCGAAAATGCAGGCTGTATTCAGGACCGTAATTAGGGGGGCGCAGGGGCGTGCTTCGACACCCTAGAAAATTTTTCGCTTCCCATGGAAAAATGTGTTGGACATAGTTTAAAAAATTTGGGCCCCTCTCAGAAAACTCATCTCTCCCTTGTGTCCCAAGCTGGTTACGGGCCTGGCTGTAAATCATTTAATTAAAAAAAAAATTTTTTTAAAGACAAGACCAAACATAATGTGATAAATATGAAAAATGAACTGACACCTTAAAGTCAGGTTTAGAAATACTTCCTAGTGGCCCACCACTACAGAAACTAAACAGCTTTGGGTACTTTGCTTTGGCTTACTGTTAATNGCATCCCTGTGTTATTCTGGAGTGGCAAACGTTGTTGGTGTGGCTTTGTGAAAGATTGTGTTTTTGTTCTTAGCATGAAATTTTCGTGCGAGCTCATTTGCGGATGATTTACGATCAACTTGTCTTTAAACCTTATCTGATAGGATTTTGAAAAATTCTAAATTGAGATGAGCGATGATCTGTAATGAATTGGCAGCCGGCTGAAAAAGAACTGACAATAATCTACACAGAGACTCAGTTTATGATTCAAACTAAGAAGTTAAAGAGGGTTTCAAGTAGAATGTACTTTTTGCAAACGCAGCCCGTTACTTCCACGTACATATATCCAATTTATTTTTTGTGGAGCGTCAAAGCTGGTATTATCTCCACATTTATTATGCATGAAATGTCAGCTGTCGGTTTGAAATTGACGATTGTAGCACCTAAAAATATGAGGTGTTGCAACGTGTAGTGGGTATGGTTTTATTGACCGCTTTAGAGCTACCACCGGGATAACAAGTAGTTAGATCGGTTTGTGGGCAGTTGGTTTCTGCTTATTTCCAAAGTGATTACGAGGATTATAACAAACTATTATGAAGTATTGTAAAATGCTAACTGTCGTTCCACTTTCCTCAAGAGAGTCCGATTAGTTCGCATGTTTATTTTTCAGATTTCAGTTGTCAAAGAGTGGAAATTCACAGTTGTTTTATCCTGAGTTTACAGTCTTGTGCGTTTGTGTCTTTGTCAGTGACGTAGTCGAGGCTGTCAGAATCTATGACTCGAGACTCAATGCCAACTTGGAGGCTGAGATTTTGTCAGCTGAATGTTCGAAACTCGAGACATACAAATTTGCCGACTGTTAGCTGAGATCAGGCTGTATGTTCGGTGGTGAAGCAACATATAGTTATACGTACTCCAGAATTTTAAGATTGTTAACGTGAATGATTAAAACTATTCATCGACACTTTTGGCTCCACTCCGAGACCGGGCCAAGTAAGGTCGGAGATGCAATCACGCCACCTGGTCCATGGACGACCTTTGGGTCGCTTTCACGTGGGTGCAGCCAGCAGGACTTGCCTCGCTTATCTTTCCTGGGACATTCTGGACACATGGCCAAACCCACATAGCTGAGATCTCTCAATTGGGATTAGAAGTAGTTCGACATTCAAGGTTTTACGAATTTCACACCTGTGCACTTCGTCAAGAATTGTCACACCGTGAACTCTTCGCAAAAAAATCATATATCTCTGCCGCTTGCACTTGGGGTAGTATTATTTCAGTCATTACCTAAGATTTATGACCATAGGATAGGTGATGAACGGAACAGAATTTAAAGACTGAAAGCTTTGCAGTGTTTTAAAGCTCAGGGAGCAGAACTGCCTTCATTTTACCAACCCGTCTCCTTAATCCGCATTTCGTTACTCGTGGAAACCACCCCAAAACACTTGAACTTTTCCACCTGCTGCAGTGTATTGCTGCTCATATGCAGCATACACTGACTTGGGTTTCTGGAGAGACATATTACCTCGTCTTTTTCAGGGCTGATTTTCATTTCCGCTTTGTCGCACGCAGCATAAAACCGATCAAGTGCAGGCGTTGCTTTTATAGAGCCAAAAAAACGCAGTCAAAGGTTTATGATCTGTCCCCTGCCGGATGTTGATGTGTGGAGGCCCTTTCACTGAGACGGATTGACAAAGTCAAGTCAAAACTGCGCGTTTATTTGGAAGCCCCAGTTTCTGGAGGCCCTTGCGCGGCCGCACACAACGCATGCGACTAAATCCGGTATTGGATTTGCCGCTTCTTCGTCGTTAGAGCGCACTGGTGTAGGAGGCGGGGGTGCAGGGGGTGCACCCGCACCCCCAAAACTTTTGATTTGGTGAGAATCCGGGCGAAATGTGTGGAAATTTGGGCAAAATTTGTGAAAAGGTTCGTAAAATCGCTGAATGTGCTTTAATTTTATAAAAATGGCACCCAAAATCAAAGTGCAGACATTTTTTTTGAGCTAGAGAGTCAGTGAAGGTATCATTAGACCCGTAACACAGCACCGCACGTTTCGAGGTAGGTCGCACCCACCTGTGACGTCGTTTTAGAGGAAAAACGTTTTCGCGTAGGCTAAGAAAACCAGTTACTTTCATTCAAACAGCCATACCGCTCAAACCAAACACGTTGGACAAAAACTTTCTACATAAAAATGTTGGTAAAGTCCTTACCTTTGCAATGATGATCAAAAAAGTTGAAACGTTTTTGGTGAGGGTCCAAGAGGGCAAAAAAGCATGGATTTCGGGTATATTTAAGGCTCAAGCCATTTTTCTGCCAGCACCCACGAACCCAACCAAACTTGCAGAAAAGGTGTATTTGAGTGTTTTACAACATCCCACCAAATTTCAAGCCAAAATATAGACAAGAAAATTTTATTCTTGAAAAAAATCAAAATATCCACTACGTGGCTAAGCAAAATGTTGGGTCTATTTTTGGCCATATCTCTCTAACCCCTTAGGCTAGCAGCCTAATCAAGGTCTCTAAAGCTTCAGAATAACTCCTAGAACATCTAAAGCCACACACCAAGTCATTACACCCTGCATTTTGTTCTCTGGACCCCAAAACATGATCTAGAAGTCAATTTTCCTAACGTATACTCAGGGGCGTACCGAGTTTAGATGGCACCAGGGTCAAGAAGCAAGTTTGGCGCCACCATGTCCGAACCTGACGTTTAAAATGCGCTGTATTGAAGACAGTACTTGTGACATTGTTGGGACTTTTCGGCGCCCTCCGCAGTCATTCGGCGCAACCCCCAGTGATTCGGCGCACGGGGAATTGTGCCCCCTCGTTATGCCCCTGCGTACACTTCTTTCCCCCCAAACGGCCCGATCCGACTTTTTTTGAAAGGATCCTGTTGTTTAGTATTCCGGCGGTCGGCGAAGCTTGAAAACCGGATCGGAAAGGCGAAACGGGATGCGGGGAACGTATTTTTGGTTTTCCTCTGGAAACTGCCAAAAAATCACCACGGCAAATGTACAAATACAGATTTTTCTCAAAAATTTCAAATGCAAAGGTATATTTTTGTCAGGTTCATTAGATTCCTTGCTGTCTCCTGCAGTCTAGAGATGCTTTCACTGGCTCTTTAGCCTGGTCCGTTCAGGAGTTATGGCTGATCAAAGGTTTGCCGGCCACTGTAATGGCCGGCGCGTCCGTTGAGGGGTTTTAACTGCCTCGGCGGATAACTGGTGCTTTCACGTGGCCCTCCTGTGGGAAGATGAAAGGTGCCTTCATGTGGCCCTCCTGTACAACATTCGCTACAAATATCAACTAAACCTGTCGCTACGAAAGCAACCACTGCTACCCGCGCTGGATGTGTTCGGCGTGGGATGGATCATAAAACGCCCTTCTCAGGGCGCGGCAGCAGAAATGCTGCCGAAGATCACCCACTCCCCAAGATACTCCAGCTGAACACCGAGGCTAGCCTATAAAAACAAAGCCATCATCATCGTCCTACAGGAG
>JGI24021J15306_10012850_pt1 | contig 10413 bp, 8 predicted proteins | sample Ectturendosymbi1_FD_15306 | JGI IMG/M metagenome (IMG submission 15306) | reverse complement strand
GTGTGTAATGCCCTACTGTATGGTTATCCATTTTCTGTGCTTTTGCGAATGACGATACAGCTGTGGTGAGGATAAACTGCTTTGCTCCTCCCAGTGTTTGTCATGTGCAAACACTTTTTCTGTAATGTGCGCTGATGTATAGCTAACCACTTTTTGTGCTGTTTTGTCTGATATGGACCATGAGTCCGCAATAAAATATCATTGCTGCACTGATCAGCTATTATGCCATTGTGCTTTCATTTGCTCTAATTTTTGCTAATGGTTGGTTTACTGCATGCTATGGCTTTTATGGTGCTTCTGCTTATTGGCTGAGTCATATGAAACAATAAACCATTACCTAACCTAGTATGGCCGTCATGCACTTTGGCTTTCTAGTAAGCGCTGCACAAAGATGCTCCTTCACCATGCTCACTCTCAGCCACCGCTTTGCATATGCCAACCTCTGCTCACACATTGGAGCCATACAGAGCAAAGTTGGATGTTTGCCCTGATAGTTGCAGCTTTGAAGATACTGTAACCTATATTGTTTTGCATCGTTGTTGCCTATGATTAAAATTTTGAAAGGGATTGTAGCCTAAGTTATGCGTAATATAAATGTTCATGTTGTTAATACGTTTTGTATGATTTGCTTGCACATTCATGTTAACGGCTCAGTTTAGCATAGTCATAGTTCAGAGTTATATCTGAGCACATGAAATGATAGTTACAGTAAGATTCAATATATGTGAACAGATGATCAGCTCTTGTCAAGCCTCTGCAACCAAGCTCCGCTATTTACGGAGCTTCGCCTTTTACAGGGCACCCACTACATATGAATTACTTAGGGTTGAATTGAGATTGTCAAAAAATCAGGTTGGTTACATCTCTTTTCCCAGTGAAATAGGCCTCCAGAACCTTTCTTATGCTACCTTGTTGTTATAGAAAAATTAGATTATATAATTTTTAACATAAAAACCTTTGTTTTGGGGTTGATTTTTTTGCACATTGGGAAGAAGATGGCTCTACGAAATTTTGGAAGATTGTGTGAAAAAAGCACTTCATTGTTTTTATGTGACATGCAGGAAAAGTTTCGTCCTAATATTGGTATGCCATGTTCATGTTGTGTGTCCTTGTCTTATTTTTCGCTTGATGTGATACCAATAAATCAAATACATTTGACCTAGTTTGAAGTTTGTGATTCCTTTAATTCATTTTTTGAGTGACAATCGTTAGCCTGCCAGAAAAATAATTTGGTTGTGTTTTATAGGCAGTGTCTACAGATCTGCCTGTGGACCTTCATTTTTGAAACCTTAGTCATCCACCACTTGTAATGTGATAGTAACGGACAAGGAGGCTACAGTAGGCTTGGCAGAGGCATACTAAAAATAAAATGTATATATACCCTAAAGGTTAATCTTGACCCCTAAAGCCAGTCCCTAAACCTAAACCCTTAACCTCATCCTGAAAGCTAACACCCAAGCATAAACCTAAACTGTAAATTTGAAGAGAAAAGTTCAGAAACTTGTGCAACCACAACTACCAAAATGAAAATCGCCAAGCTGAGAGCCGAACCGAAAACCATCGGCGCTTTCCATGTGACCAGGTTCACTGTGCTGCTAATGTAATGAAATCAGCGTTACATATATGTGGCACAAATTAGATATGTTTTTTAGCTCTTCGAAAGCGAAAACCCAATACAGTCGTTCAGACACTACCTTTTAAAATTTAAATTGTTCAGTCTATGTCATCTGAAGGTATTGATTTATTTCTAATTAAGTTTAGATTCTGTGTTGTGAGAGACAACGAATATTTTCTGTAAATGTTATTGAAGTATGAGCAAACGGTTAGCTGCAATTTACTAGGCTTTTGAGTTTCTGTACATTCTCTACAAATCTAGGTATCTGGAATCTTTGGAGGTCTATAGTATTTTTTAGTTACTCTTTTCACTGAATACAAGCATTTAGCAGTTGGGTATTCTTGTTAGATTGCTAATTGCACTGTGTAGCTCCATGATGGTTGTGTACTTCTTCGTAATGGTCACTAAACCATATATTTTTGATATTTTTTGACACTTTCGCTGCTAGGGAGATTCCCCATGGCAATATCCACTGGTACCAGATGGTTTACTTTTCCCGCAAGCGTCACTGTTTTGACAGAGCTTTGCAATACCATTACTCGCCAGATGATTGAGTTAGAAAGCCGTTCAAACCCTTTACAGATTCAGCAAGTCTTCTAGTTTAAATTTAAAAAAAAGTTCTTCGTTTTGGGTTTGGGTTTTTCTGTCGGTGACATCATAATTGGAGTAGTGTTTTCACCTTTTTGACCAAGTTTACCTGGCCCTGGGCGCCAACCCAACAAGCCATTTTTTGGCTCAATTTTTTTGGCAACTAGGCTATCATCTGAGTTTTTAGAGCCCATGATTGGCATTCTAGCATATCTGGAGCCAAAATTATGCTCAAAAACCAAGAATTAGGCAAAATTCACCACAAAAGGTAACCTTGCCCATTTTGGCTAAAATACATAACTTGCTAGCCGATTGAGCTAGAGAGCTGTTCAAACCCACTATTTTGAAAGTCTTGTACTGTGGAAAAAGATTTTAAGTTTTGGATGTCGTGATTTTTATTGATGTTTACATGATGGAATATGTTTATGCTTATTCTGTTTGCATTAGGATGACATCATCAGGCCTTGGACACCAACGCCTAGGGCCATTTTTTTGACCTGAGTATTTATTGGAAACAAGCTATATATAATACAAGCCTTTAGAGGGTTTGATGGACTTTCTAACATTCCTGGTTTCAATATTATGGCCAAAATACTGCAAATTTATTCGGGAAAATCCCTGCTAATCCCCAATGGAATTCCTGAAATGTTTAGAATTTTTTAGCCATTACTTGGGCGCCAGAGACATTGGAAAGTCAATCAAGGGCTCTAAAGACTCACATTATAGCCTAGAATCCAAACAAGATTGATCTTCAAAATTGGCTCATTGGATCAACTGATGATGTCATAAAAAACACAGAATCTATCCCAATTATGATGTCAACAACCGAAAACCCCGAACTGAAAATTTGTTTTTTAGTTCTAAACTACAAGATTTTCCAAGTCTTTTGAGGGTTTGAACAGCTTTCTAGCTCAATTGTCTGGCGAGTTGTGGCCTTTAGCCAAAACTACTTGTGTGATTTTTTTTTTTAATCAACCCAATGAAGCCAAACCCAATGATCGGCTGTAAAGACTTGGATGATAGCTTAGTTTCTAAAAAACCCTTGACCCAAAATAATGGCTCATTGGCTTGTCGTCAAGGTCCAGAAAATGAAGATTTTTTGTTAGGAATGTATACATGATATATAGATGTCGCCTGGTAACTGTAGCAGGTTTTCTCATTTTTATATGTGTTGGCCAGTACCAAAAGTGTTAAGAAAAGGTTTATCAACTTCAAATTTATCAAATGTTATTTTTTGACAACAATAATCAATTTAGGCCACGAAAACTTTCTGTGTTGCAGTGTACTTTCCCCAAATCATTGAAGTGTCCAGAAGAATGGCTGAGCTTGCCAAAATTTTAGAAATACCTACAGTGGTCACCGAACAGTATCCAAAAGGTAAGGCATCTTTACTTCTGGTGCAATAAACACAAATATGGTCTAGTGCTACAGTTGTTTGAACACACACCACCAAAGCTGGTAGGTTGGTTTCAATTTGTTTTGGGATCATACTGAGACTTGAAAAATGGTACTTGTGATGGCTTGCCTAGGCCTGTGCTCTGTTTTAATGGGTGGGTGCAAAGAAATTGTTCAGGCATGATGCTGCCATTGACGCACCACCGTCCACTGTTGCAACATCTCTGTTGGCGTTGCATTGAATGTGCGATTCACCACAAACAGGATGTGCATGAAAAATTACACCCATATACACAGCATGTGGCATGAACATGCAATAATAGAGCGATCTCATTGGGTGATCTGTATTGTTGCTTGCTGCCACAGTGTGAAGCTTTGCGCATTTGCCACTTGGGCTTTCCAATCGCAGCAAAATGGTGCTGTGACCTGGATGTTTAAAGTCATGCCAGGTGCAGACTTAGCAAAAAGAACATGCGATCGGTGCTGTTTGTTGTAAAAGGAGGGGATGTTGTTGCAACGTCTCTGTTGGCATTCGTTGAATGTGCGATTCACCATGAACGGGACATGTGCAAAGAATAACACCCATTTATGTATGTGCCATGAACAAGCAATAATAGGGTGATCTCGTCAAGTGATCTCAATTGTTGCTTGCTGCCACAGTGTGAAGCTTTGCGCATTTGCCGCTCGGGCTTTCTGATCTCAACACCACCAGTGCAGCATTAACTGTGAAAGCAACCATGTGGCCCACAGTGCAAGCAAGCACAGACTACTCAAGACACTCTGAAAAGAGTTACAAAAATGAATCTGAACAAGTACGAACACACTTTTGACTGTTTTGGCTATAGTGGTTGAAATTGAGATGGGAATCTTAGTAATTGCAATTTAACTGGACAGTTTGCAAGGTGATTTTAGCTATAATTATAGATGAAAATTTTNCATTTAGTGTAGTTGAAATCATAAGTGAAAGTAATTCACTATGTCATTGGTGAGTTATTNTTGTTGTGAAATTTCCGGTAAAATNTTAACACTTTGAGAGCCGGCCTACGAATATATCGTACCTAGATTTCAGCCTAAAGCCAGCAGTTTTCGGTTGCTTTACCAATGCCATACTCCTCTGCTGATTGTGGTAGAGAGCTGTTCAAGCGCTCAAACGGAGCGGCCAGTCTTCTAGTTTGCACTCGAAAAAAATTTTTTGGTTGGGGGTTGCGGATTTTTTGTCAGTGACATCATAAGTGAAGTAGTTTTGGGTCATTTTGACTCATGTTACCTGGCTAAGGCCCAACTGCTAGGCCAAAGTATTTCGCTAAAGTTTTCATTGGAAACTAGGCTCGAGTCCGAGTCTTTTAAGCCTTTAATCGACTTTTAGCGTTTCTGGTTCAAAAGTTATGATCTAAAATAAACAAATTAGTTAATTATGTGATTAGGTAATTGGCCAAATATTTTTGTTACTTCAGATCAGTGGTCTTCAACGTTGGCAAAATCGCCCACCAGGGGGTGATTTTATGTGTTGTGGAGGCGATTTTGTGATTCACGAGATTTGGGGGGCAATTTCAGTTTCCAGGAGGACGATTTCTGGTGTTTAAGCATATTAAAATTTTGAATTGATTAAAAAAACAATATTTCTTACTTTGGATTCAAAGCAAATGATGCACTTTCTACTCCGTGATTCATGATAAAGGTTATAAAATATATCGGGAGTGGTTACGTAACAACCAAACTGTCAATGTTAGGTGTAACGCTTCACTGTACCAACTATCCAAGAATACTGAGATTTTCACTGATGGAGAGTCAAGTTTTGAGGTTCTCACAAAGATTGTGAATGTGCTAGTATTTTGTTGAGACTAATGTTCAAAATAAGATAAAAGAGTAGAGAAACTATTGTTAGGTTCTTTAACCCAAGCGTTGCATGATCAACATCACAAAAAGGACATCAAGCAAGAGCATTTGCCAGCCTGTATAGATCAGCACACAGGTTTTGGATGTTTCTCGTATAGTATGCGTTAATTAGTTTTATTATAATGATCTTGGTTGAAAGCAACCAATTGGATATAGCTATCAGAAAATACCCAATCGGTCAAACTCTTATCTTTCCATTCACATCTTTTTTGAAGATAGTAAAATGGCTCAACAATCATAACATTGCTACCACTAACTCATCGTACGGACTTTCGCAGCAAAAGTGAATATTAATTGCAAGTAACCGTCAACTGTAGCCTTGAGAATTTTCGTCGTTAACTGCCACAAATCCCTCCAACTGTATTATGTTATCATTAGCAAAATTGTTTTGAAAGAAGCTTTTAGGGCCTTCGGTAGAGCACTGCCAAACCATTGTTTTGTAGGCAAAAAATATGACCGTCCTTTATCACATGTTTTATAATATTTGGTTGGTACCTTGAGTAAAATNATGTAGGCCTACTGAAGTGTGTTCTGTTGCAAAAACATTTGAAATATGACTGTTGCGAGACGATTTGCCTAGCATTACTAGCTAGTAAAATCAGTAACTGCTAGCCGTATTTGTAAAACGTGCTTATGTTTTTCAGTTGATTACTGTCGATATAACTGTACTGTGTTCATTTGACTTATGACAGAACAGCAGGTTAAGAAAAAAGTAACTTAGACCAGCAAGTAAGCCCAAACACCCAATCTTGGCTAAACTAAAGAGTCCAAAAAAAACTTTTCGCTACCTGTTGCTTGAGGCTTTTATGAAGTCATTCTGTTGTGGAGATCACGTTGAAATATACATTGCGTAAAAAACTATGTTACATTCCGTAAAAAGTTATTCTGATGTGGAGATCATGCCGAAAGTTGCATGCGTAAAACGTAATACATTTTTGCCAGCTAACCAGCATAAGCAAATGCAACCACCATTCAGAAAACGTCTCATCGACATCGAAAGCAACGATGAAGCCCGTGTGTTGGAAAAAGTGAAGACCATTTTTTATTTTTTTTGGTCATTCACCAAAAATGGTTGATGAAAGTTTTTTTCAGTTAAAATGGACGCACTGTAAGAAATTTTGCAAAGGGCGCCTACGTTTTTTTTATCTTGACAGCACTTTTTGGACACCAGCCGACTTACAAAAATCTTAGAGGGAACACTGATTGGGCACCATTTTCTAAGTTATCGGGCACCATTTTATGGCATGTTGGGCACCACTTAATAGCAAAAAATGTCAAAAAACATGAAATTTTGTGTGATTTGACACTGACTCGAGCTTGCAAACTAATGACTCGAAGCGACTCGACAGTTCTTCTGACTCAACCAAGTCATGAGTCTGACTCAACAAAATTTTAGATGACTCTGACTTGACTCGAAGGGCTTACGACTCTGACTTGACAAAAATGACTCGGACACATCGGGCATCAATGGGCAATCAATGTGCAATCAATGTCCCCTTCTGTAAACAGTATCTAGGGCAGCTATGCCCAATCCAAATGGCTTACTGGTCCAAAAATTATGTCACTATCTCAACTGAGGGTACACATGGAATGACATATTAATGAGGGTTGCACGTACAATCGCTTACTTCGATCTTGGCAAAACCAAATTTAGCTTAAGCTAATGTACTTAACGTGTTCAAATCCTAACTGCAGTGGTAAGAGACATGATAAAGTAGCACTGAGGACCACCTGCATAAAATGTCAGTATCAAGATTATCACATTATGGACAAGTTGTCAGTATGTAGGATACTTTTACTAGAGCGAAAACCTAAACTGGGCTGCACAAAACCTTGACTGGGCCACCCGCAGGTTGGACATAGCTGGTATAGGGATTGTCTATTCTCATATTATGAATATGTTTGTTTTTCCAAGTTACAAAGAGCCGCAACATTTAAATCTAAAAACACAAATTTATTTGCAATCTACGCTTCTGTGACATCATAATTCTTTTTGTAACTACTTGCAAAAGTTATACTGCATGGCATACTAGCTACCACAGTACCACTTTATATTTCTACACTTCGCAATAGAAATAAAAAATGAAAAACAAATATTTAATTTTTCGAAAAGCTCAAAGAGCCGCATGCGGCTCATGAGCTGCAGTTTGGCCACCCCTGCTATATGCTTTTCTGTGATTGTGTCCTCCTTTTCCAGCAGTGTAATGCTTTTTTTGCTTGTTTTTTGTCAATTGTATGCTTTGTGCATTGTATTTTTGTGTTGCGATGCTTATTATGTGTTTATGCATTGTGGCACTATCTTTGATTTACCAAAATTTGAGATGACCCAACTGGACAACCTAAGTTTTTTTAACATCCTGATTGCAAGTACATTCGAGCAGTGATTGCTTCCACATTTCTATGTTGTATCACAAGAACAAACTTACTTACCATACATAGTCAGCATATGAAACCTATTTACAATGATGTGAAAACAACTCGCAAACTAAAAAGTAACTCCTTGGTGATTGCATAGTCATTAAGACATCTTCAACACTTTAGTTCCAGTCCTGAAATGAAATCCATTTTTTCAACAACTTTTAAGTATTGCATAAAAAAGCTTAATGATATATTTTGCCATCTATAAATTATAGCTATGCCCCTACATCAAGACAAGAATTACTACGTAATTAGCAAAGTATGTCTCAAATGCATCCTTTAATAATGAGGCCACCACCTGTAGATAGGCACAGCTTTAGAACAATGGATGAAGTCAAGCAAAGGGTCACAGCAATAACATCTGACCAAATTACAAGCATATAGGCGAAAAAAAAAATTTTGCTTGTGGGTTTTTTGTGAGTGACATCAGAAGTGGAGGACTTTTAGGTCATTTTGGCCCACTTTACCTGGCCCTAGGCGTCTACTGTTAGATGATAGTATTTTGCTGAAGTCTTTTTTGGAAACTAGGCTACAATCCGAGTTTTTTGATACTTTGGACGACTTGCTAGGACTTTGGGTTCAAAAGTTATGATCTAAAGCAGTCGTTTTCAACCTTTTCAGTACAATCAACCCCCTACTGGAACTTTTTTGAAAATCGCCCCCTGCCTATAACTTTTGCGTTGTCTGAAAATATTATTTGTTTTTTAAATGATTTCAGTGTTAATGATATATAAACGGGCAATGTAACTATAGTTAGCGCAAAACAAAACGAACAAACAAAGCAAATGCAAATGCATTTGTAGAATGAATGTNACTCATTTCCAAAAAACAGCTGGTTCCAAATAATGCGCACCTTGCGATGGTGTTAATCTGCGAGCTTTTTCAAATCAGTTTGCATGTTGGGCAGCTTAAGTCTTATGGCATTTCCACCAGTTTTGTTCATGTCAAGATGATTATGATGTTTATTACCAATGTGCAGTACTTGGCAGAAACCTTTCTCAACAATATATGTCGTGGGAAATGCCAGTAATAATAGCTGCACTTTTTCCCAAAATTCTGGAAAACGCTTACTGCATTTGATCCAAAAATTTAATCACCCATGTCTATGAAATATACTTCGTTTTTGGATGCAAAAATGGTGATAATGCGCCCTGAACTTTTTTGTAAACCTTGCAAGGTGAAAACTTCCGAAATGTGTCTGAACTTCACAGCAAACAGCTTCGTTTTTGGACGCATAAATCGTGAAATTGCGCCCAGAACTTTTTTATGAAGCATGCACAGACAAAACTTTAAAAATCTGTCTGAACTTCATGGCAAACAGCTTCTCGTTTTTGGACGCAAAAATGTTGATAATTCGCCCAGAACTTTTTCTGCAAAACTTGCAGACAGAGAACTTCCGAAATGCGTCTGAACTTCGCAGGAAACAGCTTCATTTTTGGACACACAAATCGCGAAAATGCGCCCTGAACTTTTTCTGTAAACCTTGCAAGCAGAGAACTTCAAAAATGCGTTTGAACTTCACAGTGAACAGCTTTGTTTTTGGATGCAAAAATTGTGAAAATGCACAGAACTTTCTTTGTAAACCTCGTAAGGCGAATATTTGCAAATTGCTACTGAACTTCGCAGGAAACAGCTTCAATTTGGATGCAAAAATCGTAAAAATGTGCCCATAAAGAAAACTTCCGAAATCTGTCTAACTTCAGGGCAAACAGCCTCGTTTTTGGACACGTAAATTGTAAAAATGCACCTGGAAATATGTAAACCTTGCAAGCGGAGAACTTCCAAAATGCATCTCATTCACAGTGAAATTATTCGTTTTTGGACGCATGAATTGTGAAAATGCACCCAAAAGATTTTTTGTTAACCTTGAAGGCGCAGAACTCAAAGAATGTTTCTGAACTTCATGGAAAACAGCTTCGTTTTTGGACGCATAAATCGTGAAAATGTGCCTGGAACTTTTTTATAAACTTGAAGGTGGAGAATTTCCAAAATGCGTCTGAACTTTTTTCACTGCTCACTGCTGTATATCCCTGCTGTGACCTGAGAACGGCTTAAATCATGCAAATATGTCTATCACATCTTTCAAAAATATAGAAAATTTGTTTTGTGAAATTCTCCAGCGAAAGAAATTGCGTACAAACTTGCAAATGCCGATTTTCAAAATTGTTGTCGGCTGGTGTCTAAAAAAAGTGCTGAAAGTGCCGTTTTTTGGCTCAGATGGAACACTGTGCCCAATGTTGTTTTATTAAGTTTGATTGCAGGTTATTTATATCTAGGTTTTCTCTGTTTGCATTTTACTTGTCTCTTTCACTGTCACTCGTTTCAAAAAGTCTAGCCCAACCTTGTTGCAAGTATTGCAGCCTCTCAGTGTTGTGGTGAATGTGTGCTAAGAACAACAACCATATGGCGTGAACAAGCAGATACAGTTAACCTCGGTTAATCTAGATCTTTGCCAAAACTGGATAAAACTGCTGGTACAAATGATTTTTAACGTTTTTCTT
>JGI24021J15306_10012846_pt1 | contig 10415 bp, 5 predicted proteins | sample Ectturendosymbi1_FD_15306 | JGI IMG/M metagenome (IMG submission 15306) | reverse complement strand
TTCGAAACGTGTATAATTGTGATGTTGTCTAACCGACAACGCAACGTTGCAAACAAAGGATGTAAATCAGTGATATTCAACGTGGGCGAAATCGCCCCCCAGGGAACGATTTTGTCCTTTAACCGGATTTGGGGGACGATTTCAGTTTCCAGGGGGGCGATTTCTGCAGGTTAGGATGTACTAAAATTCTGAATTGATTCCATATATAAAAACTATATTTGCCACTTTGGAACCAATTCATTTGATGCACTTTCGACTTCATGTTTTGTAAAAAAAGGTTATAAAACACAAGATATAGGACTGATGATATAACAATCAAACTAGCGTTGATCTGTGTAACGCCTTACTGCGCTAACTATCCAAGGCCACAGAGAGTACTACTGGTTGGGAGCCAAACACTGTGATCCTGATGAATTTTCAGGCGTATTGCTAAGCCTAATGTTTAAAAGAAGATGAAATAGTGCGGAAATTGTTGCCATAAGTTTTGGTAGTTTGTTGACCTAGTCCAGCTATGTCCAGCCCAAATGGCTTACTGAGCCAAAAATTATGTCACTATCGTAATCAGGGTCGCACATTGAATGACATATTAACACCTAAGGGCCGCACAGTGAATGGCTTCTTTAGTTTAAGTCAATGTACTGAAAGCGTTCGAACCCTAGCTGTAATGACATGCGACGCGATAAAGTGGCTCTGGGGACCACCTGCATCAAAAATGTGAAATTCAAGATTATCGAAATAAGGACAAATTATCAGTATGGAGGATACTTTTACTGCAACAAAAACCTAATGGGCCACACAAAACCTTCGACTGGGCCGCATGCGGGGCAGCGGGCCAGGGTTTGGATATAGCTGACCTAGTCGTCATGAGCAGAGTCAAAAAAGCGACGTCAAGCAATAACATTTGCAAGTCTCTAGGCATATCAACACGCGCAGAATTTGGACTTTTCTTGTATACAAGAGTATGGATTAGTTTGCTTTATGATACTTATATTGGTTAAATTCGTATACATACAGTAGTATGCATTGATTCCTTTGATTATATTTATGTTGGTTGAAAGCCACCAATACTGATATGGCAATCGGAAAATACCCGATCGACCGAACTCAAATTCTTAAAGACGAAAAACGTCAGCTTCTTTTAAGATACTACTAAATTAGTCCAACGATCATAACATTGCTCATCACATCGACTTGTGCTGTGATTTAAAAAATTAATAAAAAGGTGTGATTAAGCCTACTTATTTCTCCCCGTGAACTGACACAAATCCTCCTAACTGTATGTGCTATTATCAGGGGTGAGCAACCGCTATTTTATTAATCGCGTGACTCCCGCTGTTTGTTAAATTTTATAGCGGCGCTACCGCACCCGTTACTGGATAAAAATAGTTGCGAGTTATCGCAACCGCTATTCACTACCGCTCTTTTTGCTGCGCTTTAAAAAGCTTTTTGGTGCTGTTCTGCTGACATAGGATCTATTTTGAAAAACCTAACCTTGAATTTCTTTTTGAAAAATGTTGTTACAGAAAAAACGTAATCTGAAAAAAATAATCGTTGAACAGTTATGATATAGGAAAAGTTATTTTACAGTGTATACACATATGAATTAAACATAGACTGCAGAAACGCCTATAGCTTCGTGAGTGGATTGTTATAGGTTTAATAATTCGCCTTTATCAATGCACGTTTCGCGCTGTGTGCACAGTGCTCAAGACTTCAAGAGAATGGTCAAGCAAGAAAACATCGAAACTGTTTTTCACAGAGTTTAATGCGCGCGTAAATTGAATTAGGCCCGCAACCAGGGTGGGGACAATCAAAGTCTCCCACGAAATTTTGATGCATTGTTTTAAATTTTCATAAAATGTTATATTGATCTATGTTTCATGTGAAACCCCTGAACAAACTCCTTACTACTTGTATTTTAAACTGAGATTCTTGTTTCTGCATGGTTCAATTTATTCGCTATAGTAGTTTTGTGTAGAGCGTAGTTTCTATGGCCTGCGTGCAAAGATTTGTTGTTTAGATATTTGAGAGCGAATTGACCAACCACCCTTTCCTTAACATTCCATCTTTTCAAAGTGCAGCCTAAGTGTTGAATGCTTTAGTTTCAAAGGTGTGCAATGCGCATTAAGCAGCCGGCATCAACTCTAAAAAAAACCTCCGAACATCAACAATTGAAACCTCTCGATTTACTGTAAAAGCTTTCGAGAAATCTGCCGACGGGTCTGCTTTTATCTTTTTGCGATGATTTAAACTTGCACAAATCTGTAGGCTTATTCAAGTTTCGGGTCCCCACAAAGGTGACAAGCAAGCGAATCACTCAAGCTAATTATTTTATAGGACATCGATTTCACGTGCCTCCACGCATCCACAGTACTGAACTCTTATTAATATACAATCTATCATAAATTTCTTTTGTTCCTTTATGAAATTACGTTTCACTATCAGTACATTCAATGGGCATACGTAGTTTTTCGCAATATCTGAAAAACGTTTGCATGAAAATAAGCAAAGTACACTAAGAACTAGAAAGAATTTATTTAACAACTGAGAAATTCAAAGCCAAGCGATCAGAAAATAGTTTTTTTTCTAATGCGAAGTTGTAGCATCCAATGCTTGGGGTTACATTCATCAACAGGCAAATATCAAAGCAACTGACTTAATTTTTTGTTGCTGTTAATATTATTTACTGTGTATAAATCGTACTTTGTTTGAAAACGCGAAATCGCATAATTCAGTTGAGAATACTTTCAAAGCCTAGCAACTTTTAAATGTGGTAAACTGTATTAACATGTGTGGAGTGTGGTTCAGTTTTTGCAAAGTCACACATACTTGAATTTTTTCATGTTTGAGTTGAACTGAAATGTTTATGGAACATTGAATCTGTCAATAGTGTTTGTTTTGCAGAAAAGCTTGAAAACAAATTTGTATATGACAAATAATGTGCCCTACCCACCCTTGCGCGCCGGCGAAAAATTGCAATAAAATTAAAGTGTCAGTGTGATCACTTACGGTTTTCAGTTTAATCTATAAGGAATTTTGCTATACGTAGTACTAGCTAACATCTCAATGGTGTATTCATTCTTTCCCATAAAGTCTTATCTGTGTTTTATTTATACGACAGCTTGAAAACACATACTTCATGTTTGCAGAGATGTCACTGGTGTTGGCATTTCGTTGACCTTGCGTGAACACTCAGTAGAACTCATGGCTGTTGACAGCAATAAGTCTATGGCCAAAGTGATGGTGAATAGTAACTATAGAAAATTATAGGATGGAAACGAATGGGACATATTTTCCAGAAAACCAACGTGCTTATTACCCGTGAAGCGATGTTGCTCTGTTCACATGTCAACATCACCAGAGCAACCACTCAGCCGCTTTTTGCCAGTGGCTTGCAGCTACACAACTAAAACTTTTTGCAAGATGAATGAGTCTGTAAAATCACTTGTTTGCATAAATCTGCAGTAAAGTTGGTCTTTTTGATAATATCATAAAGTTAGATAATAGTCTAACTGGTGAGGACAGAAAAGCATGCCGCAGCCTATCATAGTGGCTGGAAAGCGCAAGTTAACATGCATAGCTACGTTCAGCTTTATTTTTTGCTACAACCATAACTTTTTCCTGAGCTTACCTCATTTCACTATCAAGACCACCGACATCATTGACTTTTCTCGCCAATCGATTAGCTGCTCTTCTGCTTGCCATTCGTGCAGCCTCTGTCCGGCGAAACAGGTCGTTATTGTATCGTTTCATTATGATAAACAATCAGCTGAAGTGGTGTGTTTTGACAGCAAAGTAACTAAGCGGTGCTGAATAAAATTTTGTAATCAAAGCTAGCTTCAAAGTGGTGCAAAAACAACTTCGAGTTAGATTTGTTAGTTAAAACCGCTGAAAATTACTATGCCCAATTTAAGAATTGCAAAACCGATACAAATTGTAAGAGCAGCATTTTTTTAACGTGACCTCACAATATTTCCATCATAGAATACAGGCCATAAGCAAAGTTTTTAACACCAATTTCTCGTTAAAGCTGAATATTTTACTAAGTGATCGGCAGTTTCCAGTAAAATATTGGAAATTTTAAGCAGAAAATCTTTAGGTTAGTGCAACTCCCAATGTTTGTTATTTTTATGGTATTATACTTACGAATTTTTATGCACAGGTCTGAAGAACTGTTTCTCAAATCTTGATCATTGGTAGAACGCAGAATAAAACTATTCTGTTATTCATCCCCTTTTTATAGCTTGTGGGCCTGGGAACTCTACAATTAAGTCGTTCAAAAACGGTCGGTTTTGTTGTTATTTTTAACAACTAACATTAGCTACCAATACAACTGTCTCATGTTACTCATTCAACTGCTTTCTGCCGATGGGTTTAATGGTAAAAGGTGTTAACTGACCTCCGCAGTTCGCATAATTTACACTCGTCCTTGCTGATTTGTCACAACGCATTTGTTGTCTGTATAACCCGCGTCAACAAAATTTTGCTTATGTACTGTATACTTTCGCATTGACTAGAAGCCTCGATAACACAATGGCAAGCACTCGGTAATGCGCGGTAAACCTGTTATTATGAAGTATACTAAGACCCTTGTGAATTCTAATGTTCGGTTTTACAAACCGAACACTCCCAGATAAATGATTGTAACCAACATAGAAGTATGTATTCCAATAACACAATCTTTGAGGCAACAGGTCCTCAGGTTCTTCCGAGAGTTTATTGCCTTCTGGTCTTGTCTCTCGGAAATGGAACAAAGGCAGTTATTTAAAATTCCAAGTGTAAATATTTACCTAAAGACACAGACGCGGGTTGTGCAGACAAGTACTTTATCTTTCGTTGGATCTGTGTCATTCAAAGCGTTCGCTCAGGAAATACTCGTGTGCGTTTCCCATAGTTTTATACCCAGGCGAATTTTCAGCTGTTTGCAAACTTTAAGGTACCGTAGAGCGGGTTCACCGCTGCATGAGAGAATTTTAATTTCTTTCGTCTACTTATCCGGTCTACCATGTCCCTTACGTTCATGTCATTTTCTGCTGTATTCAGCTACGCAGAAAAATTTGGCGTGGCGGGAGCGTTACCCTCTGAACTTTCACAAAAAAAAAGCAGAGACAAAAATTTCTTCTTTGTGAACACGTCAACAGGTAAATTCGCGATTTTCGTCACCCTTCAGACAAATTTATTGTAGCGTGTAGCGCATCTACAAAAATATCAATAGTTCTTTGTTTTGTCGAGCTCAAAGTTGTGCAGAACATGCAAAATCGACAATCACTTCCAATGGCTTCTGCCAAAAGAGCCTTTTCTCAGTAGAGAACCAGTCACTTCGATGCTAGCAGAGTAGGCATGTATTTTGGCTACAGAGCAGACATCTTTTACTCAATATTAATACATTTCTGGATTACATATAAAAGTGGTCAACAGTTTTTAGCTTGAAACTGTTAAACAATAGAGTAACGATGTATAATAACGTACCAATGTTCATTCACACTGAAACTGACTCAACTAACTCAGCCAGTTGAACAGATGCCTCAGTAAAACATTCCTTCCAGCTTACATTGCTCTAGCGTTCCTTGCTGTATTGAAATGTGACCGAAACATATGAAAGACAACTAATTGATAATGGAGCAAGTACAGGTATAATGAAAATATTCAAACCTCAGCTTTTATATGGTTTACCTAATTTGGCAGAGATCATCAAAAATGTTTCGATTACGGTTCCGCTGCTTTCTGTTATCGTTTGTTTCTCAGTGAATACTGATCTATATTCACCTAATTCAGTCGCTAAAATTTACATTCACGTAAAAATGTACATTACCCTAAAAAGCTAAAATGTACATTCGCTTCAAAATTTACATACACTAATAAATATTCATTTGAAAGCTAAAACTCAAGCACATTTGGATACGGTAACGCAAAACACACTGAAATGACAGCAAGCACTCAGGAGAAAAGATAAGTGAGCATGCTCAGAATAAAAAACTCAAAATCATATATTTTTGCTTTGAGTTAATAAAAATCGTCTCCGTCATACTGTAAATGCAACAGGAGTCCGGAAGAAACATATTAATTAAAAGCAGAAACCTGTTTTGTAACCTCCCACTACAGTTGGACACATATATTACTTAAAAGCTTATGATGCAGCTAGGCGTAGACCCACAATCTGCACTGCAAGTTGAAAATATGCAAATATTTTCCGACAAAATAACAAAATTTGAAGAGCTAACGGAGAACTCATCAAACGTCAAGCACTCATTGGGCAGTAGTTTGTTAAAAAAGATGTATGCAGCTCCACGACAACACAGTATAGTTCTTTCAGTTGCGGAAAGTAAACTCAAATTCCACAAGGTTGTTTCTTGTAGGCCTACTTGCAAACGCCGTGTTACCTGCCTGCTGTATACCCAATAAAGCTTTGTTCTCAATTTACTTCACTTTCAACTGATGTTCAGTACCAATGATCTTTGCAGGACAAAACGAGCTTTAGCTTATTTCACGACCTGCCATAGCTATGTCACACCAATTTCATGAAACCAAGTAGAAGTGTTGTTTTAAGGTCCCAACGATGGTCATCTTCACCTGTTTGTCGAAAACGTTTGAAAATATTAATCGGTTTCAAAGCAGCAGTGAGCCTCGATGTTATGTTAACAGAACGTGACCAAGTGTGCTATTGTTTTCATGAAAAGTATCGGATGACTCCTAATATGTCACATTTGCTTGGTCTCGGGTATTTGTGGTAGCTTGGTGTCAGATTCTACCTTGTTTATGAAATTTAATCTTCTATAGCAGACTGATATAAAAATGTACCATGGTTCAGCACACGACCCACCAGCGTAAACAGAACTGTTGACGCGACTAAGATGGGGTAGTCACAATAGAGCAGTTCGCAAACACCTGTCACTTCAAGTGATGAAGCAATCTTGAAAAGCCAGTTAAAGAAATCAACACATTAAGAAAGACGTAACGGAATTACGAGTACCTCATTCTTCACAGACTTCTGAAGCAAGAGTCCTAAACGACAATGTCTAACCTTGAAACTAAGGTATAGTTTCATCCATAAAAATTTGTTAAGACTTATGCAAGCAGAAAAAGTTATTTTCTTTTCCGAAAATAAACATTTTCTCGGAGACAAGGTCTTGGAAAATGATAATAGAGACATACTGACAAACAACTTGCATTCCAATCTGCTGTGGTCAACAGAAGCCACTAGGAAAATCGTGGCGCTTGTTCATCGTTACAATGCTGTTGTTACCGACGCCAAGGTAAAGAATATCAAATCAGGAAGAAAAATTTAATTCTTAAACGGTTCCTGAATGTTGGCAAGAAACGCAAATGAAAACAATACAATTAATAAGCGTATAGGCCATAAAGACTGAGAAGGATGAACGAATGAACCCCTTTTTCTGAGCGATTGTGCTTTGGAAATTCTGCTGCTGATTGATCAGGTCTTGCAAATTACCGTGGTAAACTATTGTAACTTTGAAATGCTTTAAGAGTCAGACTTTAAATGAGAAAGTTTTTCTCGTCATCCTCTTCTCAATCAGTCGTTTATCAAAAATGTTGCAGCTTTCATTTTGCTTACCTTTCGCTAAAAATGCAAAATTTTGATTTTTCGAAAATGTTTTTTCGGCAATTTTCCAAAAAAAAACTTTCACGCTTTCCTGTGAGATTTTTCGAAACGTTTTTTTGACTTGGACTATGTCTGAAGGCACCAACTAACAAAAAATACAAACAAAGTGAGTCATAACTCTTTCGGGTGCGAAAAGTTTTGGAAGAAAAAGTGGGCGGGGTCATGTTATTTCCGGATAACGCCGTCGGGGCTTAAAAACTACAGGGGTAGTTCAGTTTTTTTTTCTTGTAAAGGCGACAATCTGAGTCTTTAGAGCCCTTGATTGACTTTCTAGCGTTAGTCGTTCGAAAGTTATGGCCTAAAACCAACAAACTATTTTTTGCGTGTTTGCAAAATCTTCCGTAAATTTTTTTCCTCCCAATATTTTCACTTGAAATTTTGTAGGATGTTGCAAGACACCAAGGGGAACCTGTTTTGCAATTTTAAGATGTTTCGTGGACATATGAAGGGTAAATATAACCTTCAATGTCTAAGTGGACACTTTAGCGGAGACCAGGTAGAGTTGTTACGATTTTCACTAAAATTAGTATAACCACCAATGTACAATAGCTGCAGCGAAGAAAATTTGCAGAAGTTTTGCTATATTCTTCAGCTAATAAATCTAACAAACAAACCATAAAAACTCATACGCTGAAAACGTTTATTGAATGAAATGTGAGGTGGTGTCAAGTGTAACAATTGACCCTATGGACGGAGTATATTGTTACACACCATCGGGTAACCTGTTACAAGAACGCAAACATGCAGTTATTGCAGGAATAAACCTGTCAATTCAAATGCAGCAAGACCTCAAAGAAATGAAGCCATACGCTGTGATAGGGAGCTAAACATTCACATTTTAAATGCCGTTTCTGTCACCAGGCGTAGTTTCCTAACTGCAAACACATTCCGGTTAAAAACAATGCATGCTCAAAAACTGCAAGAAAACGAAAGTAAAGGTTTGAGAACACATTCGATGCAAGTCCCTTTGTGCTCTTCAAGGAATTCCCGATTTACTCTTCAAGGAATTCCTTGTCGGCCGCAGAAGATAATGGGGTAATTTTCCTTCTATTATCTAAAATTTGCTGTTTCGCTTCATGATTTAGCTGAACTGCGACGCTGTTCCGTTTTCTGAATCCATTCGACGACATGGATATGGACTCTGCTTTCAACACGCTGTCACGGTGACGGCGATACTTGCTGCTTTCGTGGTCTGCAAAACGTTCGAACGCATTTTTCCACGTGTTAAATTTTATCACACACAAAGCTCCAACTGGTTGATTTCCAACACCAACAGTCAGTACCTGCTTTATTTCCAAACAGAGCGCAGCACCTGTAATATGTCCCATCTTTAACGTTAGAGTACGCTAAACATTTGAACCGATTAGGATCTTCTTCTTGCGTATGGAGTTTTCCCTGTGAGTTGCATGCTTTGTTTATTGCGGTAAGGCGCGCACAATCACGACACATGAATCACAGCAGAGGAAGCATAGTGAAGTGATGGCATACGAACGCGATACAACAGCTTTATACAGCACGTAATTGCACAAACTGCAGTCGCAATTTTTGGGCCACCGCAGGCGGTAGCAGCATTGGCCCATGAGCTGAGTGCTAGGTTCCTTGCTCAAGGGAACAACCCACGAGAGGATCGAACTCCTGCTTCACAATTGTGAGGCCAGCTCTTTACCGATAAGTCAGCGGTACTGAAAACGCAGCGTTCTTTAACTGTTACGCTAAATGGAAAATCAAAGGACGGGTCGGGTGTCAAAACATTCTTCAATATTCGAAGCTTTTCTGCGTTTGAGTAAGTTTTTCCTACACCAGGGTTTTGTAAGGCGTTTTAGGGACCCGATTCGGGTTTTTCATTGGGTCCCTAAAATCAGAGAAAATCGGCTCCCTAGAATTAGAGAAATCGGGTCCCTACAAATCCAAACCGGGTTCCTAACATTTTCCTTAAAAAAAACCCTGTCCTACACAAAGTGAAATGTCATTTGCTGGCATTTTTAGTGCAGAGCTAGATATTGGCCGTTTGGACGATTTAAATTTTTCTGTGAAACTGTCTGGTAGCTTCTGTTTGTCACTGCTACTACTGCACGCACTCTCAGCACAAACAAAACTAGCTGCCTTCACGTCAGAACATACAGTGACATTTTCCGTCGAATCGTCTCGAGATTTCTCAGAATATAGAAATCCAGCAAACTTTTAGTTTTCCTTTTTCCCTGCTGAGACATAATCAAACGCCTAAATGCTCTGTTTTTTAACAACTGCTGACTTTGATTTCGTTTGACTGGTTCTACCATGCTGCAGTACAGTAGTAATTAACAAAGGAGCCAACACCAGTGTTGCCAAGTTATTGCCACGATCTTTGGTGGCTGAGAAGCTGGTGATGTCCTAAATATTCTTGCACAATTACGATAAAATTCGTTAAGAAATCAAAACACAAGACATTGATAAAGTTTTTCTTGCAATGTCCCCTTTCACCCTGATGGTCGTGAAAAACGGGACACAGAGTTCCTTTTCATCCAAGAGGAAAAAAGTCCTGATAAATTGTTTTTGTACCAACTTTTAACAAAACAACGCACGCTCATTTCACACAACGGAAATAGCGAATATAGCATAGCTCATTGCAACCAACGTAGATGCAAATATCGCTTGAAAATGTGCCTTACCCACGGTAGGCACTGCATTTCTATGGCACCATTTTTTCACATTTTGCACTGAATCCACTTGTGCTTTTCTTTTCCTGGTTGTCACTTGTGCCGTTGGAATAGGTTACAACGTAATTATATAAGCTTTGATTTTTTTCTTTGCTTGG
>JGI24021J15306_10012844_pt1 | contig 10415 bp, 6 predicted proteins | sample Ectturendosymbi1_FD_15306 | JGI IMG/M metagenome (IMG submission 15306) | reverse complement strand
ATGCCCCAGCAATAAAACCAGCCCACAAGGCGCACTTGCAATAAAACCAGCCCACAAACCCCTGCCCTTGCCAATTCCTTCAAAAATGCAAAACGAACAAAACAGGTGACCTGGCGAGAGACGAGATTTGGTGAGTTTACATCTGTTTCGTAAAGCAGTTTGGGATTACACTTTAAGCTGTACAGATACACACAGTAGCGGTTCACCCAGAGAATGCCCATTCGTTTAAAACCTGTAGGCAGTGACTTGAAAACTTTCATCCACATGATATTTAATAAGTATGTTCGTAGAAAAAAACAGTTGAAAAGTAAATACAAGACGTTCAAAAGTAACTACAAGAAACCTACGCAATGTAGGTCACATCAGGCGTCGCTTGGACTGTGCAACATCCAGTTCACAAAAATTTTCAAAAAAGCTGACGTTTACTTTGAATTTTTTTTGCTTACCTCATATTCCATCTCATTTAATGTTTCAGGTTTCTTACTGTCGTTTAATAAATCTTTTCTGATCATTTAACTTTCTTTTCTAATTTAAAATAACCACGTAAAGGACCTTATTTCAAAACTCATGTATATGAAACAAGGCGCTATTGCCACATTCTGACGACAGGTGCTCTTCATTGTAAAAACAAATGATAACTTTTTTGTTGTCTCACTGGGTGGACCCAGAAGCCTTTTCAAGAAATACGTGCAAACGATGGAACGAAATAAAAATTTTTAAAGCTTTTCGTTCGTACCCAACTAACCAAAGATCCTATAGTTTAAACAGCGCAAAACCTTCTGCTTGTCAAGACAGTGATTGGGGCCAGAACAACGCGAATGTGAATAAACAACTACGCAAACCAGTGCACACGCTTGAGCCTGATTGCACAAAATCTAATGCGCACGTGCGTGCACGCCATAAGCGCTCTCGCATAACGTAATGTAACGATTCCAAACAAGTTTTTGGAAAATTAAGCAACATTGGAAAATTAAGCAGTTAGTAAATACAATTATTGTAACCGAAACGAGCCTCTTTCACCTCGCTGCACAGTTTGCATTTTATTTTGCTTGTTATGGCAGAAATAACGATAAGATGCAGATAAAACTAAGGCGTGTGATGCGTTGCCAAAACATCACCGAGCTGTTGAACTTTTGAATTAAAATTTATTTCTAAGTGCATGATGCATGTAATTCGGAGTTTGTGAACAGTAAGGGAAGGCAGAGGTAACTGGACAGGGACCACATTGGTCCCGCTGACCTCCCGTGGATTCACACTTGCAAATTCTTACAGTTAGAAAAAGCAATGCATACACCACGCCGATAGCTTTGATGAACTATACGTTTTTGTTGCAACCATCTCGTACACGTTCAACGATCACTTGCACTTACCTTCTTGCTGCAGCGCTACGGGCAACCAAGTTATGACAACATATTCGGATGAGTCGAGCAGTTTCTCTTCCACACGGACGCTTAAAGGCGGAGCAGGGACTTCCACTTCCAGTGTTGTAAACCTGAGGTAAAAATCGATGAGCGCATTCTGGCTTTCCGTGAAACACAAGTCGAATTGCGTCGCCCAACTTTCAGCCGAAACTTCATTTTGGAAAGCGGCTTCAAACCTTGGACTAAATCGCATAACGAATGTGCAAGCGCAGCATCGTATGCCGTAAACCTCGTTACAAACAAACGAAACTGCCACTAAACAGGCACGCAAGTATAATGCAATGGCTGAAATACTCAACAATTGAAGCAAACATTGATTTCAAGTCGCAACTTCGTCCCAACAGATGTGGAAAAAATCCTCTTTCCTTTTGCAAAATAGTGCTTGCTGTTTAGGTTGCAACACGTGCTTTCAGACCGAAGGGCAAAGTACCGCAGAGACAATACAAAGCAAGTAAGTGGCAATCATTTTCGGAAACAGCATCAAGGCAGCTTCAGACAAATGTATTGACCGATGCTTGTTAATAATGGATAAGAGAAGACGATATTCAAATGGAATTGTCCTTTAACTGTCAATCGCAATTGACCAGGAAGAACGCACCGCGGCAGACGAGACTGCGACTTCACCCTGATCGAAATGTAGTGCAACTCCCGCCGTAAGTGTTTACTTTCGTGAACTCTCCACAGCGCAGCCTAAACTTCACATCACTATAATTACCAACTCGAGAGATCAGCATTAATTTTAAAGTCGAAGCTGGGGAAAATGATACCTGTATGTCGGGAAAAACAGTCAATAATTTAGCCAGATGGAAAAACAACAGAGATACCCACACTTTCAAATTGAGCTGTGGTTACGCTGCAATGCCGCAAGCAACAACGTACAGACGACAGAGTTCAACAACAAAATTTATTTTACTTCAACTCTAGCCTGTAAAGGCGAATGGGGTTTGCGAATGAAAATGGTGTGGTTCTACTTTTGACTGGGGAATGTTATTGGTGATGTAGCATCATATAAATGACGTACGCCTGTGACGTTTGTACTCCACTAACTGAATTTGCCCTCTGCAAACTCTTAATAATCTATGCTCTTTATGGTACACTGTCGTCGTACGGTATTGCGCAGACTCGTAAACTAATGCATTGGCGTTGATCACGAAAAATCACGTGAATACAAACAACATAATCTAAATCCATAAGCAAAGTTAGAAAAATATCTTATGCCAAGGCATATAACCGACCAGTGTTTTTAAGGAGTTTTAAGGGACCGAAACGGTGTCTCAAAATACAGTAGAACCTCGCTGCATAACCACCACCAAATGCACTAAAACCTCGCTTTGTGACTATCTCGGTATTCAGATGAAATAGGTTGCGGTCTCTCAAAATGTCTAAACGGTCACTAAGGTCAAAACCTCAAAAAAACCTCTAACCAACTGCGCTCAACCGGGACGACCACCTTTACCATCGGATCCACGACCCTGGGCAAGGACCATTTGATACTTTAGGACTACTCTCAACCAATTGCGCTATGTTGCCTAGCATTGCAAGAAGCTTGGAAATGGTTTACCGTAGTATGTTTCTCCACTGTTTTCTATTCATAGATGGTGTTACTGAAATTACTCGCCTCTCTCAACCAACAGAAGTTTGCGAATATCCTCTCGGCCCTGTGTGCATTTTAAGCAACCTTAAAATTCAATTCACTTGAGACTCACTAACAGAGTTAGTTTAACTGGTGAATTTCTTGAAAAACTTTTTAATTGCAAAAATATTTAAAATATTAATTAGAAGTAAAATTTTTCGATCGTTTTAACCACTCATTGGCGAGCTTTCCACACAACTATACTAAAACTTACATGTGCCAATCCGTGCGCAAAGAGTGTCCTACCAGTCAAAGTTCAAGGTGTCTAAGGAAACCACCTGAACCGACATCTTGCGCTATGTTTTTGCAAGGACAGTGGTGCAAGAAAGATACAACAGTGCAGGTTCAATTCAGCCGTCGATATACAAAGGCAGCCTCACCATCTTCGGCTGAGATCTCACACGCTGCATGTTCCTTCACATTTCTACAAGCAACATCTTCGCACTCTTAGATTTATACAACTTCTGTGTATTTATTTATATGCATATCTATACAAACAACCTCTTACTTTTTCCACCCCAGTAAAAAGACAAAAACAAGACGTTAAACCAGGGCTTCTCAAACGCCCCCCTTGGGTGCACGAGCATAGGGCTCCACCAGCTAGCTTTGCCGTGATATTGCATAGTGTCACGATATACAGTGTTAAGTATTCGCCAGTTAAACTTAGAAGGGGACCGAGGCTGATGAAAGTTGGAGAACCACTGCGAAAGCACGTTTCATTTTTTCGCTACACCGGTTGCGGCATTTAATGAAGATGGAAGGAAGCGCAACACGAACAGACGGGGAAAGCAGAATGCAAGCATAAAATAAAGAGGTTTTAGGATAAGAAAGCATATCAAGCGCTTCACGAGCTTTCAGTGTCGCTTTGTAGGAAGATAAACAGCATCTCGGACGCACCTGATCGGCAGAGACGCAGTTTCAGCTTCAACTTTGGATGTTCTGCTCTTGATTATTACTTCGTATGTTGTATTCGGCTGAAGTCCGGTGACGTTGTGCCAAAACATCGGGCAAGGCACGAGGATTTGACGCTTGTAGTGAGTCAACCTGCCGCAAAGTCTTAAGTTAAATTACGCTAAGGGAGGTACAATAGTGCCTGAAACAAGTTAGATTGTCGAGGCAATTTGAACTTTCTTCTGTTTGGAAATTGATACAAGACTGTATCGAAGTGAATCTGCCTTACATGGCAGACATTGGTAGACGCTCGGTGCGTTCGCTTCCCGAACAAAGATCCTCAACATCACAAAAACATTTATTATGATGGACTTGACTTGAAGTTGATGGCGGTTTGCCAAAACAATGCGATATTCTTTGCCAAGCCCTTGAGATGCCTCGCATTTTAAGGCCGTTATACCAGGCCAACACGAAAACGGTACAAAAACGTTGCACGTCTGGATCGATCTCTTTTACCGGCAGCGAAGCTTACCGGTATTCAATACTGCGCACTGATCGAACTGATGGCAGACTTCGTGCTTTTAAGGTAACGCAAGGTTGTCTGGAGCTTCAAGAAACTGTTCTTCGACACCAAACCACTTATTGATTTAAAGGGAATTCACCAGTCCGTTAATTATCTCCAGCCAAGACATGCTGTTGGCTGTCCCTCATTGTATCTGTAACTCGTTGTATTTGACCGTAAGCTGTGCGACTGCTAATGCAAAACATTATTTCTTACCAGGGTTGAGAAAACCCGTTTTTTTTATTTTTTTTAATCCACCTGGAATTTTTGTTGTTGTTTAAAAAAAAAAACAGGTTTTTTTTTTTGAAAAGAAACAGGTTTCTGTTCTTTTTTAAGAAAAACACAAAAACCCATTCTGAATGTTTTCATTACATCATGCAATATTACCATTTTCGGAATTACACAATAATAACTTGCTAAGCTGTTACGGCATTCAAAATTGAGGGTAAAGAAATGTACCCCATCTTTGTTTTCGCAGTGTTGTTGGTCAGTTCACTCCGAAGTGGTAAGGTTTGGCAAGCATGCACACAGCAGACAGAGAAAAGCCACTCCCACATAACNTCTGCAGTTTCACTTCAAGTTTATGTGCATGCCCTGCTATTTCAGCATCTATAGAATGCATTTTTTCAACATATGGCTTGATATGGTCCAACATCAGAAACAGTTTGGATGCAGAGAAGGCAGAAAATTGGTTGAAATATACCGATTTTACAGAGCTGAAGAAGATACCCAGCAGAATTTACTCACACTGTTCGAATCATTCTTCTCTTTTTTTTAAGTCCTTCAAATTTAATTGCTGTTCGTTTTATTCGATTAAAAAAAAATCAAAGTTAGATGTGCAAGTGTGCTGCTTATTTTACTTTTTACTTCATAGTAGATTTTTCAAAGGAAAAGTAAAGAGTAGATTTTTCGGTGGGTTTTATTGGTTTTTAGTGGGCTTTTTTTGAAAACAGGCGAGTGGTTTTTTTTGGGTTGGATCCAATTACATCAACCCTGTTTCTTACAACATTGCTTAAGATGGCACTAGCACTACGACTGAGTTCACTGTTTATGCCCTGAGTCACGGATACGCTTGTGATTGGTAACCCATATTTTAGCCCACAAGGTTTGCTTCAAAATTTAAATTCCACTTGCAGGAACGTGTTTTTCGAGCCCTCAAAGTTAGTTGTTTGAAATGGGAAGCTCTGACTGGATAGAATCCTGGTTAAGCTCTGGAATCAAGAAAGGTGATACGGCTAGAATCGGTGAATGTTGTGGTGATCAAAGGTCGAAGAATGTTTTCCAACCACTCATTATTTTTCACAACAACCTACATCGTTCGGCTGACTGGTCAGCAATTGTGACGTAAATACAACGATTCGGAGTTATAAAATATGAGTTGAGGAAAGAAGGCCTGCAGCTACACAAGAGGCTACACTTCCTACAGGCATGTATGATGAAGCTTTACTCAATTGATGATCTTTCAAATTGGGTAATAGAGTTACTCATGGTCAAATGACCAATGAAAGCGGAATTTAGCAATTTCCCTTAATGCTCTTGATATTCAGCGATTAAATTTAAGTTATAAATCCTTGAACAAATAATTGAAAGTTCAGAATGTTTTTGTGTCCAACTAAAAATGATATAACCAGATTTTTCTTATTTTTAGTAGTTTTCTTGAGCTTGTCTATAACAATTAAGATTATTGGCATTTTTTTACACACGAGCATATCGTCATAGATCGTAGATATTTTGTAACAACTGGAATGACGTGTTGTTTAGCTGTGAATAAGAGCGAGTTTTTGGCAATGCTGGTATAATTTAATGAGCTCTAGCAAGGACTCTGAGACGTGCGGTCTACTGATGGCTAGGCAACTCACTGACCCGTTACCCTAGCCCGGGCACGCTTTATAATTTCCCACAGGGATCCTCCTCTCTCTAGAAGAGGTTCTGCTGCACACGCACTAATGCGATTCGGGTCACATTAAAACAAAACTGGTGCTTATCATAATGGGATGCAAAAATTATTGGCAAAATCGCTTTCATTGTTTGCGTCGATAGCGAACATTACACCAGGACCAAGCATCTTCTCGGTGAACGCAACAGAAACATTACGACAGCAGTGTGCAACCCTTAGACCAGGATGGTGAACCTGTTTACTATCGCGGGCCGCATGAATTGTGGAGTATCGCTGGTGGGCCGTAAAATTTAATTGATTCCATTCTAAAATTCTACATTTATCTTCCTAGAGAAATCATCGATGGAAAACTATGTCAGGAGCGAGAGACTTCTCTTGACTTACCGTTTACATGTCTGCTTGTCATGGAAATTCGTTTGGATGCGACATTGTGTTCTAACTTGGGTAATAAAAAATTTTGGTGCGGGCCATATTAAATGTTCACGCGGGCCGCAGGTTCGCCAACCCTGCCTTAGACCCAGGTCTTAAACCACTCCCGACCAAAGACCTACTGGTCGTACAAGGCATCCAACGCAGCATCTTAAACGAGGCCGCTCCGACATGACGATAAAGACTCTCCCCTCGCGAAAATCACAACGAAGTGACGTAAGCGAAGCAAAATCTTTGGGAGGCCAAATAAATTTTGCTTAAATTTTTGTGCGAAATCTCGCTTACGACTACAAAGGTCAACGATTTTTAGTGAGCGGTTATCTGATCTCAAAACGATAAAAAATCGTGAAGTTTTAAAACTATTTCACAACTTATAAAGATAAGCAATGCCTGCGAGTATTAGAACCAGCTAGTTGGGGGTTTGGGGGCGCTTGGCGCAAACCTGTTCTTTAACTTCCCTCTGCAGAATAGTGCGCCGCACGTTCGTGGAGTGATAAATGTGCAATGGTGTGCAGATCATGCACAGAATGAAAAACCAGCACAAAAACAGAAACAAATCGAGAGGCTCACTTGCTGTTTTTCTTCTTCGGATCAGACACCTCCCCAATGGAGATGGTGTGAGTGAAGTTGCTGTTGGCCGGTTGCCAAGAGATACGCGCGCTTGCTTTGGTCACGTACTCGGCGCTGACGTGTGTTATCACTGGAGGGGCATCCCCAAGACCGAAGCGAAGGACACAGTGCGTAGGTTCAGAGCGGCCGCGCTCAGTTACTGCGCACACGCTGATGGTGTAACATCGCTGCGAGAGAGAACACGCACATGGAAATGCAGTAATGCTGTAATTAAAGAACTAATTGAACTTGTACTGTGTGCGCATTAANTGAGCGCGGAAGCCAGTTCTGTCAACCAATGAAAGACATTTCACCTCTGTGTGGTAGATGTGTTCTACAACAGCCTTGCTCTTGCTGCCATTGACAACGGTTGCCAGGGAACCATCAACAAGCACGTGGTACTCTTCAACAATGTCGTCCTCGCTGAGCTGCGGAGCGACCCAACCTGATAAAAAGAGCAAACTTCGTTTACGTTGCAATCAAACTTGAAAAACGACAAAAAAACATCACAACCGCAGCAAACGGCGGTTGAACAAATAGTCTACACAGACTCACCTATGATAAGACTATGTGAAAGTTTTTTGTCCACGCGTAATTTGCGAGGGTAGGGCAAAATGCTGGTCTGAGAAGAGCTTTCATCGCTTGATCCCGTGTATAGTTCATGGGATTCCACGAAGCTGCTGTCCACGCTGCTCGTTCCGGTCAAGCTGGCTGCTACGCCGGAAGTGACGTCGTAGCTTGTCGGTCTGATGAATACAAAAAGGAAAACCACATCTTCAACTTTCATCAGGGAGAGTTGCATTCAGCACTTGTTGCTAAATACCAGCTCACCTGAAAATAATGCTGGAGCCTTCTGGCAAGGCGGGACGCTGGCTGACAGGTCTTAACAGTCCGGGACTATTATCGGGCCGAGGTCCTGGTGCCGGCGCTGGCATCAAACGTTTCGTGTGCGGAACGTCGTGCACAGCTTCCAAGTAATTCGAGGGTACCAGGCCACGATGACCATCCATCAGTTCGCCTATAAATACGCGAAATGCATTTTGAGCTTTTTTTACACGGTGCACAAGCGCAAATAAACTCTTCCAATTTTACTCTATAACAAAAAAGAAAAAGACAATTTGGTTGCATTCGTTACGTTCGTCTACTCCGCATTTCAGCAAAAAATGTACTCGGTAAAGATGAATTTCAGCCTTATCGAAAGGACGACACGCGTAAGGACGACAACAATCAATCATACCAAAATTTTAAACTGCTTCTTAGCTTTCTAACATTTTTACTTTGTCGAAAAGCCTGTTTTGTTGTTTCACATCTGCACCCACAATGATACCCCTCTGTTACCTGCGTGTTTAATTCTTTCGAAAATCTTTAAAAATACCACGAGGTCCGACTTTTCTTTGCATTACTGTATCACTAAAAAAAAACAAAAACTTTAAAAAGTGCCATTCTACCCACACCAAAATGCAAAAAATCTTCCAGGTAATGTTCCATCCCATTCATGAAAAAAGTAATATATGCGTGTGGTCGTCCTATTGATTTTACACAAAATAGGCTGAGTTGTCACAAGCGACTCGTAAATTTATTTTGAACGGTGAAACTTTACTTTTTGTAGGTAAAAAAATACATACATTTGCACCTATGACGGGGGAAGGCAAGTCAGAAAGGTCTGAAGGCATCACGGAACCAAAGTTGATGATTTCAACTAGGGTTGGGCATTTTGGGATATCGGATCTTTCGATTCCGAATCGTAAAAATTTGAATCGAAAATGTCAATTTGTTTCAAATATTTGAGACCGAAATAATTATGACCACCAACAAACGGAGATGGTTGCTGGGCTTGCTCTGAGTTATTTGTCCATTTTATCAACATCCGCAACTGCAGAACGCAGTGTTTTTACGATCACGCTAGACAGGAGAAAGTTTGGAAATGCTGAACAATCTGCGTGTCAATAAAAACAACAAGTTATCAACTTATCATTTCAGTGATCAAATGATCAAGTAGTGTGATGTGATTTCATTGAATAAATACATAAAAGCACATTAGAGCTTCATGTTTTGAAAATCTGGAAAACTTGCAGAATAGATTTGAAAATTCAATTTTAAGTATTGTAGAACTATTCTAGCACACCTAAATATTCTGGAATACTCATTCCTATTCCTAATTCCAACCATATCAATGGCTACAGGCTGCAGCTTCTAAACACCTAAGGTGCGTTGCAATGACACAAAGTCATTATCTTGTGCGGCAGGCGAGATTGACAACAGCACTTTATGACGTTCTCATCGATCCGGTATCGATCTGATGAATTACGAAACACGATAAGCCACCGTATCTAACAAAAGCAGAGGTTTTCCACCTAGGAGGCTGCTGACTGAGCTCTCTCGTGGAGCTGCCTGGCTCCACTTCAAGGCAATGTAAACTAAAAATATGTTTTTGTTATGGCAAAAAACGAAACACATTAACAACGATTGGCATGAAATGCTCTTGGCAAGCACCTTAACACTGCTTTGGTACGCAATAGTATAGAACTATGACCTCAGACCTTAAGCCTCGTCGAAACATCCTTGCCGCTGCCGCTCGTCACTGACGCAACGCAAAAGGAAGCGCGTGTCCAAGCGCACTGATTTGGACGAAATGGCCAGAAATTTTGCTGTTCTGTACCGACGGCCTGTACTTCTACGAAAAGTACTGATGTCTAATCCACTCACTGCATGTGCAAAAAGTCAAAATGATAATTTCAAGTGCACGATCTATCAAGGTCCAGTAATGTTTTTTAGCACACTTTCTATTCCCCTGCCCTATAGATATGCCCCAGTAATCAACATCTGATCCATCATGACAGGCCGTTTTCACGGGAGTTGCGCAGTACGGCAAACCGCAGGACTAAGATAACCTAATTTTAAGAGATTTTTGCGACAGGAAACAATCCACTCGCATTAAAATTCGACTACATCATTGTATCTGCTACAAGACAC
>JGI24021J15306_10012843_pt1 | contig 10416 bp, 6 predicted proteins | sample Ectturendosymbi1_FD_15306 | JGI IMG/M metagenome (IMG submission 15306) | reverse complement strand
CAGCGAAATACTACCACCTAACGGTTGGCCTCCAGGGCCAGGCAAAGTGGGCCAAGGTGGCTTAAAAGTCCTCCACTTATGACGTCACTCACAGACAACCTACACCCCCCAAGCAAAAAATTTTTTTTCGAGTCTAATCTACTAGACTTGCCACGGTTTTTGAGATTTTCGCCGAGTCGCTAGAGCGAACAAGAGCGGAGATATTCATCTGCAAAGCCACGTTCGAATCAGCTGCTTTTTGCGAACCGCTTGAATTAACCGGCAGCCAAAGTGTTAATGTATATACAACATGAAATGTGCAGAAGTTCCAAATCTATTCAAGCATGCTAGAAACACAGCCAATGTGAGTTTTAGTAGTGAGCTGCTAAGTTGTGTGGGTGTTTTCACTGTTTGAAATATTAGGCCACAAAAATTATTGTCTTGGAACCATACTGATTTTGTGAAATTTCCAAGGAAATTAAGCACAGGGAAACACTGTTCCAAAACAAGATTGATGAACAAATAGTTGATGAAGTCTAGATATTCAAGCCTTCTAAAAAATAGTCGTCTAATATGCAAATGTCTATAGACCAAATAATTGGTGGTCCTGCTACAGTGCGAGGTCTACTACCACATGTCGCCTACCCAGGTGCAACCTGAGGTCTACCACAGGACCTCATTCGTCAGTTTTCATAGTGTGAGGTCTACCACCATATGTCACCTAGCCTGGTACAGCCTGAAGTCATTCAACATTCAAACACTCTTATCCCTATTTTTATATCATACCAGGTTTTTTTAAGGCATTTTAGGGACCCGGTTCAGGTCCCTAGAATGTCAAATCGGGTCCCTACAATCAGAGAAAATTATCATCAGGTCCCTAAAATCAGAGAAAATTGGGTCCCTACAAATCCAAACCGGGTTCCCAACATTTTCCTTAAAAAAAACCTTATTATACCATAACAATCTCATCCCAATTATTGAAAGGGAATGTGCATATGGTTAGGTGATTCATTCAGATGAGTGGCCTCCCTATAGTAACCAAAATACCCTGGCGCACCAGCATTCTACAGTGAACCGCCAGCAACACTATGTGGATCCAGCAATAGGAGCACACACAGGCAATTGGGTGACCGTGACTGGACGTTAAAACTATGATTCTGAAAGGAATGCAAGGTGTTGGTCGTCAGCTGTTCTGGTCTCATCATGACCATTTTTACCAGAAGGTGATGAGAAAAAATCACAATGATCCATTTTTGTCATTCTTAGATATACGAAGTGTGTATCGCTAGAATAAATATATGGAATTATATGTTGACATGTATATTTTTACCTTTCTTCCTATAATGCAGCAGTAGACCTCACTCTATAGTACTGATTGGAGTAGATGTCACGCTTATAGTGTGCTAGACCTCACACTTTAGTAGCACCAGATTGGTTGGTTATCTACATCTTTTTGCTACCTGCATTGCTTGCATCATGAAGTTCACAGGTTTCACTTCCACTGCTTTCAGCTCCATCACTTTCTTCATCACTCTCTCCATCATCAGATATTATGGAAGTTGGACAAGATTTTCTTTTTTGTACAAAATCTTCTTCAGAATCAGAGTCACTATCTTCTTCAGAATCCAAGTCATCTTTTTGAAATGCATTGGTACCCATGTTTCACACCACCTGAAACACCTAGCTATAATACTGCAAAGTAAGTACCAACACTATATATTACTACCACCAAGGAGACGTTATATGAAAATCTCAGTGACTTCTAAAGCAATCATATAAATCTCAATTGAAGCATTGCAAAATTTGATTGTAGTTATGAAGACTAAATTCCACAGCAGTTGCTTAGTACAACTGTACGAATGTGACCACAACGTCAAAATATTCTCAATAATAAACACCCACTTTTTGTTGATTCTTTTCAAACAATCACATTCAATCCAAGCAAAGTTTAATGAAGTTTTTAAAAATATATATGGATAATACTCCTGCAAACAAAGCATCTAGAAATTTTTACTGACAATTTAAGACAAAAAAGACATAGGAAAACTTCACCATGTTTAATAAGTTAGAACATTATGAAGGTTATATTTAATCATTTTGCCCTAAGAGAATTTATTAATGTGACATTGCATCATGCAAAATAAAATTACTGATAAGTTTAAAAATGATTCAATAAACCCAGTCTCCCCAATCAGAAAACTACTTTAAACAAGCTTGATACTGTTTTCAATGTGTGACAATGATTGCAGTTGCTCTTTGAAATATAAGTTTTCTTAATTACAAATTGCCATGTGCAATGAATCCAAGACTTGGTTTTAAAATACAAGACACTTGGCTAACAATGCAAAACCAAGTGAATTGAAAATTTACTTCCTACTGCATATGAGTGACCATGGCCTTTACACGCTCACCACTTGTACTTGGACCATAAGGGTCATGCATACAAGAGCCTAGGAAAGCTTTCCCCACCGAATTCTTGAGCAACAGAATAGTTTTACAATGTTTCAAGCTTCCTGTAATCATGAGCGGATGAGACGGGGAATGATGGGCAATTTTTTAGTAATTGTGTGCAAATATTGATGACTTATGAAATTTCACAAATGGCTTTGAAAGAATCTTTGCATTAACTAACCCCTTCAAAGAGATATTTTTCCTGCAAACTTAACTACCACCTAATTATGCTCATAGTTATCATGCGGACATTCAGATAATATATTACATTGCATCAGAACATCGCTTCACTGTCATGACAGGCTCCCTTGTTCCATAGGTACTCAGCAGTAATGCTGATCAAACATCAGATGCTACCACTACAGGTATTTAGTGCGGGGGGTTTGGAACTGGCAACAACATTTCCCTTCTAATGTTGTATATAATTATTACTAGGGCATTCAATTTTTTGACCTAAAGACTTAAAATTTGGACCTTATAATTTACTAATTTTGACTTTGTTTTGACCTATCAATTTCCTACATCTGCAATTGAAATGCAGAATGTAAACCATACAAGTATATTAGAAAGTAGATTAAAAATCTTTTTTCTGTGGAAGTGAAACAAAAATCAGAAGTGTAAAAATTCTAATGAAGCTAGAGGAAATGAGCCGTTGATCAAAATCAATCCAAACCCAGAAGAGAAATATCCAGTGTCAATAAATCTCCTACAGTTACTGAGAAGGTTCTACATTGTTATACTTCAACATCAAATACTGCCATGCCTGGCAAACTTTCAATCATCCAGTAGTAGGAAGAGTAACATTATTATGTCAGGAAGTCACAAAAAAAATAGTATTACGTCAGAATTTCAACTAAACTTGCAAAAACATGTCAATAACTGTTGTTGTAGATTTAATAAAATGAAAACAAACTGTGCTGCAAGAAATTTTGACCTAACGACAAATGTTGACCTAATGATAAATTTTGACTTTTTTTGACCTAATAACCTTGGAATCACTCATGGTATCAGTGTGAAATTTGGTTTGTGGATGTTTCATAAACTTTGAAAAAGGCAGAAAAATTGACTGTTGACTTTTGACTGCCCTAGTTATTACAAAACAACCACATCGCTGCCTTTCAGTGATATACTAGACACTGTCAGATAGCTGTCAGTTGGACAACTAGGCACATGCAAAGCTAATTTGTGATATTTTCCTTCATCATATTGAAAGGCATGATAAGTAGCCTCAGAAAATGTCATCACATTGTCTGAACAAAATACCAGTTAAGCATTATATTTAAAAAAAACAGCTTAACAGTTGATGACATTGTTTGGTATGCAAGAAGTTTTGTATATTTTCTCACAATTCATTGTTACATCACAATGCAAGATCAAAGCAATTTCACTCAAGCATTCTGCACAGTGATTACGCAATTATTTTCTTAACAATCTCTAAAGATAGCAGTCCACAGATGCAGTCGTGTAGCTGATTGTCAGTATCAATTTTTCAAGTGCATACATGTATGGATAAACAGAGTTCCTTGTTGTATTGCAGACGTTTGTTGAATGTTTGACAAGGTAAACTACTTATCTTTTCAGCACCATGTTCACAGGAATAAAAAGTGATTGTGATGCAATAAATGCGCTTTAACCATTAACCTGGAAATCTTTCCTTGAGTGTTGTTACATCTAGAGCTCAACCGATCAGGATTTTTTGGGCTGATAGACGTTTTTTATTTTTTATTCCCAATAACCAATATTTTTGCATTACTCAAACCATTGTAGAAAGATACTACTTCACTGCAATGAAAAACCATACAACATCAATTTCTATGCAAATCTGGGTCACTAAAGCAGTCAGCCACCACAGAACATACCCTGACTTGTTCGCAGACAGTCATTTGCATACCGCACAAAAACCTGCGATTGAATGTTAGATCCTAGAGCGGTTTATGTGGGTGACTGCACAGCGGTTTGAATATTATGCAATACTTGATGTAGTCTAAAGGCTGCACACCGTATCAAACAGGATAATTTGCATTAATATATCATAGATTGAAGTAGCAATTGGGTTTCTCAACACTGTTTGCAGAACAAAAGAATAGCGCATTTTGAGCAAATGTTTCACCAATGTGCAACATTGCCATATGTATCAGCATGCCGATGCATCTGTCGATTTCTAGTTTCGATGATGCGACCAATACCACTATCAAAACAAGTAGTGGCACTAGGCCACTACTCAACTTTGATTGGGTCTAAACTCTTTCACATCCGGTAAATTAAGGGTTTCAGGCCAAAAAAACAGATCGCACAAGGCACTGCGCGAGCGACGAGCATAACTCTGGCACTGAAAGCCGTAAAGAGCTGTTCAAAGGCTCAAATCTGTGAAGGAGCTATGACAAGGCTGCCTAATCTGCAGCCTGCAAGGTTGTTTTAAGTGGCCCGTGACGTGATAAGTTCATAAGCAGACTTCTTAAATATTTACTTTTTTTTATAGGCTCAAGTATATTTGCTATCAAAACACACCAAAATTATACCTGTTGTCTCTGTTATCGGCCTACCACCCAAAAACTTGTATAACAAACGCTTCAAAAATATGTCACTTTTTTAGATTTGGTTTATCCGAAAATCCCCAAAAGCAGCCGGACGCCAAAGAATTAACAATCTATGAGGATTAAGCACTAGAAAAAGCACATTACTGGTTTAATGAGATGTTCATGCAGTCAACAAACCAGTGGCGTTACTAAAGGTTTTTTGAGCCATGGGGAGAAACTTAGCTGAAAAAGGCCTTCACAGGAGTTCTATCAGTCAACACTCAGAAAAAATTCTTGAGAAATGATGGTGAACCAACTGCGGATGGCTATACCAAACGCGAAATCAACCAAAAACACTCCAAAAAATGTAAGAACCTACTGTAAAACAAAAGAATACTAAAACCAAAATATAAGCACAGTCGGAGCCTAGTTTCTAGATTTATTTTGCTAGAGGGTCAATTTGCCCTCTGCCCTCCCGTCAGTTATGCCACTGCAACAAACACTTTAAATATTGATTTAACAAAAATAATGAATGTTCAAAATTTTTGTTACAGTTAATAAACATCAACACTTCAAATCTTTTACAAGTCAAATGACATCTATCAGGCTTGAACATTCATCCTGCAATGCTGAATGGTCATTTGTTAGTAATTTCAAAATTGCTGACTATTTCTTCAACTGTGGGTTACGATGTTTTCAGCTGTGTGATGGCCATTGGATTGTCTGCAATTCAGAATTGCATTGCGTAGCATTCTATTTGAAATGAAATAAACAGTGATGGCAATGCAGCCGCGCATCTGTCTATTAGACCAAAAGTCAATGATCAACTGTTGACATGCTAGTTATCAGCGTTGTGGAAAGGGGCTTTCGACTTGGATTAAATTACCTTATTCCCCTGAAAAAAAGCTAATTTCCATAAATTACTGTACCAATTATATACATAGCCTTCTCTTGCACTTAACATTCATACGTTCACTCTTAATGTATGTAAATATAAACACTTCTCCTCGTAATGTACCACTATCTCCTCTGTTGCCAAAGTGTTAACCTGTTTTTAAGTAAAACTCTTGTTTTTGTTGCTATGTCTCACCAGACTTACTACGTTACTTCTGGCAGCCAACAGGAAAGGTCAGCTGGAACAGATGGAGAATTCGCTACAAATGCTTGCCTCTGCACTCTCAGGATTTAACACACACAGATGGACAAAGAGCCTCCCATGAAACATACCCATAACAAACGATGATAAAGGAGGACACCACCAAATCCTTGGTTTGTCGCACAGTGATGCAGGGTGAAGATTTCCAACTTTAATCACAAAGTAATAGTCATATACGATTAAATTGGCAATGCAGTCGATTCACTGGTATATAGGATTTTTGGAGATTTGAAGTTTGTAGTGAGTTTCGGGGTTTTGGGGGGCGCTGAGTCTAAAAATCGTATCCATTTTTGTCCGTCTAGTCAGAATTAGCCGCTACAGGGCATATGTTTTGTAATTGCACGCAAAACATTAAAAAAACTCACCAAAAGTTTCAAAAGTTATCTCCCACCATTTTTAACTTGAGAACAGATGTTGTAATCACTAGTTATGCTTTTCAAATGCTGAAATGCTTTATCAGCTACTGCTGAACTGCATAGGCCCACAGGAAGTGAGTTAGTGGTGGCCTGTTGCTAAGCGGCATCTACAATAAAATCCTATGTCAGAATAATCTGTGCCTGGTGCCATAGTTGATGAGCATGACTGGATGATTTGCTGTAAATAAGAAGAATTTGTGCATATTGGTTGGGCAACAAAGTGGACACACAAACTTTCCGTGTTTCTTGTGTCTGCGGGACAGCAGGGCTTGCCAAGAGAATTGGACTAGGGAAAGTTGGCCAAAGAGAGAAGGATTTGAGAGTGGTAATACACCTTCCTTTGATTAATCCAAATGGGGTGTTACTTCCTCCTTTCCATATCAAAGTATGACAACAGTTTGTAAAACTTTTAAATAGCTAAAAGTGACTGCTTTGCATATTTGTGTGAAAAGTTCCTTGCGCTGAGCACTGAATAGTTGAGGGCTGGAATTTGATGGCTCTCACATATGACATTCAAATGCAGGACTGATATTTTCCACTTACCTTGACAATCTTTGTAAAAATGCTTGGCGGTCACTTGCAGCAGTTGTCGAAAACTTCCTTGGATATTTTAAAGCTCCTAACTATTACGACCTTTTAAAACAGCTGTTAAATTCTTATGAAAAATTAGGATGCAATATGAGTGTGAAGGTTCATTTTCTTCATAGTCACGTAAACTATTTTCCTGAAAACTAAGAAGCAATGATTGAAGAGCAAGGAGAGTCCTTCCAACAAGATGTAAAAACAATAGAAAAGATACCAGGGATGCCGGAATACCAACATGTTGGCAGACTATTGCTGGTGCCTAGTAAGAGGTTGCTGGCAGTAGCCACTCCCAAAAAACACAGAAAAGACAATTTCTGGATTAGCAACCATGCAATCTTTTCTGTCATGAAAAGTATACGGTATACACTAACTGAAGTTTTGTGTTTGTTTAACCTTTGTATGTTTTCTATGCTGCACATTGTTCTTCATAAGCTAATTTACAAATCACAGTTATTACAAGACATCACTAGTGTTTAAATAACATGTTGGCCAGTTTAACAAATCACGAAATGTGCAAACCTCTTATGCAACAGTATGCTTAAAATGCTACAACTGCATAAATTTAAAATATTAAATAGCTCAAAAACCTGACCACATAGCGAGAATCTGACAACAGTTTTGAAATCAGCGCCCCAAGATTATCCCGAAAACACTCTCAAATCCCAATCCCCATGAAATTCATTTAAAATTGTTGAGCTGTGATGATTAGATGTTATTTTTAATCAGTTATCGATTACATACTCAAAAAACTGTAATTGATTGTAGTCGATTATAATGACGATTACCCCACCTCTGGCACCTATACCATAGAAAAGCTGGTTTTATTCTCAAAAGTATTATCAAAAGCTGTCCTTCCATGACAGAACCACTTTTGCCTAGCTAGATGCACCACTGTACATCAAAATTGCAGTTCAATGTTGCAAATTGTGTTGTTCGTGTGATAAATTCTTTTATGTTGACTGCCAGTGTTATATTAAGGAAAGTGTGTTGTGTAATGTATGAGCCTCCTTGGTTTTTGAGCAGACTTTTTTCTTTAGTTATTGGGTACAACACATTGTAGGAAAAAAACAGAATAGCATTTGATGTTCTTGATTTGGTTTAACTGCTATGGAATAATTCTGGAATAGTAAACTAGTCTGAAATGCCCATCGTTACTGCAAATACTTCAACAATTCCTATGGTTGACTATCATCAACTTTTTTAGTTTCTTTGTTTATCAGAATTTGTGTTGTTTTATTGTGTTGTTTTATTGTAAGTAAAAGGTTTATATCAGTTTATTAAGAATGCGGTGGTTAAAAAGAAGAAAATTAGTTGCTCATCAAATAATTTTGCTTTGTTCAGGTTTACTAGCTTTATTTAGGTTTACAAGGTTGTAGTGTTGTTAATGTTTTTCATGAATATGTTCTGTTCAGTGTTCAGTACAGATGACTCCGGATAACCATGTACCGGTTAAACACATAAAGTGCTTTATCAAATAGGATTTTGGAGTGCCAAACCAATACCATTCATACATGAAGAATAATCACATAACACTTAAAGGGATTTTCAGAACAACTATGTCCAACTGTGGCCTGCAGGCAACATGTGGCCCAGTTGAAGGTTTCGTGCAGCTGAGTGAGATTTTCGTTAATGTATATGTGCAGTACAATGACAACATATCTTTATTTTGATAATCTCAAATTCAACATTTCAGATGCAATGGTTTCAGTGCCTGTTTCATCATGTACTATGCACTGCAGATTTCCACATGTCCACTGACACCTCAGCACAAAACTGATTTCTTGTTTTCTGATTTCTAGCCATATGTTCCTCTGCACTACACTGATTCTTACCACCCTCGTTATTCCAATAGCACTAAACTTGCCCATGATTCACATTCTGGGAGTAATTAAAGGATTGAAAGTACCATACAGTCGATATCATTGCGACCAGTATTCAAATTATTTTAGTAACTTTAAACTAAACTTTGGTATGCTAAAATGAATGAAATTATGTAATGTGCAGTCCTCATGAAGATATTGACTTACTTTTTGGCCCAGAAAGGCATTTCGGTTGGACATAGCTTATCTAAAAGCACTTTTACCTCCGTTTTTTTAAATCAGTTTTAAAATCTCAATGTTCGACATCAAGCTACCACATATCATCTGTGTCAAGTGGCAAGCATGTGGACAGAAGTAGAGTAAGGCAGGGGCAGTAAACTTGAGGATATTTGTCTGATATGAATAATTGCATATTCCGGCTAACACTTAGCAAAGTGGCTATGAAATTAACCAGATTCACCTGTACACATACCCTATTGTTGGAGCACAAACAAGCTTAGCAAGCACATTGCAGTCATAATTTTTCTCCTTGCTTTGTACTATACAATGCAATTGTGATTTGTGAACACGTTCATGTCTCACAGCTGTCATGTACAAAGATTTTGCAGAACTGCGGGATATAGAAATGCTTCTAGAAGTTCTAAAAATCTCTTGGTCCTGATACAGCTGGGCACAGCATGCAAAGGCTTAACTTATTTGTTAGCCTGTGGCATCATGGAGCTTTGATTATCCCAATGGCGTTTGTTATGCATTATTCGGTTTGGGCATTCACCCAATGAATCTTACTGATGAGAAAAAAGAGGAAGAGTGAAACCAATAAGCAACAAAGTTGAAACTGCATTGTTTGCAGGGAACGCATGGCATAATTCTACCAGATACGGCTTAATTCCGTATTTTAACCCATTGACAGTCAGGGTACGATATATTCGTACTTCGAAAATGACCTAAAACAGCAGTTTTCGGTTGCCTTACCAACAGCATAGCTCCTCAGCTGATTGCACTAGAGAGCTGTCCAAACCCTCAAAAGATTCAGCAAGTTTTCTAGCCTGAAATTAAATAAAAAATTTTTGGCATGGGTTTTGCATTTTTTTGTGAGTGACGTCATAAGCGAGGTAGGTTTTTAGCCATTTTGGCTTATGTTACCTGGCCTAGGGCCCAACTGTTAGACTAAAATATTTCGCTGAAGTTTTCATTGGAAACTAGGCTAAAATCTAGTCCTTTGAGCTTTTGATCGACTTTCGACATTTCTGGCACAAAAGTTATGATCTAAAATAAACAAATCAATCAATTATCTGATTAAGGAAGTGGTTCTTAACCGGGGGTACACGTACCACTTACGGGTACGAGGAGCCAAAGCAGGGGGTGCGACGCACCCAAGTCTTCAGGGATACCCGCTCTGGAAATTTAAACCAGATTTTATTGAACATTCATCATGATTCTCTGTAGTGTGACGTACCATCATCCATTCACTAGGGCTGGTTCGTTATACGCTT
>JGI24021J15306_10012842_pt1 | contig 10416 bp, 4 predicted proteins | sample Ectturendosymbi1_FD_15306 | JGI IMG/M metagenome (IMG submission 15306) | reverse complement strand
TACCACCTAACAGTTGGCGCCCAGGGCCAGGCAAAGTGGGCCAAGGTGGCCTAAAAGTCCTCCACTTATGACGTCACTCACAGAAGGCAACCGAAAATTGCTGTTGGTAAGGCAACCGAAAACTACTGTTTTTTAGGCCGAAATCAAAGTACGAATATACCGTAGGTCGGCTCTCAACATGTTAAGGTTTTCCATTTGTCAGACTTCCTTTAGTTTCTTGGAATATGTGGTAAATTTTGGTTAGAAGTAGTTCCACCTTGCTCCATCAAGTATGTAAGTCTCTACATGCAAACACTACGTCTTAAAACTCTAAAGTGAGCTGTAAGTGCCAAGAGTTATAATGCACAGGCCTGCATTCAAAAGGATCTAGTGTGTTTAACATGCAATGGTGGAATTTAAGGGCCCAATGGAAAACCTTTAAGGGGCCTTTAGTAGAGGTAGGCACTCAGGTTACCTCGAAATCACAGCAAACATGAAACTTAAAGCATCACAAATGATATGTATATTGCATATTCTGCTGTTTAAAACAACTCATATAGTGATAATAACTACATAACCTGCCAAAATGCATCCTCAGTACTAAAACCTTACTCAGGTAAAGTACATAGTGTTACATGAAATCAATTTTTTGTTTTTAAAAATTTGCAGATCGATTCCTTGCTTACCCCCTTGTGAAGAGTACTGCATTTATGTGATTGTAAGCACTAAGCAGCACAGAATGGTGTTAAAATATTAATGTGAGCTGTACTTGAAAAAAGGTTGCTCAAGCTTCTGAGATACTTTCACATACTAGCACACTTTGCATTTAGTTGACAACACTGGTAATGATGCGAACATCACTACAGCTGCTTTATCTGTTTGTCATTATCCCTCCTGTGAGGAATGTGCATGTGATGCTGAAAAGAAAAGAAAAGAATGTGAAAAGAGAGTTTCGTGTACACAACATAGCCAAGGAGAAACTGAATGCCATTTAGACCTTTACATAAGATAAAGAAAAAATGCAAGCGGCCCATTATAAGCCACTCAATGATGTGAAAACAAACATTACAAGCCGAAGCTTATAACTGAATAAATAGGGTACTTGCTTGAATGCAGTTAGTGATTAATGTTAATTACCATCATATTTTGGATGAACCTATAAAATTTCCTGTGTTTATCCTATGAACAAAGAAAAATAATTATTGCAATTTACTGATCTTACCTACTGAACGAATAAGAATTCAGTGTAGACAGCAACAACAGGGTGAGAAAAAAAAATTTTAATCCTTAGTTTACACAGAGACATTTAGGCAGGAAGGATCAAAGAACATGGATTATCAAGTTAGATGCTCCCCTGCACCTAACTTGCAGTCAATAAACATAAATGCATTCAATAATAGAATTTTTTTATTTTTGAAGATTTCATTAGCGAGCTGTTCAAGGGCTCAAGCGTATCAGTCAGTCATCTAGTCTGCACTCGAAAAAAATTTTTTTAGTTGGGGGTTGCGGATTTTTTATGAGTGACGTCATAAGTGAAGTAGTTTTTTGGGCAATTTTGACTCATGTTACCTGGCCTAGGGCCCAACTGCTAGACCAAAGTATTTCACTATAGTTTTCACTGGAAACTAGGCTGGCTCAAGTCCGAGTCTTTTGAGCCTTTGATCGACTTTCTAGTGTTTCTGGTTCAAAAGTTATGATCTAAAGTTAACAAATTAATTAATTAACGAATTAGTCAAATATTTTTATTACTTTAGATCATAACTTTTGAACCCGAAACCCCAGCAGGTCATCCAAAGTATCAAAAGACTCAGATTGTAGCCTAGTTTCCAGTAAAAACATCAGCGAAATACTACCATCTAATGGTTTGGGCCTAGGTGCAGGTGAAGTGGGCCAAGGTGGCCTAAAAGTCCTCCACTAATGACGTCACTCACAACAAATCCTCACCCCCCAACCAAAAAAAATTTTTTTCAAGTGCAAATGCAAGACTTGTCGAGTCTTTTGAGCTTTTGACCGGGTCTGTAGCGCTTACTGGACCAGAGAAATTCCCATGCAAAACCACGTGCAATCCAGGTGTTTTCATGCGAATTGCTTGAATTAACCTGGACGCGAAAGTGTTAAGAACCAGTGTATTATTAATAATTCTTCAACAGTCTTCATCTAAGTTGAGTAGATCTGCATCTGGGGTTTCAGATTCTTTCCATCCAAAGTATCTATAAACATGCACTAATTTCACAACCCTCACATTGCCCAGTTTGTTTCTTTTGTTTGGATTAAAGCCATGCTACTTGGGAAATCATATTTAAAACTAAGATGGTTAGTTTTTTATCATGTTAGCTACAGCAAAAGCATTACTAAAAGCACCATGTGCAGGTCTAGACTGATGTTCATATTCAAAGGTACACCAACACAACACGGTAAATGTAAGCAATAACCACAAAGGTTCGTGCAATTGGTCTTCAGTCAGCAACCACTTCTGCATGATGTCAAGGCCTATTTTTCTAGATAGACATGGTTCAAAACAACACATTAGAAAACAATAAAATTATGATGAAATTTAGTACTGACTGTTACTATATTGCACTATAGTTTGTCATGTTTAAACTCAGGGAATTTAAATGAAATTCAATTATGAGATGACTGAAGGTCGCAAGGAACCTCTTATTTGGCCCCAAAATAAGTTTTTTCATGAAAAAATTTTTCTGTGGAGTGTAAAACAGTAAACCTCTGTTAATCTGGATCTTTGCCAAAAACCAGATAAAGCTGGTGGTATGAATGATTTCTTATGTTTTTCTTTATAAAAATCTTCGGTTTATCCAGATTTTTAAATCTGCTGGATAAAACTTGTTCTTTTCACATCTCATAATCTGGATTTCTCTATACTTCCACACTGTTATGTTCTTAAGTGCCCTGACTGACCTCTTGGAAAGATTCATCAGCTGTCACATGCAACACTGACATACTTATGATCACTGGCAGTCGTTTAGAATTATGATAGCAATGGCTGCAACTGCCAACAACATTCGAGTAGTCATAGACACGATTATTATGTCACATGGGCAGAGCTCTGGCATGGAAGGCCGTGCCCATCATGCCCTAGTATGGAGGACATTATCTTCCAAATAGAGGGACTGCTTATGGATCAGTCACAGAAATCTCTGCGTCAGTCCAAAGTCCCAGATTTGTTTGCAGCTGAGTAATCTAAAATCATGAACTTAAGAATGTTGATAACTTCCTGGATATGCCTGTTGCTAACTAGTCTGATGTACCCGTGTAAATACATCAAAGAATTGTTTTGCTTCTGCAAAAATCTGCTGTTGGGTCGTAAATGTGTTCAATTTAGGTGATTTTCACTGATACTCAGTACTTAGATGACATCAGACTGGAAACAACATCTTTGGATAATTCAGATCTCTGCCTAAACCAGATAAAATCGTTGGTCAAATTGTATCTGGATTAACTGAGGTTTACTGTTATTCAACACACAATTTAAAGCAGGGGTCTCAAACTCAAATTGCTCCATGGGCCAAATGAGGACTTAAAAGGTAACGCGCGGGTCGCAATATGACGCTGACGCAACAGTAGCGGTACCTGAACTTACTGGAAACAGCTTTTACTTTGTATTTCCTGCGAAAAGTATCATGAATTATAGGCAAATCATTTCTAGCCGTCTAAGGAACTTGTTCGCTCGCTAGCCCAGCACTTTTAAACACTGGCGAATAAACTAAATAACATGAATGTTATTAATTTCATTCATTTTCATGCCTGCTTCTCCTCAAGGGAGGGTCGCGGGGGCAGCAGCCCGAGGACTTGGAAACGTCACAGTCAATAGCAATTTCAGATAGTTCTGCTGGCTCCACACCAAGAAGAGACCAAGCAAGGGTGGAGATGTAGTCACTCCACCTAGGCCTTGGATGACCTCTGGGCCGCTTTCCCGTGAGTTTAAACAGCTGGACATGCCTCAGCAGGCTTTTGTGGGTCATGCTGGACACATGGCCGAACCAACATACCTGTGATCGCTCAATTCAGAGTAGAAGTGGTTTGACATTCAGGGCTCTGGGTATTTCACAGCTGTGCACTTTGTCGCGAAGTGTCACTCCAGGGACTCTTCTCAAAAATCCCATCTCTACCGCCTGCCCTGAGATAGTATTATTTCAGTTATTACGCAAGATTCAGGACCGTAGGTAAGGATCAGAACAAAGACAGATTTACTGTAAAAACTGACAGCTTTGTGGTGTTTGAAAACTCCCGTTTTGTGACCACAGTACGATAAAGCTCACTCTAAACTGTGCTAGCTTCAGCAATCCGTGTATCAACCTCTTTCCTCCACCTTCCGTCAATCGTAAATACCACCCCTATGTACTTAAATTTCTCCACCTGTTGCAGTGTATTGCCGCTCACTTGCAGCATACACTGCCTTTGGTTTGTAGAGAACCACAATACCTTGGTACTTTTGGTGCTGATTGTCATTTTGGCACGGTTGCACGCAGCAGAAAACCGATCGAGTGCATGCTGAAGACCTTGTTGAGAAGATGGTAGCAGTACCAAATCGTCTGCAATAAGCAAACGGTTGATCTTTCAGCCTACAACTGTGACACCCTCCTTAACTCCGCTGTGGCTGTCCATTCATGTAGGAAGAGGAATGGTGACAGCAAACACCCTTGTCGGAGTCCAACACCAACGGTGAACGGTCGTGATTTAACTCTCCCAACACGGACACAAACTTCTAAGCAGGAATAGGCTACAGTGACTTGACGGCCAGTAGCAGGCGTCCGTCAACACCGCATTCTCACAACTCTCCACATAGCTTTTCGCGAGAGCCCGGTCGCGTGCTTTCTCGAGGTTAACAAAACATGTGTAGACGTTTTTGGCATACTCTCAAGATTTCTCAAAAATTTGCTGGAGAGTGAAAATTTGGGATGTAGTGCTATGGCTGGGACAAAAACGGCACTGGGCATCATTATTCAGCTTTGATTAAATTATTTTGCAGCATCTTTTTTCAAGGCATTAGCAACGTAAATGTTAATTATTTGAAAATTCCCAAAAAGCATCGTGGGCCGCACAAAACGCCCTCGCAGGCCACATGCAGGTTGCGTGTTTGAGACCCCTGATTTAAAGGGTTTCCCCCCAGTCTTTCCCCAAGAGATGCTGGTAAAAACTTTTCGAAGATTTTACCCAGCCAATCCTATTTCTTCGCAATGTTTCCAAGTTGTTCTTGCATCAGAAACTGCTTGCAACCACTAATAGCTACAGTAAATGAGTCCAGGATTCAACATGGTGATCTATGTACTTAGCAAGAGGAAACCTCTACCCTGGCAGTATACAGCTAGATTGGGCACTTAGTATATAGAAGCATGTGCAGGTAAAACTACATAACCTTCACACCAAAACTGTTTGTGATTGCAAACCTATTGCAGAGTAGTATCTTACTTGAAGTAATATATCAGTGGTAATATGCTCAAACATGAGTGAATTGTAAGCATTTTATGAAGCAGAACTGGGAAGAAAACCCACATGTGAAGCCTAAAGCCATCAACTATTCATGAAGCGAAACCCAACAGCATTTCAAAAAAATGGAATTGTATTGGCCTGGAGATTTTTGCAGCAATAATCCTGCGCATGCTATTGGCTTGGTATGCCTTGCCAAGTGTTTGCAGTGTATCGATGCTTGGAAGAGTAAATCCAGAAATTACTGTAGTTAGTATGTGTGCCTTACTAACAACAACATATGTTTAACAACTTTCATTTTTAGAATTTAAAGTAATGGGCATGCTTAAATTGGTTTTAGTTAAAAATAGTATTTTGTTAGCACTATGTAATCAAACTTGTGTCATTCAATTGTTTGTGCGATGAAGTCTAGACAGCTTTATGTCTTCCTCAGTAGTCATGTGCATAATTGATCATTTCTGTGTTGGCGATTCAATTTTGCAAATGCAGATGGATTGTGTTGCATGGAAGAGTTATGCCACTACTTTGTTACTATTACCACACCAATACAGAACGTTTTTCTTAATGGAACAGTGACTAGTTATACGTATATATATATATATTTAGCAAACAGTTTTTGGTGTATCTCCTGCTTGCAAGTAAAAAATTTAAACATCGTTGATGTTGATATGTACTTATTAATGCACAGAACTTTCCTGGATGATATGCAGTAAAAGCTTGAAACTTTTAGCATGAACCTGAAATTTGATGCTGGTGTAAGATGCAGTTTCTGAATGAATACAAACTACTAGATGCTAGACTGTAAATTTCAATTTTCTATTTTGTGAAAAAAACTGCTCAATACTGCAGCTGTTTTGGAGCTTCTTGGCAGACATTACAACATAGTTGTGCACATTGTTTTTATCATGCTTTGCGTTGTCTTTGTACTTGCCTGTTTTCTCACAGCGTTTTTCTGAACGTGTTCATTCATCTTTTCTTTCAAGTGCCTCAGCTGCACAACTACAGCATGTAAACATTGTGATTTATAATGTGTTTGTGCATGTTATGCACCATGTGTTTTGTGAAGAAGTGCTAAGAATACTGCAAATTGAAAGTTTACAAATCAATTTTGTCTTGTTCCAGTAAAACAATTTAAATATTTGCTTTGTGTAATTTTTGCTTCAAACCTATTTTTAGGTGTTTTTTGTAGCTGATAGGCGTTTAGTGTATGGTCAATATGTACATGGATTCTAAAAAGAAGCAACTAAGCCAGATAATTTTGCTGACTCATACCAATGTTGCTCTTTATGCTTTATGCTTCTGGATACAAATTGGAACTCTGCCGGTATGTTGCATAAGACTCAGTTAATTTGCAATTGGGTTTGTTGTATTTTTAGTTTAACTACAATATGTCCATATTGAAAGTGGCCATCAGTAAGGAAGTATTCAGCAAACAATGCATGCAAAGAGCAAAACTTTGTAGTACCACAAACACAATTTTTCACTTTTAGTAAAGTATTCCATGAAAAGAGACCAGTGTTCCCTTTAATAGTTTTAGTTCTTAGCATGCACCGAAACTAGTTGGTAAGCATCTATGCTTACCTTTCCTCAAATATGCCCCTTGCTCTTTAAGTTTGCTATTGCAAAACATTACATTCAGACAGCAGTTACTGGGAAGCTCCAGATTTTAGCACATATATTGTTAAGTGATCAACACCTTTCAGTTTTTGACCCAATGAGTGCTCTGAAAATTGACCAGTGAAGGTCAGCATATAAGGCACTTCATGCAGGTTATAGTTTTTACCAAAATGATAACCTTTCAAGTAATGTTGTTTTATTAGATGGGTGCCCAATTCAGTTTACAGTTTTGTATCACTGAGTGGTTGGCTCTATTTTTTAGTAGAGATAAAAGTAATTCAGTTTTAGTGGCATTTATGTCCTATTTGAGTTGGTTGCTGAATTTTTAATGAAACCCTTTCATTTCTGAATTCGCTTAGTTCATGTTTAGCCCTTTCACTGACTTAAGAAGTACAACCACATGTATGGCACAATGTGCACATGACAGCTTTTTTTCAGTCATAGACTGAAATGTTTTTGAAATGACTGAAAAAATTGATTTAAAAAAATTAAGTCATTTTGATCAGAATGTCTGAAAATACAGGCTATGAACACTGCTACAGTAAGTTTTAATACAACTGTGAGACAACTGACTGAAATTTGTCAGCCAAAAAAACAGCATGAGAATGATTTGAGTGTGTATATAATGTTTGCATCGATTAGACACCAAATCTGATTACCCTTTGATAACTCTAAATATTATACGAAGTTCTATAACCATTTAGAAAATTGTGTTATTTGCATTAAATGATTGAATTTGCTTGTGTCTGGCTAATTATATTAAAGACGTATGTTTCACCTGAGGAAATCCAGCCATGTTAATGTATATGTAATTTTGCCCAGTAAGTTGACGAATCATATACAAGTCTGCTTCTTTTTCTTCAAAATATTGTGATTTGCTTGTATACCACATTGATCTAATGGGATCCATGGTAAGTTTTGTTTGCTTCGTCATTTACAAACTCTTCTTGTTCATTTAGAAATAATCCTCCAAACTTGATTTTAGAACTTAGCTATACATTGTGTAATAGTGAAGATCAAATTGTGGTGATCAGGTTATGTGTGCATATGGTCCCTATGAATTGTTCCAAACTTGTTGCATTGAAGGCTAGCACTTGAGAATGACATGTGATTTTTGCAGTACCTGACAAAGAAGTTTGATGTGAACCCAGTCACGTATGGAAATCTTCAAACAACTTTCGCTGTAGTGCAGTTGCTTGGTGGACCAATTTTTGGAAGGTGTGTACAATAACAGCAGGGTATTCGTTATCCGCTCAAGATATTGTTGCAACATTGATACCTTGAAGCTAGTTTTTTCGGTCATAGACCGAAACTTTTTTGAATAACAAAAAATTTAAGTCAATTCAGTCATGATGTTCAAAATATGAACAAGTGAATACGGTTTTGGCAAGTTTTAACTTTTAATACTACAGTATTATGGGACAAATGACCAAAATGTCTCAGCAAAAAAAACTAGCCTTGAAGTAATTTCTGAATATTTTGTGCTTGTTTTCACATTGCAGACTAAGCATATTTTGCTTGATATCTTAAATGTCAAAAACGTTTTGTTCTCACATATTTAACTTCGTTTTTTCATGATTTTGTTTCAGAAAATATGCTATGAAATTCCAGTGGTAAAGGCATTTGTGAAATAATATTTGCTTGAAAGGCAATTTTTATAGAACTCATTTAGTTAGCTTGGCATCTATCAAGTGATTTTCTTATTTCCAACTTTACACCAACCCCAAACTAATCTTCCCTGTAGTGTGTTAAGCAATCAATCGTCAATCAATAGAAAAAACAAGCACCTAGCAAACAGTTTAAAAGGGACAACTGCTTAAAGTGCTTTTGCCAAATTGTGTTCCTGTCATACAACTTTGTGATTGCACTTCGAATTTCCAAAATTCAGAATGTGTGTTTGGTAGTGTTTCCGTTTGTAATAACCAGACTTTTATTAGTAAATTGGAACCACTATGAGAGTGTTTAATCAGTAAAGTTATGTAACTCAGTGAGAAAATTGAAAAAATAAAAATTTTGTATTTGGTGATCGGTGATGAGTCATTCCACTAGTACAAGGTTTTTGACAAATCGCGCAAGTACTGTACAGTATTTACTCGATTGTAAACCGCACAAAATGGTATTATAAAATTACTGTAAGCCGCACTTGAACATAGGTTACCTGAGCCTCTGAAATACTTTCGCATACTAGCACATTTTGCATATAATTGACAACCCTGGTGGTGATGGTGCATCACTACTATTACAACTGCCTTCTGTTCATCATAATCCTTCCAGTGACGGATATGCACGTGATGCTGAATAGAAATGGAATGTGTAAAGAGAGTTCGAAAGAAAACGTAACCAAGGATGGACTGAACATCATATATACCTTTTGATAAGGTAAAGAAACAAAAAAAATTTAAGCTGCCCTTTTTTATAAGCTGCACGAAATGATGAAAAAAAAACTTTTATAAGCCACGGCTTACAATGGAATAAATACGCTATTTTAAGTCTCCGGATACAGCAACTATACCAAATGACCTCTTACAGATGTACATAGCCCATACTCTTTAAAAAGTGGAATTATATGAGTAAAGAAGATTGAAAACGTGGTTATAATGACTCCACAAAAATACTATATGGAGTTTTAAAAGTGTATATACCAAAAAGTATGTTACAGAACTGTCATAGGTTTATCACCTTATCAGAACAAGGCAAGAACAGCTTGAAAAACAATGATATTAGTTGATCTTTTCAAAGTTTTTACCACATTTTGCATGAAATTTGCCCTGTTGTCCTGCTAAAGAAGGCGTCCAGCTATGAAACTCATGAAAATTTTTTCTTTCAAACCACTTCCCAAAAAAGAAAGATCTCATCGGCAATATTTTGGCCATGTGATCCGGAATGCCTCAAGAAAAGTTGGTTAAGCAGGTTCTTGGTGTGAAGCCAGCAAACTGTTAGAAGCTGTTGGTAGCTATGAAGTGTTTCAAGTTCCAAGTGCTACTGCCGTACCAACATCCATAAGAAATGCAAGTTGGAAGTGTGCACCAGTCTGATGTAGTGAACTCAATGCTTCAAGGATAGTCAGGGGCATACCGAAGTTAGATGTCCCCCAGGGAAAGAAACAAGTTTGGCGCCCCCATTTTCGAACCTAAGGTTTTTTGGGGAGCAAATGCACTGTATTGAAAAAAATACTTGTGACGTTGTTGGGACTTTTTGTCTCCCCCCCCAGGGCATTGTGCCTCCCCTCGTTAGGCTCCTGGGAATGGTGTTCTATCTCCTTACTGGTGCACATCCATCTTTTGATATACAGGGTGACTCAAAAAGATGCGTACCCATATTTTGTTCGATAAAAAACCCATTTTTTAACGAATGTCTTTTCTGTTGCAGGACGTG
>JGI24021J15306_10012841_pt1 | contig 10416 bp, 3 predicted proteins | sample Ectturendosymbi1_FD_15306 | JGI IMG/M metagenome (IMG submission 15306) | reverse complement strand
TTTCAATTAGTTATATCACCTTATATTTATAAGTTATTTTGTGGACTATCACACATTTTTGCTGACAAACTATAGTGCCATTATTTGACAGCAAAGACTTTTGCCCACTTGCATTGATCAAGATATTGTCGTCAATACAGTCCATTGTTTCAATTGTAGTTAATACCAGCCGACAAACTCGAACAATAAGCTACAACGTGACAGGTAAAAGGCATGTGAGAAAGAATATATTGGAAGATCAAATATTCCTGCAGACTCGTGTAATAGGGGAGGAATAGAAAAGAGTGTTGTGTCATAAGGGAGGAATGAAAAGTTCCAAAATGAGCAAAGGGAGGAATGCATCAAAAAAGGTTGGGAACCACTGGTCTAATTCTTAATTATTAGTCGCAGTCTCGGCAAACCGACAGAGAAGTCTGTTCGCACAGTTCAAACTGCGCTGGTAGAATACTTATTTTGTTTCTGTTGCGTTTCAGAAACCGCATTCTCTTTAATTGTTTTAATTGTGACAACAAGTATTTCCGCTGATAATCTTCCGTTCCGTAAGTAACGCTTGTAGGGAATACGAGGCTGCAGTTCTCTTGATAGGCGGCATTTTTTAGGTGGCAGAAAAGGCGAAAAGTTGTCGGATACGCGTTGAAAAAAAACTGCGAAGCCTGCTCCCCACAATTCGTAACAAACCCGCATCAGACGCAATTTACATACACCTGGACCCGAGCTAAAATCTTATGCGTCATCTTGACCGTAAAAGTGTGGAGCAAAAATACTGTCGCACGTCTGCTGGTATCTTTGCAAGATTCACGTACCTACTATACCTGTTTAAGGAGGCAGTAAAGATAAGGAAGCATTGGCAGTTTTGTAAAGTCGGGAAATTGTCACGGTGTGGTGTTTGCATCGTTCGAATGAGTGTCGAATCTAAGATCGAATCAAAATGATGGATTTTGTTTTAAAAGCAAGAGCTTTGATGATATTTGGCTTAAATGCAACTTTATCTCATCCCTCTCAAGTCTAGTCCCACACTTTCGATTGTGACGCAGTTTTGTTGTCGCAATAAAAAATCGTTCTCAAACAGATTTTTTTATGTGGGGAGGAAAACGACAGTAACACAGACCTACTTCTGCGTTACTCGCCCAAATCAAGTCAACCTTTAAACTTTGCCATGCCCGAACATTCTCGTTCGAGCAAGCGCAGTATATCGTCAAAGAAAATTGCCTCACACGCACGGCAGTTGTCAAACTTTTAATGCGTGATGACCAAATACTGTATCACAAAGGCCAACGTTTCATAAATACAATATCGTACATATTGAGAGTGGTTTTTCAAGTTTCGTTTTGCATGTTCCACACATTTATGAGGCGTTGGAGCCCTGATCTACTGCTTCATGGTTTAAGCACTTTGTATCTTTTCAGAATTCTGTACAAGATAAAATACAAGTATGAAAAATTATTTCGTATATTTTTGATTTTCGATCAAAATTTATTTTGGTTTTTAGTAGCCAGATCGTCGGCAACAATGCACATAAATTTCATGTTGAAACTTTCCATGTGTATCAACACTTCTTGAGCTTCATCGAGATCCTAAAGAATTCCCTATCCTCCCTTCTTGGTGAAAAGATATTCACGCGCGTATTTTGTTGGCATCGTGCTTGTAGCTTTAATGCGAGCTACGCTTTTTTTGCTTATCTAATTGTTACTTGGGAATTACAGAACTATCCTGAAATTTTATAGCAGCAGATTGTATTGTCAAAAGACTCCAGTAAATGTCTGCACACAATGTCAAGACCGGTCGACATTGAAAAGTGTCTCAGCTGCGTTCAAACCTTTTGATAAAGCTCACAGCGCTCTATTTTTCACCGCTATACCAGCTGCTTTCACGATCTCATTTTTGGGTGAAATGTTTCTGGAAAAAATTATGCTGAGCGATGCTTCTCAAAAAATACGTTTTTTGGTTTGGATACGAAACAACTACAAAGAAAACCATACGTGTGAAAAGTTTTTCTGTGTTCCACTAAAAATTCTCAGAGAAAAAGAGTCTTGTTTTCTGTTAGTTCTACACATTAGGTCTTCTCTGGCTTTAGTTTAAAACTTTTACCTAGTGTTGAATATGACAATGCTTTACTATTGGTTTGGCGGAACGTCCGACAATGTTAAACTCTTGGTCAACCATTTATACGTTCATATGGAAAAAAGCGAAAAAAATGGTTAAGCAACCCACTTCAGCTATGTAAATTAGCAACATTTTAAAACTTCACAAACATATATACAAGCCATCGGTACATTTTAGGCAGTTAAAGCGATTTAAGTAGTTAATTCTTGCGGTTTTGGCTAGACAAATATTTTTTCACAGCATCATGGTATATTCAAGCATTTTTGACTCAAACCACGAAACAAACGCCACAGAAAGAAAAAGGAATAACATTCAAAAGGTTGAAACTAATTGCATGCTGACGAGAACACAAAACATTAAAATCTTCAGGTTTAGTAAATTGATGTCAACTAACATATTTGAATCACAAAATGTTGGCAAAACACCTTATGGGTCAACTGCTCAGCTAACCCTGTTCCCAGCACAAATCAATTCTAAATGAAAGACGTGTCACATGTAATAAAAGAAAAGTAAAAAAATGCATGGAATCAATTACAGACAAAATAATTAACAAAACAACAACAAAAAACAGAGGGAGAAAAGCATGCCTATGCACATCATGTGGGTTGACCAACTGGAAAGGTAAAGAGTATAAGGGGAAGAAGTACTAAAACAATATTACAGAAATGTAATTAGCATATGAAATGAAAATCAATAGAAAAGTTTGCGAGATAGCAAGACGTTTTTTATTGTTTTCCAAATGCATGAAGCCAGAGATTTCAAATTTTCAGGTATATCAGACAAAATTTGGGTACCAATAATTTTAAAGAAATTTGAGCCAGAGACAAGGGACAAATGATATTTTAGCAAAAAAAAAGCCTTGTTTGATATTTGTGGACTGATGCAATATCAGAAATGTAATTATCAAAGTGTTCAGGCAATTCACCATTATCACAAAAGTACGTGAATTTGGCAACTGACAGTTGAAATAAGTCAAGAATATTTATAACTCTGTGCTTAGAATAGAGTATAGTTTTTTTAGTTTTGTCATATTTAAGGTTTCTTACAGCTCTGGTCTACAATCCAACCAGAGGGAGTAAAGTAGTTTTACTGGCTTCTCCCCAGTTAAGTTGCCAACCCTGTTACCAACCCAGTTAAGTTTTGAGTAAGTTAATAGGAATGCAAAAGAGAAACTTAAGCACATTTGAGCACTGAATTGTTGGTATAATGTTTTAATTTGAAAAATATTCCACATGAGTTGGAGAGGTATGTTACAAAGTTTCAATTTGAGGCTTCGAACTGAGTTGGATCATCAATTATTATGCCATAATATTTTGAGGTACATTGTTTTGACATTGGTTGATGATAAATAGAAACTGAAAATTCGTATTGCTGTGGTTGTTCATGAACATGAAATTACTTTTGGAATAATTGATACATAATTTGTTAGCAGAACCTATTGATCATTTTTTTATCTCAGTGGTAACTACATTTTGCAAATTTTAGTGTTTTTTCCTAGAAATGAAGACGGATGTCATTATCATATAAAATAGTATCTTAGTTGGAAGTTTTACAATTTCATTGAATCAGAAAAGTAATAGTAAATGTCTATGGATAGATCCTTGAAGAACACCGCATGTTACATTCAGAAGAGAAGACTCAGCATCCGCTATTTTAGCACACTATGCTCAACCTTTTTGTCGAAATGGGAAGCAAAAATTTTAGGAGTGTTCCTCTTACTCTATAGTAAAACAATGCATGAAATAATATGAGCAACAAAATCGAAGGTTTTGCTTAAGTCTAGGAACAGGGTGCATGTTAGTTTATTATATTTTTTACAAATCAGCTAATCATAGAAGACAGCAATTGCTAATCCATTAGAGTGGTTGGTGCAAAAGCCATATTGCCTTGAGCTCAGTATACAGTTACTGTAACAAAGGAGTACACTCTGGTGTAAATCAACTTTTCAAAAACTTTGGAGAGAGTTGAAGGCATGGTTATTGGTCTCTAATCATTCGTAGATTTGGTAGTAGTTATTTTATGAATGGGTGTAGTTTGAGCAATTGTTGCCAGGAGTTCAAAATGTACGTCGTATGTGTACATGTGCAAGAACTTCACAAAATCAAGTTTACTCTTAATACGTTTCATTGACTGCATGTAAAAGGCTAAAACACAAAATCAGAGGCGGAAAGGATATTTTACCAAGAAGGGAACTTAAGTTAAAAGTGGTTGCAGCTGCAGATGTTATGTACACGTCAGGGAAACCTTCCCTATCTGAGTAAATTAACGCGCAAACATCAGCAAGCAATTAATGGCCATAAACATTAGATTGTTTGAAAATAGATGATCTTGTAACAACATATACATTGACAAACAAACAATTTGGTTCCATTCCAAACAACTTCGCACGGAGTTGCACCTGCTCCGGCATTAAATGTACAGCATTGCTAAAAACAGTATATTCGGAGCAAGTTTTGTTCGTCAAATCCTGCTTCCTTCTTACAGGTGAAGCTGTCGATCACATCCATGAGTAGACTTCAGTAATATTGTTGCTGTTGTGCTCCTCGTCTGCTGAGAGATGGTTCTCAGCAGTGGCGCAGCAAGGATTTTTGTTCGGATGGGGCCAGTTACCGACGACATCAGAGTTCAATCTTCAGTTATTTTGCACAAAGACCACTTTCATGATATACCTATTTCTGGTCTATTACAACAGGATATGACATAAAATCTCTTCTACCAGTTGGCATCTCTGAATTTTGATATGCAAATGTTTGCTTTAGCAGTGATCATTATCAAGCTGTTGTTAACTAGACAGTTTTCAATGAACGCTGAGTAGTGGAAAGTGATCTTCGGTATATTTCAATCTTAAAACCCTGCATTGCTACCTCGCAGAGCATACCTACTAGCTCAGTGGTTCTTAACCTTTTTTCTACCACGCCTCCTTTAATTGTCCTTTGTTTCAACGTTTCAACCCCCTGACTTTTAATGAGCTGTAAAAACAATGTATTCATCGGTAAATTTGATGATCAAACTTTCCATGTCGTAGGGCGCGTAAGGGTCGCGCCCCCCTAGAAATTTATTGGCGTCCCCCTGGGGGGGCATGCCTCACCGTTTAAGAAACACTGCACTAGCCACAATGCCAACCGTGCTGTGGGAAATCATTACTTGACCAAGTAGGTTTCTATTTGGTTCGCCAGTACTTCATACAAATGATCCTCTCAAAAATGTCTCATCTGAGTTTGAACTCTGCAAGAAAACTGAGCCCTTGCATTTGATTAAGGCTGCACATCGGGTCGTGTTGTCCACAATTTATGGCAGCTTTGCTTATAAAGTTGCATGCTTTAATCCTATAGTTTCGCATCTAATCGCAAAACGCACGTTAAATGCTGTTCATTGAGAGAAAACCTTCGGCTTATTTTCGAACAGTTGAAATTGATATAAAACATCAGCGAAAAGTCTTAGCAACATTGTTCCGGAGGGGGCATGGCATCTTCGGCCTCATTCTGACTGCGCTACTGGCACCAAGTGCTGGAATAGGAAGTGCATATGTGAACTAGCGTATGCAATTTTTCTTTTATTTCTTTCTCCGCCTCATTTTTGGTTCCTAAAATAACTGGAGCGTCGACATGGCACTGAGAAAAAAAAACTTTTGGGTCAGTTTCGCACTTATTCAAGTTTTCTATAAAAAAGTAAATGATGTCCGCAGAGTTGCGTCTTTCCCGCAGTAGTGTCCCAATGCACTGTTCAAAATTTCGATAAATCTTTACTTCTGCTTTTTCAAGGAAAATTTTTTGAAATAGAAACAATTACTTCACTGTTTTTTCAAGGAAAAATTTACACATTGTTTCTTAAAACTTCACAACATACTGTACACTACTGTCTCTCACATTTTATCAAATTTTAATCTAAAGCAACGTACATGCTTTTTCAATCAATCTTGTTGTTGAAGGCATTGAGATCAATACAACACACAACAAGTGCAAAAAATCCATTTCCTTAAATTTGATAGCCAAGTAAAACCAGAATTTTGAAACGTTAATCTTTTCTGTTAGGATAATGTTCTATAGACCTGTTCAGTACGAAGAGAACTGTGTTGATGTCTGCAAATGCATTTCCTTTCATATATATTTTACTACTGAAAACTCTCGGCCTCGGCCAGGGAATTTAAAGCCAGAGTGTTAGTTTTTTAGTATTGTTGAAAGAACGGGAAGCAGGCCTGCGGTGATGTACTTCTACTTAATTAGAGAAGTTTGAAAATTTTGACAGATCAAATTTGCTTGCCAATGGTTATTTTATTTTCTGCACGCAAGCTATTGTGCTCTATGCAATTAACTTAACACTGATGGAGTTTTGTAAGCTCTTCGGCAGTGGTGGATCTACTAATTCCGGTACCCCCCTCAATTTTATTCATAAACCACATTTCAAATCTGTCCCTCCGAATTAGAGCTGTGAACTTTTACGAATGCGATAGGGGATTAAACCAATCAGGCAGATCCGTTCGTTGCCTCGTTTTTTCATGAATGGTGATGCTTTGTGCGGCACACAGGTTTGCGTAACTGACCGTGTAAGGGGGCAATCCGCCCCTTCGAAAGCTAAATGTAAAAACCGGGCCCCCACTGAGCTTGCATTTTGATTTCGGTATTGTTTTGGTTTTAAACTAGGTTGTTGTTTTTTTGCGTTTTTCGGAATGTTTTCGTTTTTTCAGCTAGTAGACACCCACAACATTCGGACACACTGTCATTTTTTGCTTTTTTCTNAGTGTTGGTTAGTGGACCCCTTACGGTGGCCAGTGGGCCTTCTTCAGCTACGTTTTGTCCCACCTGGCTCAAACCTCTGGTACGCCACTGCACATCCCTTTTTGAAACACCCACTCGTTGTTGGGACACGATTTTGCTCATATGGATAACTTCGAGGCATTTTGCCTGGAATTTACACAAAGAGAGCTTATGTTAAATCGTGAGTGACATCTCGGGCTATATTTAGAAGTTGTAACTTGAAAGTTACTGGCTTTGTGCATGGATGTAGAAAATAGATTGAACTCTTATTCTTTGTTTAACTCGTAAGATTTTCAATACTTTCGGATTTTTGCTAAATTCGTTCATTTTTATTTGTGTAAACATGTTCTGGGGTTTTACGTTTTGTGCTGATCTCACTTAATCCAGAAAGCCTGAACCTAAATCACGGATTTAGTCGGATTATTTATAGCATGGACCAAGTAATAGATGGCATTTCGCGCTCAGCGGCATAAATGCGCGTGGTGCCATTAAAGCACTGATCTTCAAGCAATGCTAGTAAAACTTGGTCTGTTGTTCACACAAATACGAGAGATTAGCTTATGAAAGAAACTGGAAAAATCGTCCGAGTGCCCTGAAAATCCCAAACACCTTGGAATTTTCACAAACTGTTTTTGACAAATTTGATACTTTCCATGAAATGTTCCCTGAATTTTTTGTACCCAATTTTTTGCCGTTTGCAGCCCTGCTACAATATCCTTGGGTGTGAGTTTCGTTATCTGCGAATTTGTTGCACAGAAAGCACGTGGCAAAGCAACACCAAAGAAACGCATTAAAAATAACAATTGCAAATCCATTCCACAGTCGTGGATTTCAATGTAAACATGCAGTCTAACCACAGTTCTAACTCAAGCACATTTAATAACTGTAGTTTACAATTTCAGATCCGTACAATCTGTTTTTGTGATCTGTAAACCATTTTGCAAGCTGTAAACCAGTGTTCTCAACATTTTTGTAACTGCGGACCGGTCAATACTTGACAGTTTTCCCTAGGTAGAATCGACCAATGACATTGCCAGAAAACGAGTGGTGTCACCACCAACATACAGTTTGTAAATTCGCGGCCCGGTACCAATTGATCCACGACCTGTTTCCGGTCCGCGACCGTGGGGGTGGTGACCACTGCTCTAAACGACAATTAGCACAGAAGATTTTTACAGTACACCTAGCTGTAGTCATGCAGCGCAGTTTTGAAGAAAATAAACCCCATAAACATTAGCTTTGCCTACTTTGCACTCTTCTAGTTAGGGTATGCATTCCAGAATATTAATGTAATTTAGAAGATTTTGGAATAATCGAAGCCAGAATTTCGAATCTATTCTAGAATACGTTTTCCAGATTTTTAAAACGTTAAGATGTGATGTGCTTATTTGTATTTATTTTAACGAAAATACGTGACACTGCTTGATCATACCATCAATGAAATGACAAATTGATTGCAATGCAGAATGTTCAGCAATTCCAAAAACATTATTAAGTTATAAAAGATGGGTCGGTCCCTACTTCATTTCCATCTCTGTTCGATGGTTCATCATCTTTTCGGTTCAAAGTATTCGGAAGAAATTAACGCTTTAGATGCGAACCTTTTACGATTGGGATTCGAAAGGTTTGATATTATAAATGCCCATCCGTTCTTCAAAACGAGAAAAACAATTTCCGAAGAAGAACAGGGAAAAACCCGTGACATTTGGGTCCGGAAGACACTACACTAGAAGTGTGAGAGGNCTGCAGTTGATACACCAGTGCTCGATTTCAATCTTGCTCAATGGTGAATCGAATCTGCAATTTTCCACTTACCCACANGAAAAGAAGAAAACGTTTTGAATTGGCTTATTTNTTCCGCCAATTGATTGATTTGTTGTACAACATAGCGGATGTTAAAGTATCCTCATTCAAACTTTAAAAACAAAAATAAAACCTCAGTTCCAAAAAATCCTATTTTCCGCTTAGGATTATGGTATATTTTGTGCGACCAGAAATATTTCAAAATCGTCAAATATAATTTCATTCATACATTTTTTAATTGTAGAGCAAAACTAGCATCAGAAACATTTATTCTATTCAACGCAGCGCTCCCTTTTTTCTGTTGCTAATTCCAGTTTACGAGAGATCAAAAACGCTTAGTGAGTGACAAGATAATGTAGTCCTGCGGGCGCAGTGGCTTGCTGACTTACCGTTTGGCTACTTTCACCTCAGGCCTAGAGTACCATTCGATCCTTAACAATTTTGTCTTCATTACATCTCTTTTTCTTCCTTGTTTGCACTTAGGGCTCCAAGGCGTTGTTTTCTTTACAGCTACATAGTTCCCGTTAGAAACTCACGTGGCTAGTGCTTCTTTGTCATGCAGGTGAAAAAAACATGTTCTCAGAGTTTCACATTCTGTTTCACACTTAAACGTGACGTCATCGTTGATACTTTTTACTTGAGGTGCAGGAGCTCTCATCACGTTAAACCAGGCCTGCAGCTTAGTTCTGGAGACAATCCTCGAAATAGGGAAACACGCACTACAGTCCTTTCTCTGACGACGCCCCTGCACTGCACCATCAATATTACCTGAAATTCTGAGGGGACAACAGGTATTTGTGGAGAATAAAATACTAAGTGTCACATATATTAGTCTTACAAAACTTTGTGAATCGCTGGTGGCGACTTGAACAAAAACATTCAAACCTGTCTCGATCAAAACGTCATACCTTCAAAACTCGTGCTTTCTTTTTAAATGTTAACAACAACGCTTTGCGTTACATCTAAGCCAGTGGCCTACACCAACCCACAACTCAGTCAATTCTTTGTGTTTGGCCAAAGCAGTTCATTTTAAGCTTCCAGCACTTTTTCCTTTCAATAAAAAAGTCAACTATCGTCAATTCCCATTGCGTTCTGCCTGAGCCGTAATTTTACCACGCAAGGGAACTTGTGGCTGTGGGATTGAAGAGAGAAGGAAACTAGGAAGAAAAACTTTCGAATTTCAGGACTTTTAAACCAGAGTTTGTATTTTAATTGATAAAAATATAGAAACATATGTAGCAGAATTTATCTTTCGAGCCTGGAGCATACTTGCATCGTCTTCGCTTGATATGGGAAGCTTTGCATCAGTTTGTTTCCATTTTCTCCACCTCTGTGCAGCCTCTCCTCCAAAATAATTGATGATGGATTACACACATGCTCAATATCTTATATCTAACAAAAGCATTTGACACAGTGAATGATGGAGATGGCTGTCCAAACATGATTTTTTCTATGACACCAGGAGATTATCTTAGAAGGCAATTAAAAATTTCTCACATAATCGCAAGCATTGCGCTGTCACTGAAGGTATTCAATCTAGTGAAGATGAAACACCTTGCGGTGTTCCATAGCGCATTTCTCAAAATATTTCGTCAACAGTTATTCAACTAAAAGCAGCAAGCCCATCAAAAACTTGTAATTAGAGCTATATTTTTCTGTTATACAGGGTGTTTCACTATTGTTGAAACAAAGCGGCAGCTTCTAAAACCTTTATCGATGACCTTATTCATTTTTCTCTTTCCAGATTGTCATAGGG
>JGI24021J15306_10012840_pt1 | contig 10416 bp, 5 predicted proteins | sample Ectturendosymbi1_FD_15306 | JGI IMG/M metagenome (IMG submission 15306) | reverse complement strand
TTTGAATTGCAATTGAGCTGCGTGGATAGACTTCTGCCGAAAATATGCCTCAACTATAAATATATTTTGCTCAGTAGTCCATGGCATCTCGAAGGTCAAATCTGGTATACTCTTGGAACATTAATTCTACTTGGTAAATCTGAAAAATAAAAATAATTGATTAATTATTTCAAGAGTTATTCAAATTTAGGTGATGACCGATTTTTATGTTACCCTGGTATCATTTGAAAAAAAGTGCAGCGTCGCATCGTCCATAAAAAGTGCAGCGTCACATCATCCATAAAAATTGCAATGCCACATCATCCATTAAAATTGCAGCGTCACATCATCCGTAAAAAGTGTAGCTTCACATTATCCATCAAAAATTGCAGCGTCAGATCATCCGCAAGATAACGATTTTTTCCCTGAACCACTCAATTGCCGATTTTACTGCGCACAATCGCGCATGTTCATCCCGATGACTCTCGCTGCACATAAGGTTCATTAAGTTGTCAGAGATGTTGGTATCAGGACACCTTTGCCTTATTAACAAATTCAGGCGTTCAGCGAAATTTTCAAGATGATATGAAGTACTTCATAACGAAAAATGATAGTACTTCATAACGAAAAAGGTAAATCCTTGTATTTCGGACTCCCTTTGAAAAATACCCCCAAAGCCCTTGCTCCGCGCAGGACACGCGGGTTGGCGTACAAAACAAAGTATTTGCGTTGTGGGCGTGTATACGAGTGTTGGTCGAACGTGGAAAGCAGTTTGGCTACGCTTGCACAAGCTGTTGAATCTGTTACCAACTCTGCAAACTTTATTCTTTTGGACGCTTGAAGTTATTTTGGTTTCCGTATTCTTTTCACTTTAGCCATAATCCGCACAGCGGATATTCACAAGAACACCATGGCGTTTCGACAAATAAAAGACTTATTATTTTAGGCTTACCGGCTCTTTCGGCGCAGAGAAGTTTCGCGAAGAAGCAGCGAGCGGTATATAGAAAGGCTTCGTTATGTACGGCTACACCAAACTTGCCAACATATACTTCACATCCGAACTTAAAAAACGCCTGGAAGGTTTTGACATCAGCACCTACTCGCTACACCCAGGTGTGTTTTCCGTTTAACGGGGTCTCAGCAAAGACTCGAACTTTTGGTCTCGGCCATGTCAATGATTTTGTCTGTACACGACATGGTGAAGGTTAATTTGACACTAACCGCTTTGTCATGTGTGATTGCTGACATTATTATCATGCACTGCAAGACCCGAACATAATCGCTGCTGTGTCGTAAGAGTTGCCCGTCGCAGTGGCGTAAATCAATGGTTCCTAAACCGGGGGTTAATTACCCCCAAGGGGTGACATGCGATTCTTCGGGGGGTAACGCAAAACCACCACTGTTATTCTGTATTATGAGCGATCACTGCAAAAGAAATTCTCGACCTGAAATGCGAAAAATTTCATTGAGGGTAATAAGACGTAAACTTTAGGGTAATAAGACGTAATCGGCACCTTGATTTGGGTAACGGCTCGAACAAGTTTGGGAACCACTGGGGTAAGTGTTGAAAACCATGTCTGTGCTGTACGTTGTCTTGTACTCGTTTTGCATAGGCTCTGGTCAAGGTCTCCTTGTGCTTTGGGACAAGTGATCAAAGTAAGTAAGCTTGTATCAATCGACACAAGCTTGTCGACTGCACAAGAGAGAAAATCAGCGCTGTATCTGCCATCTTACGTGTTGAAATAAATGCCAACTTTTCTCGCTTGCAAGCGCAGTCTGCGCGAGTTTCTGAACCACCTCCTTCGTTTCAATATCCTAGTCGCTTCTTACTCTCTCACGGGATTATTATCGATCGTGACGTCATAACAAGAAAGCAGTCATTGGTCAGAAGCGAATCGCTTGTGTTTCGCAGGCGTCGTTCGCACGAATTTCGGAGGAAATGTTTCGGACTCGGGCTGGTTGCAAAATATCGCCAAGTTTGCAACAGATTTGTTCTCGAGGTGGGTTTTCATTAACAGAATGTATTCGTCCTCAGTGATTCGCTGGTCTTCGCCAAATCCGTATGCTTTTTTTGTGAAGTTTTGTAACGCAGGGTTTCGATTCGCCGAAAAATATACAGCGTGCTCGCGGCGTAAAGTTCGATTTTTAAAATTTTGATGCATATTTATGCAACATTCAAATTTTGTTCAGGTATACTAATGCGGTTTGTTAAGGTCGGTGCATAGGAAAGTGTCACCGCTAGACACGTACCCACTCATAAGCGCCCCCGTACGGTAAAGCTAGCAGTGGTTGGGTCGGTTTCAAAACAGTCGAAAATATTCAACGAGATCTAATGACGTAATCTTTCATTGTTTGGGGATGTTATAACCACGGAATGATCTTCGTCATATCGCAACTTTTTTCACGATTAGTGATCAAGAGCGATGCGTTCGGACAACAGTCGCAATGAAGCTTCGAATTTGCGATTTGCGTCCAAATACTATGTCAACGATCGTCGAGTTTGAGATTTTGACTTACGGCAGTTTCCGTTGCGAAGTTTGCGAGCCAATTTTGACGAAACATGGTGACTAGAAAGAAGTGGATGTGAGTCAGTCTGCTTCGGCACTCTTTAAAAATATGTATTATTTGTTGCAGACATTGCTCATATGATTCTTGCTGGATATTTTTAATGTTTCATCCCGGCATTATGACATCATAGACGTGTCGTGCATTGACAGATCGCCGTTCTACGGTGCGCAGACAATTCTTTATTGCGCTTTGGATGATGTCGTAGTTAAATTCAACGGAGATTACTTCAAAGATTGTCACCGAAGCGAACTTGCGGACTTCCGCCAAAGACGAGTTGGCTGCGAAGACGTTGTGGGAAGATAGTTTGAAAATAACCGGTCTACGAGATTACTGACGCGCATCACCAATACTAAACAGCTATTTCCATCTTTGAACGTTTAAAAAAGCCTGGTGTTTTTCGTATGTTTGTCTCTTGTCACTCTGCTGCGATGCGGCAGTTGTGGAGTAATCCTTTCAAGATGCTCGACGTCTGGCTGCAAAGCAAAGTATTTTATACTCGAACATTTTGTTTCAATATTTTTTCGCATGAGTCTCGCCGTGGTCGTCAAAGCGCGATTCTCGCGGTTTCGCCGATTTCGATCTTTGCTCGGTTGGGCGAAGTATCGAGCAATCTGTTCGGGTTGTAGCCGGGTTTCGTATTTTTGCCCCTTTCCTTTCAGTCATAATGTCCTGGAAGTTTTTTGATATATACTTCCAAGTGCTATCGTTAACTTTCGAGAGCGTTTATGTTATTAATCAATTCAAACTGACATCTGGGTTGATCTGTGCTCGATACCTTCGCTTCCTTTATGCTCGTGCGTCTGAATGATGGACGTATCTGATATTTTGCTGGCGGCCTCTACTTTTGCGAATCCACTGCATACAAGCGCAGTCCCACCGTGGTACGCAGCAGGTAAATGTGCTGGGCGCTTCAAAAGAAGTCATAAAGTCGACGCTATCAGATTGGGAAGTTTTTTGGAAAAGTTGTTTTTATTTTGTTCTTGCTTTGTTGCGGAACCTTCTGGACAACTCGATCTGTAACATGAAACATTAGCCGCGCGTTTTGTGCTCGACCGGCAACTTTGGTCAACTCGATTTTCACCGAAGCATTTAATCTTGTACTGGTTGCTCTCTGTTCTGAATCGTACGACGTGTTTTCTTAACGTGTCGTCTTACGGAAACCTCAGCTTGGAAATCAATCGTGAAAAACGTTGTTTGCGCTTTGAAAAAGATTCAGGAATGTTCTTGCCATGTTTGCAGTCAACGATAGATGGGATCGCTTTTTTTCCAGATTTTGTATCTACGTGCATTTTGCAAAAAAAATAATCACTCGTTAAAACGGCAAACCTCCTTTCTAAGCTCACTGTGTAGAATATTCAACAATGAAAAAAAGAGTAGGAGAAAGCTTCACCATTTCTCGAATGTATGCTTTTTGAAACAATTTGTTGTCATTCATGATGTAGAAACAACTTCTGGGAACTGCACTTACGATCTGTGGAATGTTTTTATGGCTTCTGCATCTCCGCTGCGTTTTCGTTTAACTTGCTGGTGACGTGCAACCAGTCTAGCGTTAAATCTAATAAGATGTGTTACCGTACTTCCGCCCTGTATCCTGCAAGATATGTTTATAGCACGATGCATTTATAAGACGATATGTTTACAACGCGACTTGTTTACAACGCGACTTGTTTACAACACTACGTGTTTGTAACCCAATATGTTTGTAACACGATATGTTCATAACAAGATACATTTTCTGTGTAACAAGATATATTTGCAAAATATACGTTTCGGTACGTTCGTCCTGTAGTTTGTATCGAACGTGAAACTGAAGGAGTTGAAAACGGCGTATTCAGAACACTCATCAATGACGAAAACAGAAAAAGCAGTCTGTCCAGTTTTTGTAGTTTTTGCTCAAGATTGCCAAACGTTGTCTCAGCCAGTAGTGGATATTTGTGGAAATAAACCTGATTTATGTTAAGGTTTTTCCTGTAGTTCAGTTTGTTTTCGCAAACTATACCTCTCTAAAGTCGAACTTGAGCGACGATCACCAACATTCGTCATACTTTAATTCGCCTGCCTTGTTCGCTGTAATTGTATGTTTTCTTGCGTTTGTTTTTCGTATTTACGGTTGACCGTATGAAACCTCCCTACCTTCCCGCGTCCGCGCAAAGACGATATCGTTCGCTGTGTCACTGCAGTATCATCATCATCATCATCATGCGGCTGAAGTCTTGCGTTGCTCTCGCTTTTCTAGAACCTGACCTTCCGTGCTGCGTAAGAATGAATTTAATTACACTACATCAGGCCTGCCCAATCTTTTTAGTGTTGCGAGCCACTTTCGCATAAGGAAATTTGTTGCGGGCCGCAAAGGTTTCTGTGACGTAACAATACGTTATTGTGACGTAACAAATCCCGTGATTTTGATAAGTTTTATGCGATAACACGAGGTGATAATGAGTCCTATAGTCGCACGCGGTGTTGCCAGCTTGTATGGATGTAAACCAAATCTAAAAAAATTGACATGTTTTCGAAGCGTTTGTTGTACAAGTCTTTGGGTGGCAGGCCCAGAACAGAAACAACAGATGTAATTTTGGTGTTTTGCTGGCAAATATGCTTGAGCCTATAAAAAAATACAAAAAATTTGAAAAGTCTGGTTACGAACTTATTGCATCACGGGCCACTTAAAACAACCTCCCGGGCCGCATGCGGGACGCGGGTTGGGCGGCCTTGCACTACATCAATCGTTAGTCTTTTGCAGCTTTTAATAATTGTTTGCATGTAGCCTTGTGTGTTTGAAGTTTGACGTGGATCTGACAATTGGTGGAGTTTTCTTTGCCACGCTGTTGCAGTCAGCCTCGATTTGTCAGCTCTGCTGTTACTTGTTTCTATGCCTAAGAATGCTTTCAGGCCTCTTTGGCACTTCCCTCTGAACTAACTGTCCGCTTCAGCTTGAAGGTTCTCTGAATGTTATCTAGCACCAACAGCATCGTGTTTAAAAAGTCCTCTTATACATTTTTTAACGTTTCTCGTAGATTGTAGGTTTGACCTGTCAAGTAAAATGCACTTCTTTCGAAATCCCAAAGTGCTGTTAAAATTTTACCTCCTTCACATACCTTTAATTTAGTCTTTCGTACCCAAGTCTTGAATCACACTCCCCGCTCATAGTTTCGCACGTGATAGGGTCAAGGTTCATTTTCAGCTGCACTACAGCACTTTATTTTCGCAACAGTGGCGGTGCCACCCTCACATGTGACCTTTACTGGTACCACATAACTATGCTTGTATTTTATCAAAGTAATTGTGTTAACGCCATCAAGCATACGCTCTTCCGCTTATGCCACATATCCTTCTTCGTGTTCTTCAATGTAATTGTGTGTTCCTTGTTACTGCCATGAATGCGTATGTCGTCTGCGTTGCGTGCGGGAGTGAAAACGTTATACAATGCAAAGTAGTATAAAGCTACTGTATGTTCCAAGTTCATCACAATTTACAACATTTTGGGTGAATGGATTATGATATTACGTTCTTTATTTACATTTTTTTGTCTATCGAGGCCAGGCATTGAATCATTTGGATAACTTGCTGTTTTGCAGGTGAAAAGTTTATTGTCCAAGTGTCTGTGTAGTTACTTTAACATGTTCAAGTTGCTAACACTACTGGCGGTTGTTTTGTTGGCGTATTACTGGCAAGCGCACATCATTCGCGGCCCAGTTTTCACAACTGATAAGAATCTAAACGGGAAAACAGTGCTAATCACAGGTGAGGTGTAATTGCTGTTGTGATTTACTTTTGCAAAATGTTTGTTAATTGTCCGTTGAAACGAATACACCTGCAGAAAAAAATCGTGAATGTCATTTTATCTTTTGTACTGCGTTTGTGAACGGGACAAAAAGGTCGTTATTTGAGTAGAATTACATATAAATTAATGATATTGTCAAGCTGTTTTCTTTCCAAGACTGGAGCTTATATTTTAACCATTGATTGTTGAAGCCAACGAACGCGAGCGTTTTGCCATAGTTTCATTCCTATAGTACGCGCTTAAGGCCGCTATATGCCACGTTTATGCTATGCTCATTCATGCGTTTACCTTCCGATGTTAGAAAGCATAATTACGTCATTGATAAAATCGGCTTGTTTCGTTTTTGCGTGGATCCCATTTCTCAGAACTAGTTTGGTTCGCTCGTGGATGCCAAAACATGGAAAAAAGTGTTTTTTTGTCCATAAGATGCAGATGACCAGAGAATTGATTTCGTTTATCAGCTCCACAGGCAATCTGTTTCAAAATCGCCATTCGCTTGTGTCAGCTGGCCCTGCATTTTGACCATGTATGGTCAGGTATTCGTCGAGTAGTAAGTGTAAATGGGAAGTGGACATGGAACGTTGAGGGTTTTTGACGCAGGTGGAAATGAAGGCATCGGCAAAGCGGCCGCCATTGAGTTTGCCAAGTTAGGAGCAAACGTAGTCATCGCTTCACGGAATTTAGCGAAATCGGAATCTGCCAAAGAACACATCATCAAAGAGTCGGGAAACAAAAACGTATGTTGCTTGTTTCTTGTTGCGAACAAAGAAAACAAAAACAAACCGTATTGGTGTGCTGTACGTACTAAAACAGGTGTGCCGAAAGTTTTCTTGGCATGGGGCGCATTTCGCTATTCGTAAGTCTTCGCGGGCCACAGTTAGTAACTTTTGTCCGTAAATTTCGGCTTATAGGGTAAAGAACCACAAAAAGTTCTTTGGCATATCAACACAACGAAACTCTTAGTCCATACGTCTTCTATGTGCGGCCCTCATCTTGAATGCGTCTTTTCTTACTCATTTGGTTCCCCAAAACGTTTGGAAATACGGTAACTGAAAGCTGCATAACCCGTGTTCCACTAATGTTCATTGTTAACCTGACTTTGTTTGAAACAGAAATGGCGTAAAAGCACATACCAGTAAATTTAACAATAGAAATGGCGTCGCCTATCAGCCATACCGGCACGTGCAATTCGCAATGCCTTAAGAAATAATGATTATTATCACATAACAGAACAATTACAAATTACAAGCCAAGCACGTACATTTGATGTGTGATCAAAACCTTGAGACAACTCAAAGGGTCTAGCAATTTAGGTTCTAGACCACTTGGATTATGGAGCTTGACGCTAGAGGCTTGACTTCAGTACTCTCAGCATAAAAAATTAGACAAATCAGTTTTTTTTCATGATGTGTTGCTGGTGTTACCAAGCAGCCAGTTTTGTAAATTTTTTTGCGGCATGTTCTACTCAAAAGACTTTTCATCGCTGCAACACGGGGCGATACCGTTGTGACCTTTTTAGGTGTTGTGCTCACACGCAGCGGGTTTTTGACCCTGATCTGATGGTCGTGAGTACTTTGCATGAGACCACTTCTGCAGGTGTCACTTTTTTCCTCAGGTGCATTCCATGCGATTGGATCTGGGCGACTTCGAAAACGTCCGGTCATTTGTCAAGTCCTTCCTTCAAACTCACGACCACTTGGATATTCTTGTCAACAATGCAGGTGGATTGAACTTTGAGTTATGCATGATTGCTGTACACTGCTGCCCAGCTTGAAGCAGGTCCTGGTTGCTGAATGTTTTGTTGTTTTGTGAGATTGGCCCAATGTTTTGCATTTTTTCGATTTAGTTTTTGCAAACAAAATGATTCTGCATCGGTAATAGGCGAGATGACGATAGTGTCAATGTTGGAAGTTGCAGAATAAACCCTTCTGTGTTTGTGGAGAAGTTTGCACTACTAGAAATTAGAATATTCACAACAGAACCTTCAGTACGCACTTGATTGTTTTTCTGTTAACGTTTAGCCAAGCCGGAGTCAATCCCAGCACTAAAAACGGGCTATTATGTCTATTCAGAAACTCAAAGGCAGTGCCTGCTGCAAGCAGGGCTGTGGGGCTGGAGCCCAAGCAATGTTGCATGGCTGGGGCCGGAGCCAAAAATTTAAGATGGTGGAGCCGAAGCCTGAAATACGGGTTCCCGTTCAACAGACATAATTTGCTGGGCAAGCGAGTTGTGCAAACAAAACACTAGTTTTTGGTTTTTATTCGACCAAATCGTTACGGAGCTGGAGCCAAGAACTTTTACTTGTTGGATCCGGAGCCAAAAAATGTAGATGCCTGGAACAGGAGCTGGAAATATTAGTTCCAGCTCCACAGCAATGATTGCAAGAACGCGGCAATGGAATTCAGCCGATGGAGACGTTCAAGTACCTTGGGGTGTTCACGAGCGACCTTTAACACCGCAAAGCTTTCAGTTCTCAAATCGGTCTTCGCTCCGATCCTTACTTACCTTACTGAATCTTGGGCGATAACTGATGAATACTATATATCCCAATTGGAAGCGGAAGAGATATGATTTTGGCGAAGAGTTCACAGTGTGATGCTTTACTATCTGAGTTTCGTGTTGACCTTTAAGTATTTCTATTCCTCTTAGGGTTGCTACCCCTCCTGGCATGAAAATAAATTAACGAATAAGGGTGACTCTATGTCAGGGAATCCAGTTCAAGAAGGCTGTTATGTTTTCTTTAATTCAGCTTTTCTCTACCTGCGTAATTACTTTGCCGAATGTGAAGCAGGGATCTGCAGTTGTTTTTTTTGAAATTGATGAAGCTGCATGTTGTGCTTGATGCGTTACAGGCGTCGCTGGAGTTGAAGGAACAAGCACCAGTGGTTATAACATGGTCTCTACGATCAATCACTTCGGTACATTCCTTTTGACTGGATTGTTGATGGACAAAATGAAGGAAGAGTCAAAACGTGGTCCAATCAGAATTATTAACGTGTCGTCTGAAGCGCACAAGTACGTTTACGTAGAAGCGCGCAAATACGTTTACGTAGATTGGCTTGCGTCACGGCTCGTTCTCCTCATGCCTTGCGAATATCGCTAAAGGAAAACCCATACCTTAATGCGTGGTAGTCTGCCTGTGGCACGAAACGAAGTAAAAATGGTAGTCTTTAGACTAAACGTACGTTGCTCGGGCCACGCTTACTTTGAGTTGGCAAGCAGTACATTGTACACGTTAGTGAATCGGTGCACAGTGACACCTCTGCAAAAAATCGAGAACTCCCTCACGTAAGCTGCAGCAATCAAGGTCTAGTCGTGCTCTTTGATAATGATTTTGGGTTTAAAGACGGAGGTAGGGTTCCTTTGTCATTGTTTTTTTAAGTTTTAGTTATCGGTTTAAAGATTATATCTTTCTTTCCTGAATCTTTTCCGTTCCCGGGCTTGTTGAGTAGAACAGCTGTGGTGGCACTGGTCACGGTGATGTTTTCAGGCTTGCCGACTCGTTCCGCGTGGATAAGTTCCGCGAAGACCCAAGCGGATTCGTCGATTCCTTCGTTATGTACGGCTACACCAAACTTGCCAACATATACTTCACATCCGAACTTAAGAAACGCCTGGAAGGTTTTGACATCAGCACCTACTCGCTACACCCAGGTGTGTTCTTCGGTCACAGTTTTCGACAAATACTTCAATCTGTAGTATTCGCAATAATATTTTTAAAAAATTATATCTTTTTTTTAAATATCATTTTTATGGCATTCCTTGTTCAAATTTGGTGGTCGACGATACGTTGCATTGCGCTGTGCAAGTTTGACTTGGGCTAGGGCTACTTGAAATTTCTTTTTTAGGATTACAACCATCCGGACAACTTCCACCTCGGGCAACGTCCACCTAGGGCAACTTCCACCTAGGGCAACTGCCACCTAGGACAACTGCCACCTAGGACAACTGCCACCTAGGACAACTGCCACTTAGGACAACTGCCACTTAGGACAACTTCCACGTAGGACAACTGCCACCTAGGACAACTGCCACCTAGGACAACTGCCACTTAGGACAACTGCCACTTAGGACAACTGCCACTTAGG
>JGI24021J15306_10012838_pt1 | contig 10416 bp, 4 predicted proteins | sample Ectturendosymbi1_FD_15306 | JGI IMG/M metagenome (IMG submission 15306) | reverse complement strand
ATATTAAGTGATATATGTATAAATATTTGAAAATAAACAACCTGTAAATATATTTATACCGCCTATTGCTAGCCTTAAATGTACCCCTTCGGATAGGCAAATGTACTCCAGGTTGGGAACCCCTGCTCTAACCAGTGATGGGATTCGACCGGTTCGCACCGGTTCCCAAGAACCTGTTCTTGGAATTTCTTTAATCCCGAGAACAGGTTGTTGGCTTAAGTCAGGGGTTTTTAATTTTTCCCCATGAACACCTTTTACTTATAACTAAAATCAATAATTTCCTTTCTAGACTATACCAGTTGGCAGCACAACGATCAATCTTTGCACTTATATCGGACCAACCAGCATGGTTTGCCTCTGGAGTCTGTGATAATGAGAGAACCTATGGTTAGTGAGTCCTGGAGTGAGGGAACCTGTTCTGAATCCCACCACTGATTCTAACTATTTGTTAAAATCTCTAGTGTGCTGAAACCTGCTATTCGCATCCCTTGCTTTTTCCTTTTTCTCTGGATACACCATATTTGTTTTTGTTCAGGCATAGCCTAGCTCTATAGTTCTGAGGCATACACAATTTCAAATGATTCAATAAGGACAGAATCTGTATTTGCACATAAAGTTTGTTAAATATCACCGCATCTTCTTAAACGCCAATTGTACAGAAAACTACGTAATGCGATCCCGGCTAACAAACTGGTCTCCAACTTGTGCCTTTCTGATATTGCAACATTTGTTCCACGTTATTTCTCAGTAAGTGCTTAAAGCAATTTCCTGTCACTTCGCTGTAATTTTTGAATACGTTTTTCAAAATAGTTTTCTGTATCTGAAGCTACAGTACAGTGCATGCTTGTAGTAACTTTTAATCTCATAACACTGAGCTTCAGCCCTGCTGTCAACACAGAACGATATACTATATCAGAGGTGGCCAAACTAGCTCCATGTATGAAATGAAACGTTTTGTGCCTGGGGCAATACATAATGGCAAGTCAATATTTTCAAGCTATCTCAATGCCTTCCAGCCAATTCACCGCAGATGCAGCTCTATTCACAGGAAGTCTGAATAACTAACATTGTTCAAAGCTCATGTTGCAGTTAAAGCTGTATACCCATGATAGACGAAGTCCCCCTCCCAAAGTTTTTAACCATGACATGTTTTCACAAAAGTAATTGTTTTTCGGTACCAGGTACCGAGTTTGCTAGAAAACTTTAGCGGGATAAACTTTTGTGTGATATGCAGGTTGTTATGAATATATCACACAAGTATAATGTCATTGTTTGATTGTGTGCGTTTCGATGACGCACGACGTTCACTGAACAGTAGTACGACTTTTTTGTAAAATTGGCAAATTAAAGAAATGATATATTTTGGGAATCCCAGGGGTGACCGCCTCGTTCGCCTCCCCTAATATCCACCCTTGTTTCTATGTTTAGAATTTTTCAGTCCAAGAATCACTATTTTGCTAATTTTTCCATACACAATTAAACGAATGTTTTCAATTGAATGCTTTTACATTAGATTGCTGTGATTTAAAAATTAAAGTATTTTACAGTTATTTGCAACATTATGAGACCACCCAAGCAATGAGGCCTAATAGCAGCAATTTGAAGATACTGCCTGATTTTATTGTTATGAATGGCATTAAAAACATTATTGCATCACATTCACCTGTTCTATAAATTCTGTAACCTTTTTGGTAATTTCAAAATGATTTGGCCAGTGGTGCCAAACCTGGGGTTTTGCTCCCAGCTCTGGGAGTTTCAATGCCTTTCTGTTTTTTTTGTCGGGAGATCTGTTGTTTTTAGGAATTAACAGCGTATAGCGGTGATTTAAGATAGGGTATGACTGAAATTGATTTCTAGTCGTATTTTTCTTTAACTTGTTTTATCCAGGTTTGTTAGTCTTCAGNATAACTGATGAACAAGCTACTGATGCCGTATAAGCTGTAAATATCAGCTAGGCGCAATGAGTTCAAGTGACAGAGATANTAATGAAGCAAGCATAAAGAAAATATTAAGTAGTACACACAGAAATTTTAAGGTGGAGTGGTTGAATGATCCAAATCGCAAAAGTTAGCTACAGAAGCACACTGATAATAAAGATTTAATTATTGTAAATTTTGGCGTCATAAATGCAAACTAGTCACCGTTAGAAATGCAATCTAGTCCATGTTCCTGTGATATAATAATTCCGACAGACACAAAAGTTCACTAGCAATGTTACAGTATATATTCACTAGACGTTTTGCGACTTACAGATGCCTAGATATGGCAGATAGTAGAAAGATTGGTGTAATTTTGTGTCTTCCTGGGATTTTCTGTTCAAATCTGTTTTTTTGGTGAATCTATAAGTTTTTTTCAAAAAATCCCATTGGCAACCCTGGAATTGGCATTTATTCATTAACCATTGGGTAGTGTGCTCGGAGTCTCTTTTTACAAATGTGGCAAATATGATTTGCGCATTTATTTAACACTCATGGTGATCAGCTGCAGTCGAGAACGGTCGTTTTCTAAACTTAAGATGGAAGAATGAACAAAGGAGCACCATTAGACAAAACAAGCTGAACAGATTGATACCAAAGAGTATAGGGCATGAACGTCAATGTGAAATAGACGCTACCAGTATCATAAACAAATTCACTACGACAAACTCTACAAAATGCAATCGTAACCAGTAGGTTTGCTGCTTTTCACAATTGACCTCGACACCTGCTGAGATTAGACTGTCGAGGTATAGCAATAATAAAATTTTTGATTAGTCTGTAAGCATTAATTACTGCCTCTGCACTGTACTTGTGAAGTGTACAGCAATGTATTCCTTCTTGGTGAAAAGATACGTATATACGCTTTTGATGAAAAGATAATTAGTCCATGATGTCCACCAGTTGCTATTTAGGACCACATGAATTCCCGCATAATTTGTGATTTAAGAATTGTTAACTTATTCAGGTGTACGTATTTTTAACTTAACGCCCCGCGCTGTTTATATGCTGCGGGCCCCGCGCCACCTTAATCCGGCATCGAATCTGACATGTTCGTATTGCAAGTGGACTGACCTTTTTTATTTGATTTTGGTGACGTCAATTGGCTTAAATTTGCTTCTTGCCAGGGCGGTTGAGGTGCTCACGCTCAGAAACGGCCGAATCTAATTTACCAATAATCGAAAAAACTTTGACAAAGCTGAGAGGTTCGCAGCGGTTTTGGGTGCAGTGAAAGAAGAGGTCCGCAGCAACGAAAAGTTTGAGAACCAGTGAACCACTGCTCTATGGTGTCATCTTCTGCGTTATAGCAAAAGTGAGTTTCCTATCTTCTGTTTGTGACTAACGTTATTGCCATTGAGAATAAAAATTCCAACCACCTTCCAGCACCTCGCCTGCCTCCCTTGCTACAACTTTTGCGATGATTCAACTGCAGAAGCGTCAGATACTCGCAGTCGCAAGCTCATTGCTAGTCTGGTGTCGTAAAAATCGACGAAGTTCCACACAACAAACCTCTGACGTTTGCGATAGCCTCAGCTGGAATCAGTTTGGTTGAACAAATTAAGGCGGTGCGTTTCATAATCGAAATATGACTGATTGAATAGGCTGCTCATATCAGTAATGCTGGCGTTTCGGCACCGTTTCCTAACCTGACTACACTGGATGGCTGAAAGACGATTTAGTGAAGGTATATCGACATCAGCCTATACTCCGGCAAAAGCGGCATAGACAGGAAAAATCAAGAAATGAAAAGAACAGAGATGGCAGCCTTACAACTTTGCAGTGAACTTGATAAAGTATGGCCTGAAATGCATGCCTGCTGACCCTGACAGAACACCGTTGATAGATTTGTAAGCACCCTACCTAGGCAAGATCCATGACAGCACCCACCTCTCCTGAACAAAGATTCCTATTCTATATGTCGTCACGTTGTACGTTATGGAGAAAACGACGTTTGTTTTGCACGAGAAAAATTTATTAGATGAATAAAATTTATACCAAATTGCGACATACTTCATGTATAGTATATATGAAATTGAAATTGATAAGATTAACCAATCACCAAACCTGAAATGGTGTAGTACCTGTATCTTCTCATAAACTGAGTGAACGTATGTTCTATTAATTTTCATCATGTTCATTCAATTTTACTTGATGTATGTGCGTCACTTCCCGAACACAATCGTATTTTTTGGTCCGTTTTGGCGCCCCCTTTGGCTCAGCGCCCTGGGCAGCCGCCTACTTCGACTAATGGTAACGCCAGCACTGGGTGTAGGCTACTGTATTCTGCCAAGAATTTACGAAATCCTGCGAAATTCACTGTCAAATTACAAGTAATGTATTGCAAATAATCTTGCCAAAATGTTTTTCATTAAACGATTTACTGGACTCAATACTAATTGTGTTCCTTAAACACTTAGGCAAAATTCGAAATTTAAAAGTGGTGGGGGCCTAGGTCCATGCGGCCCCCCGTTTCCGCCACCTATGGTTATAATCCTTTTCCACAATGAGACTGAGTTTCACGTCAATGACCATCTTTCTTTTTGCTCACTGGGACAAACTCAAACAGGTTTGAAAGAGAGCATGCAAACAGAAAATTTGAGACGTCTCGAAATCAACAATGATACTGATGGCTCTCACCTCTCTCTGCGGTCGAGTCAAGCTTGTATATTTTAAAGGGCGTTTTTGCATTAAGTAATTTGCGCTGCAGTTTCGGAAACCCAGTTGCGGGGAGAAACCAGTGTCCGCTATAGGAGTACGCCACCCCTGGAAAAAACGACGTGGATAAGTTACAGAAACCTGATACGGCACAGGGACAACGGCGACAGACCGACGCGTAGTCAAAATCGTCGGGTAAATGCGCAAAAAAAACGAATAAACGATACACAAGGCGAAAATGACACAGCGCATGCCGGCGAAAATTGAGCAAAAAAGATGACACAGGCAGACGGGAGGCGGAAAAACTGTTAAAGGACGATACAAGCAGAGGGGAGAAGGCGGTAGCCAAGCTCCACGATTCAAAGGAAACGAACGATGATACAGATAGACTGGTAGAGCATAGGAAGTGTGGTAGCCGAGCTCCACGATGAGAGATCTGGCGGCTCAGAGGCAGTTCCTCAGAAATCGTTGGGCTGGCGACGAAAGCGATGCTGAAGGCCAGAGCCGGCCTTTAGCCGATTGGACCGATTGCTTCCAATCGGGCCCCGCGACGAAGGGGCCCGGGGCTACGCCTACTCACCTACGCAAACTTAATTATATTTTCTATTGAAGCTGCTAGTGCGCCGGTGCGGGACCCTCAGTTTTTTAAAGCGTGGGTTCTGTTACCAACTATAATCAAAGTTTAACTGCGAGGTTTTTTCATTTCCTCATTTATCATAATTCGTTCTGGAATCGTAACAGTGGTCACTGTATTCGATGTGTGGTCTACATTTCAATAGCAGCTAGTTAGGGCAGAGAAGATTTAAGTTTTGAAACTGTTTTCTGTTTCAGTTGTAAGCGTTTCGCACTTAACAGGTCATTGCTGTTTCAACAGTTACTGCCACTCAGGCCCGTAACAAAGGGGGGAGGGGCAGGGAGGGCGAAGTCCCCTGCAAAATTTCCCGCCCCCCTGGAAAAATATGTTGGACATAGTTTAAATCTATTGGACATAGTTTAAAAAATTTGGGCCCCTCTCAGAAAAATCTCGGCCACCCCAGGTGTCCCAGGCTGGTTACGGGCATGCTGCCACTTGTCTTATGAAAGTTAGGTTTAGTTCGTAATTGCAATGTGTACTGTATATTCGGTATTTTAATAGCAGTATGCATATTCCCTCGGCCTCGTAGAGATTTGATGAGGCAGCCTCTTTCTCAAAATTGTTTAATGTCCTCAGGATTTGAGATTGACCATCCCAGTGACCTTGGAATCCGCAGAAAGGAGTTTTCTAAGCTGAAACTAATTAAAACCTATTTGAGATCAGGTCACTAATCCAGCAAGGGTGCCTAAATATTTTTGCGATTATGTCAACCGAATTCGAAATTAGCAGAGGCTCTAACTTGGACAAAATTCTGAAGGACGTTGTTGCTAAAACGCGAATAATAAGTTTCTCTTAACAGTTCCATCGACACCAAAAAAGTCTTCAAAAAACTATACATGTTCTTTAAGACATTTCGGATTATTCTTAATCCATCTTCAGTCAAAAAATAAAGCAACACTTGGCAATACTAGCAATTCAAAACCAAAAGACCCTGTGACGCAAGAAATAACAGTGTGGCGCAATAAAAGACGTCAAAAGCAAAACCAAGACCGCTAACCCTGTCAAATTCGCTACAAGTAAAAGCAGGACCAACAGCTATGCAGAAAGTGTTAAAACAAAACCTACATAAGATCGTAATCTACGAAAACAAGCCAAGACCAGTAGCAAGAGACCGTTCACAGAGCACTGCAAGCGAAGGATGGAAAAATTTTAACAATTGCCAGTACTACAATCAGCACGATATCTCTACGTCAGCACCAACAGCAATGCACGAAACATGTATCAACACAAGAACTGAGCCAATTATTTGACATAAAATCTACGTGTTGAAGAGGTATTAAGGGGTGGAAAAATTGTCTACATTAATCTCGGGTTGCTGTTTTTGTATCAGAAGTGTCTCTTTAATTAATAATTCGCGGTAGTTAAAAGCAGATGCCAAGATTTCAGGATTTTTAAAGTCCATGAAATCACTTGGATATGTGTATAAATGTTTGACTACATCGCTAGCTTGGTGGTTCGATTTTAAAGGATTGTGTTCATCCAGGCGAAATTTTAAATTTCTTTGAGTTTGTCCAATATAAGAACGACCACACGAACGTTTAAGTTTATATACCAAATTGCATTGTTCCAGATGTGCTTGCTTGTCCTTGTACTTAAAATGATCTCCAATCGTGTGTGTTTTATGAGAGACAGAAAAAAAATACACCACCACAAACAAAAAAAACACACCACCACAAAGATCTGCGTAGGAGTCTCAAGTTTCTCTTACCAAATGCATTTTTTGTATCGTAAGTTACATAGCCTAAGGCAGGACTGTGGAGCCGGAACTAAAATTTCAGGCTCCGGTTCTGGCTGCAGGTATCTAAAGTTTTTGGTTCGAGCTCCGGTTAGGGCTCCAAAATGATTTTGTCCATTGAAAACTGAAAGCCATTGTCTTATTTGTACAATTGTATTATTACATCTGCATAGATAGGTGTCCCGAAATGATATATTTGATGGATAGCGGGACATGTGCAAAACAGTTTGAGAAACCCTGATCAACACACAAACGAGCTTGGGCGTCAGAAAGATTTTTTCCAGCTGGGAACAATAGTGGCTTTTCCAGGTGGTGGCCATAAGCATTTTCCCCAGTGGGCTAACCTTGGTTAAATTTTATTTTACCAAGTCGAAACTAAGGGAAAATCAATTTTCAAATTTCAAAATCCAGGGGATCCAAGGTCCCCCTGCCCCCCTTCCGACACCCATGCAAATGATTTATGTACACATACGGAAAACACGCTTGTCCTACAATAAGTTAACTCGCTTGACAATAAGTTAACTCGCTTGCCCCACAAATTTGGTCTTTGTAACCGGAACCCAAATTTCAGGCTCCGGCTTCACAATGTAAAATTTTTGGCTTCTGCTCCAGCTGTAATCATCCAAAATTGCTTTGGCTCAGGAACCGACTCCACAGGCCATTTATCTGTTTCAAGCATTATCATACAATGGTTGCACTGTAGTTTTTGCGCGATGTACTGTAGTCACGTTTTTTGTTTGTTGATTTTTGTTGCAAAGCAACAAAAAATTTTTGCAATATTTGTTTGTTGATTTTTGTTGCAATATTTCATCTTTGCTGGATGATTATATCAGGCATTGTTGCTAATTTCATTTAACACATGGCCAATTGGTCTGTCGTACCCCGCGGTAGGTCCACACCCAAAGAGAAGGTATTGAGCGTAAAAACTGATGGATTTGTTGGGTGTTATGGAGATGCGGACACGGAAAGTCTCTGCTAAAGAGGTGAAACTGTGGGACATGCCCCAGACACCTTTAGCTTGGCATTACCCTTTTCGGGCCTCGCTTTTTTACATCACCCATGATTACTTTCAAGGAGGGACTTGTTGCCCCTCCTAAAATTTTTTTGCCCAGGACACTTAGTAGGCCCGCAAAAGTGTTTCCAATCGAGCCCCACACTTTCTAAGGCCGACCCTGCCGAAGGCACGTAGGCACAGGACTAAGGCTGCGCGAATATTCAGGCGGTTGCTTGTGTAGATCTGCGCAGGAGTCTCAACGGTAAACGGGTAGTGCATTAGGTAAGCTCGGGGGGAATGGTCCACGGAAGGGAAAACTCTCCGAGTATATCCGACAGACGTTCGCGACCAACGTCGGAAAGACCTGGGATAATCAAGCTCTTGCTCGAGGATGCGAGTTTGCAGGGTTGTTCATAGGGCATATTTATCTGTCCCATTCCCATCCCATAGCAATTTATGCCTGTCTTGTCCCATCCCATGGGACGTTTCCCATGGGAATGACACTCCCATGGACAAGCCTAGTGTTGTCCATGGGACATATTTATCTGTCCCATTCCCACCCCATAGCAATTTATGCCTGTCCCATCCCATGGGACGTTTCCCATGGGATTCCCATAGGAATCCCATTCCCATGGACATGCCTGCGAGTTCAGCACTTCCGTGGCAGGCTACTAGGTTAGCGACGCGGTTGCGTGCAATGCTGCAGACAATCGAGCGAAGCATAGTGTTTAACGTTGGACAGCAAATGAGGTATTCGAATATGAAAGGGGACATGGCAGGCGACAAGCCGGGTGAGGATTCCTGGCTCTCACCTAGGCGGCCCGGGTTCAATTCCCGGTCTGAGAACAATTTGTAGTCGACGATGGTGGTCGCTCATGGATTCTAGTGCTTATAATTAGCGCAACCAATTTTTTGAGCTAAACACTTAAAAATTTTGACTTTACAAGTTACAAATTTTGGCGTTATTTTGGCCTATAAATTTTCTGGGTTTGCAACTGCAAAATAGTTCAGCTTCAGGTTTTGAGGTTAACCAGGAGCATGTTCATGCACTCTATGCTTCGAAATAAAAAAAAATTGGTCGTTTAACTTCGGGGACGATATTTAAGACCACATTTCTTAAGAAACGTTCTTCAGAAACGTTTGGCTTACCGCGCTTATCCTACGGAGTATTCAATCATCCAGTAGTGGGCAAAACAACATTATTACGTCAAAAATCCCAGCAAACCCACTATTATTTCAGAATTGCAACAAAACTTGCGAAAGCATATCGCGTATCAATACCTGTTGTTGTAGTTTCAATAGAATATCGATAAAGATAAACAAACTGTGCTTCAAGAAAAGTTTGACCCAAAGATAAATTTTGACCTAATGATGAATTTTGCCTTTTTTTGGACCTTAGTACTTGGGATTCCCTCATGGTATGAGCGTGAAATTTGGTTTGTGGACATTTCATAAGCTTTGAAAAAGGCAGAAAAATTTTGACTTTATTGACTTTTGGTTTCCCTAGCGATAATATTTTTCCACAAAAGACTGAGTTTCAGGTCGATGACCATCTTCACTTTTGCTCACTTGGACAAACTCGTACAGATTTGAAACAGAGCATGCAAACAGAAAACTTGAGACGTCTCGAAATCAACGATGATACTGGCTCTCACCTCTCTCTGCGCGCGAGTCAAAGCTTGTATATTTTGAAGGGCGTTTTTTTCACCATCGCGCGCGAGGTGCATTCGATTAAGTAATTTGCGCTGCAATTTCAGAAACCCAGTTGCGGGCAGAAACCCGTGTCCGCTATGGGGCGCTATTCGCAAAAATATATCCGACAGATTTATTTAAATCTGCGCACATTTAGAAAGTGTCAACAGCCCTGAAACTTATCTTAGCAAAGAGAGAGAACAGTGCTAAATTTTAATTCATTGTGTTACAGGCAGCTTTGCCCGAAACAACTCATCTTGTACATAAAACAAACCATGCCGTAAAACCTGCAAGCTTGAGGCAGTCAAAACAAAGCTAACAGATTTCAAACAATCAAAGCTGACTATTAGTCAGCTGACCTAACTGAAAACGGCTATCCCAGGACACTAACCTCAAGTCACCCTAGTGAAAACGTCACCAAACGTCAGCGAAAGTCACGAGACATTAGCCAAAATTAGCTAAGACCAAGCACGACCACGGAATTGGTTAATCACATAAGAGGAGCACGAACTGGTAATGAAAAGGTGAAAACCCGAGCACCGACAAGTACCTGGTGTTGCCAGTGGTTGTGAAGTCAACCAATCACCTGAGGTTTTAACGAACAGCAACCAATTAGAAGACCTGAAATAAAGGGGTTTTGACCAACTCTGGAACAACCGTCAAGTATAAATACAGCCACATTTGGACTAAAAGTCAGTCTTTTTCAAGACTCGCTCCGCCGTTTAGCCCC
>JGI24021J15306_10012836_pt1 | contig 10417 bp, 8 predicted proteins | sample Ectturendosymbi1_FD_15306 | JGI IMG/M metagenome (IMG submission 15306) | reverse complement strand
TCGTGCATTGTAGAAGCGTAGTCATCTGCTGCACACTGCAACATTTCACAATCAGATTGCCATTTCTCAACGGAGAGCAACTCTTCTACGAGCCTATGCACCTTTCAAGGCAGTTATGAATAAACACAGGGCTATAAGCTTTTAACTCCCTGCCTGTCGTGCTTTCTAAAACAACCGGGAGCAAATCCACGGCTTTGTTCTGTTTGCTGCAAATTTCACCGGAGCCAGCAGTTGAATCGGTTTTCGATTTTCGCTTTCTCATGGCTCGTAAAGATTGAGCATCCCTATAATACTCCGACGTGTCTAGGTTATCGTCGTCCATCACTGGGCGCGAAGCGCACCCGCCTTCGATATTTCGAGCACGTTCGTGAAAAATATTGGAATATCTCCACCCTAATAAGAAAACAACCCACGCCAAAGAACAAGCGAAAATGGAAAAACTAACGCCGAGACGAATTCACACGGCAATAAGCTCTCTACGCGGACAAAAGCTTTTCACGAACTCTTTCACCAGCGACAACAACCAACTCTCTCGACAACCTCTCGCATTGAATAGAATCGTCATCACGGAAGAAAAAAGGGAACAATGACATGAAACAAATAATTGCAACTGACATGAAACAAATAATTGCAACGACAAACACCGAAATCACGCTGATTAAGGAATTTCGTCGGCAGGAAAGCAGCGAACGAATAATGACCGTAACAAGCAGACCCAATTAATTGAATTGCAATTATAGAACAATATAGCTTACCCATACAACTGAAAAGTTTTTCATGAGTGCCCAAACTTCCTGCAGCTTTTTGTTTTTATTTCATAATGTGACGATTTTTACTTTCCGTAACAATATTCGTCACGTGCTATTTGTTGATTACTACGTCACTTGCCGTTTGCATAACTCCTTCGTTCTTAATTTTCCACTTGACAGATTCCATGTACAATGACTGTATTTCACTCCAAACGTCAGGTGCCAAGTTTATTCCACTATTGGAGATGTGGTCAAGCGCTTTGTACAGACAAATAATTCCGTGTTTTTCTCTTCTATCAGATAGCACTAGTCGAGCACAAGCTGGTGAAAGGGTTCTTTTAAGAACTCCCTGAAACGACATTTGAACGGCACTGGTATGAACCTCTTTACGATATTTATCCATGTAATTTTTCGAGAGCAAGCGCTGCAGTACAATGACAGAAAACTATTCATAGTTTTGATTTACGAACAAACACGCTTTACTTGTTTAAATTGCAAACCGCAATGAACAGGATAAATATAGGCAGAAGAATCGAAGAAGTCTTATATGACTGTTTATGACTTTAAAATGTCAAAATACAGTTACCAAAAACCGTTTTTGTGCTTTTAGCAAATCTCCACTATTTTCTGAACATAAACCTATAGTCTTTTATTTCATATTCTTTTTTTTTATGTAGACAGTGTGATCTACTTCCGCAAGTACTGTAGTACGCACTTCACAGCACACTGCAGATACAAAGCAAAAGGCCCATCACTATGTGAACACACTTTTTCTTGGTAGTTTCCCTCATGATTACATTACTTGTCTGGCATTTTTTCTGATCGCCAATTGGTGGGGATTTATTTCAAATTTTGTTACATCTTTGTTTGTATGGAGTGTTTTTTTTCTGCGATAGTAATAGAAGAGGTTTTGAACAGCCATTTTCCAAAGAAGTGGGAGGAGCGAAAAGAGTGGGCGCATTGGGTGGTGTTACCTCAAACACCTGTCACCCATACGCTGACCCAAATTTTGGAAATTTGTTTATAAATCTTTTTTGGGAAAAAATATTTCGAGTATGCAAGTTTCTGCGAAATTTTTTGTTTATGAAAAAATGTTTTCAGTTTTATGCAATAGATATTTCTTTAGAATTGAAGGCTCTAGGTTTGCTGTTGGATTTCGATGAATCTTCCTGCCCTAGGTATAGGAGCAGGCAAAATGTTAGGGTTGCAAAGGATTTTTGCCCGAATTTCCAAAATTTTTGTGTGGCGAACTCTTACAAAAAAATCATGGCGACTTTTTCTTGGAGGCCACGCTTTTGTAAAATTCAGACTTTTTTGGGCAATGTCTATTTTGACCATTAAAGGAAAAAGCACTGCTGGAGCTATCTTGTCATTAGGTAAGTCCTATTGGTTGAATTGGTCATGTGACACGTGAAAAACGCTCCTATCAAAGGTATCATTTCTACTAGCAAAGCCAAAGCAGCAATGGGTGAGAGCCGAACCGACAACCTAAACACTCGGCTATACAAACCGTGGTGCTAGTGTCACGAACCCAGCTTCGTTGTGGACAATGCTGGATACAGTTCGAATGGCAAACTAGTCTCAGCGTAGCTTTTGCCGCTGACCACAAAATAGACACCACCACGTTTTTAATCAGTCAGCCTCATTGATCACACAAATAGAACAGAGGTGGCAACGCATCTGTGCACAAATGCTCAAGGATTTGGCAAATTTTGAGAGATTTTGCCCGGATTTTCGACAAATCAAACCTTTTGGGGGTGAGACTGCGCTTCCTGGACCCCCAGCTCTTGCACTACTGCTGCCTGCCCTGCTCTTGCTATCAGCACTTTGCGACGATTCGGAAATGCACATATCCACATTTCTGTAATAAGTCTCCACAAGGGCGATGTAGTCAAATCAACTCGCAAATTGTTTTACTAGGAAATTGATTTCGCCCAACACACATATATGCAGTCCAGTAAATTTCCGTAAGACCAGCAGCATGACGATAGCGTGTGTTTAAAACTACAGTTAGGGTGGTTTCTGGGAATCTTGTTTTAGTGTATCATTCACCCTTAATTGAACAATTGCTTTCAATTTACAGGACTAAGAATGCAAAAATTACGCGAAATCGGTTTCTTTGCAAAACAATTTACGAATTATGTCGACTGCGTGACGATTGTGGAGAGTTGACATTTATTCATACTATTTTCTGTGACGATTTAAACTGCGTTTTGTCAAGGGTGTGCCTGAAATGGTCTCAATCGGGATTTCTGTGTCAGGTTGCAGTTAATCCGATAAAACTTCATTTTTGTTTGATTACTGTAAGCTCTGTTTGAATAAGGTTGTAGGACTGAAGATGCGCATAATGTTGCGTGAAATCGATTTCCAGTCAAAAATTTGCTGTTGGTTACAAACCTTTCACCTTCGTGGGGACTAGTCATTTGTAAGCCCTGATGTATTGCTGTTCAAAGCATAAATGCTCAAGATCAAAATATCCTTTCTTGTATTCCAGGCATACATTTTGCGTCATGATGTTCCCTTGCTCTTTGGACATTCACGTTCGAGGTTTCTACTAAAAGTCATTCGGTGGAAATGCAGCCAAATATCACATTTTATGGATGCTGCTGGCTAGTCTTTTCAAATCAATTTCAACAAAAATGCAACAAGCACAAGGTAGCACGTGATGTTGCTTTTGTGTTATAAGAACAAGAGAAAATGTTGGTCTCACCTGCAGCAATCCATGAGGACAGATTTCCACAGTAATGGCGTTTTCCGGAACTTTCTTCAATGCGTTGTAAAACATGACTGGTCCGCACATGTTGCTGGCTAGATATTCAGCGGAACATCTGGCAAATAACCGGTCGTATTTGTCTGTTCCCTTTTCAAGACGATCAGAGTTATTTGAAGATATCCACCTCTTTGATCTCAACTTAGGTTCAGGTATGATCTGAAAATATCGATTTTTTAACACCTTTGCAAAAGTTTTTTTCATCCTATTTCATATATTTTGTCGTTTGCTGAGATCCAGTTCAGTTTCATTTATACTAGTTTTGTTTACTTCTTTCGGATGTGTCGCGAGTGATCTGCGGCTCCCATCTCCGCTTGCTTGCGCCGTGGGCCCTGCGGCTATTTTCGCAGTGAACGCTGCACGCGCGGCGAGTCAAAGGCAGCACCGCACGTGAACCGTTTGCTTGCAGCCACACATAACGCCCAGCACGAGACTGGACAGGCCACAAGTATCGTTTTTCAAGTCTGCGATATGACCCAACCGGGAATCGAACGCAACCAGTTTAAAATCGCTTTTCAGTAGACTTTAATCTATTACATGATACAGGTTGTCGTTACTGCAAAATTGAAAGGACTTTACATTCCTTCGTAACTGTTTTAAGAAGCTAAATTGCACTGTAATGATTTGAAAACCTGGATAATTGCTTCGTACAGTATTGACGTTTCACATATTGCAATATTGCTGAAGCAGCTGGTAGGATTAAAATAACAGGCTTGTCCATGGGACACTTCTTTCTGTCCCACCCCATGGCAGCTTGGGACTGTCCCACATCATGGGTTTGCCACGAAACTACTAATACGAAGTACTTACACCGTTTCCATGTCTAAGTTCTAGTCTAGTATCTGCAAAGCCGTGGCTGAGGTACTGAATCGCCCCAATAAGGAGCAAATGAAAATTGGGTGATGTTTTTTAGTTGGTACCTATAGAAAAGGCCCAACAATTTCCATTTTGGGGTCTTGCATCCATATGCCATGGTACTGAACCTGTGTGTACAATACGTCCTGTGCTGACAGCATGTAATAATGGTATCCAAGTTCAGAAAATTCTTGCAATACATTTTTGATCAGTCGTTAAATGCGGTTGGCCAAATCAATACAACAAACTTTTTAAATATTTGTGCTATTTCGTTACGTTAAATGCGACTCTTCCATCTTTTTTGAAAATTACGTTCTTTTAATGATTATCGTTTCAAGCTGCTGGTGTAGTTAGTAAAAAAACGGTATATACTTCGACACTCACCTCAACCACGTTTTTTAGGAATATTGGGCAAGCTTCCAGCATGAAGTGGGTGTGCAAAGGAAGATTTCCACACTCAACTTCCATGGCGTAAATTTGTTTTTTCTGCAGCGACTGTGTAAAATGCAAGACTTCCTGCTCAGTTCCTGAAATTGTCACTTTTGTGGCGCCGTAGTGGCCACTAGGATAAACACCCGGTGGGCATTGTTCTAAACAGCTTCTCCATGTGAGGCCTTAATCAAAGTACAGAAGAAGTGTTCACGTTTCATGTACGAGATGCAAAATGCAGACACAACAGTTTCATATGGTCACAAAGAGGATAGAGGTCCACTTAAAGGCAACCTTAAACTGAAAATTTCAAAACTGTTAAAGTTAAAACACAGAGGCGAAACAACTAAAACAGTGAAGACATGAAATAAACAGCATAAAGCAAGACGCGAATTTTTTTGCAAAAACAGCCGGAATGAAGATGTAAACTTTTACATGTAGCAGAGCAACAACATTTTGTACAAAATCCAAGTTCTACGCAATTTTTTGTTTTGCGATGGTTGGCAAAAGATAGATAAATAGATAGATATATTTGGCGGTACTGAATTAAATGCGCTAGATGTACACTCTAAAACAGAAAAAAAAACGATTGTTTTCGTTTTTAACAACAATTGTGTTTTTTGAATTCTGGTATTCCCAGCCTCCCTCATTCCTTCTATAGCAAAGTGTACAAAATCATTCATAAATGACGTAAAAGAAAAAATCTACAGCTTTTGAAAACCTGGTGCAAAAAGAAAGATGTTTTCAAAAGCCAGGTGTGAATTATGCTAGGTTTACTCCAGTAGTATGCAATAGCAAACAGAGTACCTATTGTCCGAAGGAACGAGGGAGCCGGGGAATGACAGAGTTCAAAAAACACAATTGTTGTGTTGAAATCGAAAAGAAGCTCTGCTGCATATGCAGGTGTTCTTTCCATTTCATCGAGGGCCCATGATCGTCTACTGGGTAAACACGTATCCATATTCTTGCTCCGAGACCCATCCACTATTCTTTTTATGAAATGTTTCTAGTAATAAAATGTTTTTTGTACTTTTCGTGGATGTTTTTCATAGTTTGAAGTTGTGGTAATCCTTTCATATTTTGCTAACATATTTCATATTGACAAGTGCTTGTAACATTTTTATACAGGCAATTCTTTGTTCCATATATGATTTTGGCAATGTTTTTCATTTGTTCAAGTCTTTAGCTATATTATTTCATATTTTCATGCTTTAGTAAAGTATTTAATGGTTTTGATATTATTGCTTCTTAATTTTTCGTTGATTGAACGGTTTTTGATATTAATACAAACCCATAACTGCGTAAATGTTTTGAAGTACACGCCCAGGCCGGTCACAATCGGGTATTCGCGTCAGGTTGCAGCTAATCCAATTGAAGCCTTCAATTATCCGATTAAGTTCGCGTTGTCGGGTGGGTACGATATATAACATCAGATATTTGTCTCGTCGTGTTACGGCGTAAATATCATTTCATCGATTTGAACAGCTGGTTTCAAAAGCGGAAGCCCTTATCAGATGACTAACTGTATTAATAGTATATAGTAACGTTACCATGGCTTTCTATTTAACGTAGCAAACAGCCATATAATTTTCTAGATCTGTCGAGGTTAACATAAGCACACAAAAAGTATCCACGAAATCAATAATCTTAAAACAATCAATGTTTTACAGAGAACTGACTGTGAATTCGACGGAAGCATCGCTAAGTTTTTTGAAAACTATTAAAGTGACTTAAAAAAAATTTGTTTCGCCAACAAGCTCACCACCCACCAACAGACGCCATTGCACCACGAGGCAAGTCAGCTTCGCCGATACATCTTCCTCTCCAGTAAGTTACTTGCATAGCCTGCTCCAATGACAAGCATCCGTCCGCGTAACCGCAAGCAATATCTCCAGCGGATTGTCCTAGAATGCCGTCTGGTTCAACTCCAGCGGCGGTGAGAACATCGACAAGGCCAACCTTACAGAATGTTGAAATGGTGAACTTTAACTAATACGTAGTCATTCCTATGCCTTGTAAACGTGAGATCTTTTTCTCTTATTTTTAAAAGAATCAGCCAATGAAAATTTTCTTTTTAATGGACTTTACTTATAAAAGCATCTTATAATATAAGACCTGAAAATACATACCGATACGACAGACAAGTTGAAGTACACGTAAAATTTACAACGCCATTACGACGATACGAAATGTAGGAAAAGCTTCAAAAACTGAACTTCATCCTCCAACCAAAACTGATAGCAATGATACAATTACCTGGACTTCCAGTCACATATCATGCAAAAAGTCCGAGAAGCTGCTATCGAACTTAAAGAAAAACTATCGTACTCCTCAAAAGTTAAAAGAAGTTTGAAGACATGGAGAGAATGGACTGAAAGTTATAACGTGTCGTCTACCACTACAATTCAAAGACTCGGACATACCACAAAAAAATCAACAACACGCAGAAACTATCAGAATAAATGCAGTAGTGGACTAGTATGGATTACAACCGGGAACCCGACATATATTTGTTAAAAAAACACAACATGACAGACATCCCGCGCTTCCTGCAACTGGGAGGAGCGCATGCGCAGTGAGGTACGAAGGTCAGTCTCCCGACTGCGAATTTTGCAAAAGCCAAGCACATGAGAGGCCGAATTGCGAAGAAATAGCTAAAGTTCGCCTACAATGGAGACAGAGAGAAGAAAAAGAACATTTTTTACGCTCAACCTGCAATGGAAAACCCTATAGTTTCCTTGGAAACAAACAATGAACAACCACCTGAACCTGTTGACAAAGACGAATTTCCCGTATTAGAAGGACGAAAATCACGGAAGAGATATCGCACAAAGAATCATCTCTGGAAAAATGCACCCTTTGTTGCAAGAAAAGATTTACAGAAAAAAGGAACGCGGATCATTGCTCATTGCTCTTGTGGAGAAATATATTGTAAATGCTCATGTGGACAGTGGCATGAATTATCCAAATTGAACGAAGATCCGAACTGCAATGTAAGCAAAAGTAGAATAGTTATGTGTGGTTCCACCTGTGGTTTCTACATACTATGAGAAAGGATGAGATCACACACTGCATGAACTGCAGACAAATTTGCAATGATACCCGAACCCCCGTAGGTATACACTTTTCATGACCCAGCAAATAGCTACTATTGTGTATTATCTGATCAATCACCCCGCTACTATATTGATGAAAACTGCTTAACCACATTTATTTTACTCAAATTTTGTGGTTCTTTTTTTTCTTCGTAGTGGAGATCACGATAGCAACCTACAATGTGAACAGTATCGCAAACCCCATAAGAAAGCTTTGTTTGGACTTGTTTCCCACCGTCCACGCTGACTTATCCCTTATTCAAGAAACGCATAGCAAACCAGACGTGGAACAAGATTGGAAAAATGGGTGGACGTGAGAACAAGCCATTTTCAACTCGTCTAACGAAACACCCTTAATTCAGGGGTAGCGAGTTCAGAGAACTCGAGACAAATCTACATCGAACAAATAAGTATCAACCTTAAAGGAAGAATTTTGGCGATTAAGCTTTTGTATTTTTATAAACAATTCCAAATAATTAATATATATGCGCCCTTGGCAATTTTTTAAACAGAGTACAAAATCGCAACTTTTTTGAAAGCCTATACCCCCACATGAAGGGTTACACCCCATTTGTCTTAGCACATTTCTCTTCAACAGGGGTTCCGCAAAACATGTAGTGGGGTTACGTGAATTTTAAGCCACTGATCAACTCAATTAAAAGAAGTAAAAACATTGCAGCTTCTACCAACCCCACTAATAAAGCTCCAAAAGTAATTGCGTATGCAGACGATCTGACGCTCACCATAAGCAAACAAATCTGTGTACATTGTGTAAAAGAAGTACTAAACGAATACCAGAGAGCATCAGGCCTCCAAATAAATCAGCAAAAACATCTGCTCTAGCCATCAACAAAACAACCAATGGGACAGACTTATGTGATATCAACTGGAAAACCCAAAAAATCGAACCCATTAATATCCCAATTGGCCAACCCCAATAGTAACAAAAACCTGGTGCAAGAACATAAAAGAAATGAAAGAAAAACACAAAATTTGAATCACCAGCACACTACTTACAATTTAAAAGCCGTAATATCAAAAACAATTTTTGTACCATATATCACACACTTTGCACATACTTGCTAACTACCAAAATAAAAACATGAAAAATAAACACTGTTATGGCCCAATACGTGGAAGGCTATCACAACCAACTCTTAGAAATATCAAAATTATCAAGGTAAAATCAAAGAAAGTTACGTGCCAGTCAAAACAACCAAAAGAGTAAGATATACTATAACACAAAGTATACTTGGCATAACAACGCCTAACTACAAATGGTTTCATCACTCATATTTATCAAATTACCTAAAAACATTTAACTGCAAATTAGCGAACAGTGCACTGCCAGTTGAAGCAAAGTTCAAATTAAACCCATATTGTTTTCTCTGCAAAATCCCTTACGAGAACGACATCCATCTCTTTAGCAAATGCGCCGAACTCAAAGCATTACTCCATACATCAATAGGACATATTACCGTATAACAAAACAACATTAAACATACTTCCATCAAACAATAAGAATATGGTCTCAAATCCCTCCTCAAACATACCTTATAATAACGACATTACCCCATATCTCAACTCTATATTATCGCACGTCATCTGGAAGAGAAGAAATAAAAATAAGAAACAACCAGTCCAAAACATCCCCGCTGCCCTTTCAAGCAATATCTTTCAATATCTTTCAAGCAATCACTGAAATTCAGATTTAAGATACAACAAAGACGTGATGTAAAACGTACAAAGAAGTACTAACACTAATTAACAAAGCAATTGGTCTGACCTCGATAAAAGCCACATAAAGTGGATATTTATGTTTCATTACCGCTTTTTTCGTGACTTTATTTCTCTTCCCATTCGTACATACACTGCGTTCACATGATTCTCACGACTCATGTTATATTCATTAATTTGGTTTTCACATTTTATGTTTATTTGTTTACATTTACTTTGCATTTATTTAGTTGATAATTTGTATTGACAACCTTGTTTGCCTTATGATTTGTTCTCTATTTATTTTGCCTTAACAACATGCTTTGCACTAATAGCATTACTTTTTGACTTCATTATTAGTGTTTCCATATGTTTTCCATTTTGAATGCAACATACCTGTTTTGTGTAGCATGTCTTAGCTCATTAATTTTGTTCCGCTCAAACAAAATGCAAAAAAAAAATACTTTTTTGGCCTTATGTTTCTTGATTTCCCTTTACGTTTAACATATATTTTGGTTCATCATTTTCGGCCTGATGACCTACCGTTACAGGTGGGTGCGCTGGTGTGGGTGGTGGACAAAAAGCATAAATGCTCAAAGCCTTGAATCGAATAGCTCTCAAGCCGACACGTGTGTGTGAAGTAACCTGTTGTTCTGCAAAGTCAGGGTAATCATGCCCATACACAATAAAGGAGGAGAGGTGAACTCCTGATAAGTTTATGTGCCTTTTGTTTTGTGTCTATTGCGTTATTAGGGGCTTGATTCGATGACCTTGCGGTCCCTCGCCCCAATAAATAAATAAAT
>JGI24021J15306_10012835_pt1 | contig 10417 bp, 6 predicted proteins | sample Ectturendosymbi1_FD_15306 | JGI IMG/M metagenome (IMG submission 15306) | reverse complement strand
CTTCTTCCAGATCGTGCGGTCAAGTGAAAATCACAAAAAAGGATTGAAAGAAAATTATGGACGTTAATGGATTTTCTGATCCAAATTTCAAAACTGTCCTATTTTAACTCGCTTGATTTAGCTGACTTTTTGATGCATCACTAGTTTCCCGTTTCGTTTTTTGATGTGACAGGCCTGGGTGTGCGCTATCACAGCCGCATACCTGTGCTTGCAACATATGCATCATTTTGAACTTCGTCAAGTGGCAGTTCAGGCGGACTGATCAGGGCTGCCAGGGTGGCATTTTTAACGCCAAATTACAGAAATTTGGCCTTTTCAAAAGTGGTTTGGCATGAGAAAATGCTGTCTGGCATATACGCCATGGTTTGACATATTTTTGGCCTTTTTAGTGGTTGTTGGCAGAAAAAACGTTGTTTAGCATTTTATAAAAACTTGTCTCCTGTGAGCTTCAACTTTCCAATTATTTTCAGCCTGTTTGGTATTTATTGATGTTATTTGGCATGTTTTCAGTAGCGATATGGCGTATTTGATCCATCCGAAACCTGGAAAACCTAATGATTTTTGTGTGGGTTCTTTGTGACGGAATATTTTCATAGACATTGTGTGGAATTGTGACATATCTAACATATAAATAGTGAAAAGTTATGGTATGGTGCATATTAGGATCTCTATAACGTGTATTTTATTGGTTGAAACACTACGTATTTTTATGAAGCATTTTCTACAAGAGATGGTACTTTTGAAGGTGAACAATTTTTTGTTTATTTATTTGCAATAATTCTAGGCTTGGTTCCATAGCAACATTATATTTTTGCCATTACTCATCCCGGTAGTTCAAAACTGATAGCCATCGGCTTCTCTCAGTTTGTTTAGCATTTTTTTGAAGCTATTTGGCATATTTTATGTGCAATTTGGTATTTTTGTTTCATCTGGGCCTGGAAACCCTGGGATTTATCATAACGGCTCACACAAGCCCGTATCTGTACTGTCCTTCTGTCACCTGTAGTTGTAGGTACATACAACAGCCACATAATAAGAAACGAAAGTTTTCTTGCGTACTTTATGCGTATTCTCAATTCTTCTCTAGTTTAGCAAGTTTCAAACTGTTAACCCTGGGTGTCTGCCATCCCAGCCGCATACCTTCTCTACTCGACTACTATTCAACGACACATTCGCGCAGCTTGATCTTTTTGCAGTTGTGATGCTTGTCAACTGCCCTGTATGTAGCGTTGAGGGTGTTTTACTCCACTGTTTTATGCGCAGCCTTGTATTTTTGCTGTTGTGAACTGCGCTGACATAGCACAGTGTGTGTTCTGCTCCCCTGTTTTAAAGCGTTTCCGGCAATTTTTGCAGTTACTGACTGCTTAGAGTTGAGTGCTGTGTTTTGCTCCGGTCTTCTAACTTGAAGCGCTGATAATAATTTATGTTCATTACAGTGACACAATGTGTAACAACGAGTGAGGAGAGTGCGTATAGAATGATATGCATGTTATGTCAATAAACTTCGCCAAAGCGTTGGGGTGCAAATGTGAATATAACGTCATATTGTGACGTCAGAAACAGCGTATATCTAGCAATAATGACCACCATACGCCATTGCTCAGTACTGGAATTTGGTAGGGGGGAATGCAATCAAGCAGTCACCCCGGGGCATCACCAGACCTCTGCACGCCAATGATTATGACCTAAGAGATGATGGTTGCGCCCAGGGTGGAGAGCTAAAAATGAAGTGTTGGAACGCACCCAAAAAAACATCCGTTTTCAACAGCACTCCAAACTCATTTTTAAATCAGTATTTAATAAAGTAATCACTTTCATTACACTACAAAGGAAAACATTCACAGATTTTAGGTTGCTACATAAGAGATAGCTTTTCATTTAGTCATTTATGCGAGGTCTGGAACTACACGCAGGAAATCTGAGTAAAAACACACATCTTCAAGTTGGGTTACTATGGAAAATCGTGGGAACGCGTTCCCGCCCCAATGCATCCCTCGTTGTGTCACCATAGCGGCTTAGTCGGACTCAGTGGCAAAGAAAATCTCATTTTCCCCAAACATTCCGACGAGTAATTTTTTGTGGTTAGTTGGAATACGTGCCAGTTCTGCAAAACTATTGGCTGAAAATAAAAATTAAAAAGAACAAAAAATACACATTTCTCAAAACAAATGTAAAGTTATGATCTTTTTCTCAGGAAGTAGATAAAAATCCGCGTTGAAGCATGCTTTGGTTGTCTATTTATCCGGGGGTTTCCCAACCTTTCTCTGGCCATGTACCCCTTCAGCATTTCGACAGATGCTCATGTACCCCTAAAACTTCTTGTGACAACAAGGCTGAGTAAAATTACAAAAATATACTGAATATTTAACAGAACTTTTAGATTTTTTAAAATACGCAGGTAGACTCCGGTTTTATGTCTCACAGTTAATTTATTTAACAATAAGCATATAATGATTTTTGAAAATAATACTTGGAAATAAATAATATATAAATATATTTTTCTCTTCTATTGCTAACCTTATAGTTCCCACAGGGTTGAGTTTCGATTCTGATGGCTACTAGTTATATTTATGATGCGGCTACTCAATTTTGTTCTTGCTTAGGAAGGAAAACGTTCAGTTCGTTCAGGCGCTTCAGAAACTGGAGAGTGGTAAGGATTGTGGTGGATTGCCGCTCCATTCATTCTTGCTTTTGCCGATGCAGAGAATAACGAGATTGCCTTTGCTTGTTGACGTAAGTACTGTACAACAACAATCGATAAAGGTCTGATGGTGAGGACTTTACTTCTGCATTTCACACAATGAGCAGTTTCTCATATTTTCGACAAAGAGCTCGAGGCAGTACACGTTGAACATTATTGATACGTTTCTGGGTTTGACGCCATGTGTCGAGGTCGAGTTTGGTAATAATTAATTTGTTTGAATTTTCTCTTGAGCTACCATTTTCCTCTCTTAATCTTTTTGTGAAACGTCGGTGTGGGTTCGGTGAACGTTGTAAGCCACGCACAGAAATGTTCTGTACTGGGTACATTTTTTTGTAATTACGTATAAAAATGTTTTCCAGTCATACAGTCTGTGTATGCTGTAGTTTCGCTGAAGATTTAGTTCTTTTTCGTTTTTCTGTAAACTTGTAAATCGCATGCTTTTTTAAAAGTTTTTGAAAAATTAAAAAGAATACGATGTACGCAATGAACAGCATCTGTAGCATGATTAAATAGAAGTGCGTGATGTTAGAAAACATACATTTACTGCAACCAACCTGATAATTTATTATATTAACATGGCGTCTCATGTAGCGATAAGCATGGCTGTTTAACATGTTGTGGATACCTTTCGGGCTTGTTCATATGGGATCATTCCTTTTGGATCGTTGCTTGAATAGAAGAACATATGTTTCAAAATAATTGTTTAATCTTTTCACATTTACACCATTTTCGAAACGCATTCATGGACGCTGTTCGTTAATTAAATTGTATGAAATCAAAGTTTTCAAAGAAAGGTGTCAATGGGAAAAACCTGTGAGGTTTAATGGCTTGCGTGAGCTCTCGACTGTTTCTGCCTTCAGTGAGTGTGTTCTCCACTGAACAGTTCAAGATAAATTGTCTCGACATAACGTGGCTTGAATAAGCAAGACTCGATAAGCTCAGTAAAACATGAATGGTCTTGAAATAAATCTGGCTCAAACAAATGGTTCCCTTACCGATCGATCTGCAATGGACGGTCAGAAACGAATAGACTCAAGAGATTCAGCCTCAAGCAATGGCGAAATCAGGAGGCATTTTGCTGCAATTTCCATCCCCAAACGACCACGACGTCCCTTTCCAGTAATTGTTCTCTTTTCCTCTTTTTGGAGCAAGTTTTTTTGTAAACGTGCGAATGCTTTGGAAAAAAACGGATGACCTTTTTTTGATCTTCCCATTCCTCTCCAATAACGAAAGAGAAAGTACTGTGCTCCACCAGTGAATTATATTATTCAAGTCATGAAATGTTTTCATCTGAAGTTTGATTTACTATTTGTAGAACTATGCTAGTGTCAAAAGCGTCAATGTTGATTGTATATTTGGAGTCCCCGTTTTTCGGCTGCTCTCCCCGAAACGCCAAGTTTGGATCAGCTACTTGTTTCGATTGTACGGAAAAGCTTAGTTTCAGTATGTGCCACTTTGTGATTTCTTGCTGCATCAGATGTGCATTAGGTTGCTGATGTTGACATTAATCAAATATCGTCTGTGGTGATGTTTTTAGACCATACTGCAGCGCTGTGAAGTTTCGATGCCTCAGTATGCTGTTGCAACGCAAGCTCTGCGAGAAATCACGAACTTGGTGAAGGTAAAACATGCTTTCATGTTGAAAAAATATACGTTGCTAAGATTTACATCATCAGTGGTTCATGTTTGGTGAATGAAATCCATTGTGCAAAGATTTTTTGTAGAATCAATATTTTTATAGAATTCGTCTAAGCCTCAATAAATAATCCGGCCAGGTTGACAGTGCATTGTTAAAGGCACGTATGCCTGTAAAAGCAACAGTTGTGAAACAATCTTCAGGCTATGTAAACCTGCTTAGTTTCTTTTTTGTTGCACTTTGTCGTCAATTAAGGGTAAAACAAGGCTGCTTGATACTTTTTTATTGTGTCTTGCCCGAATTTCCCGTTCGTGTTTCTGTGTCGTGGATGAATTTGGGAGATCAGCACGAGCATGGTTGGCTGGTTTGAATACCTCATTACAGCGGATAGTTTTAAGATCTATGCTATTTTATCAATTTCAAATGAAACATTTTTGGGTTGAAGCGGCCTTCTCTTCGACGCGTAATCTTAACTGCATAGCAGATTTTTTCCTGTTTTGCTGACGGTGATTGTTTACATCTTCGCAGGCACAGGATATGTTGGTTTCGGGCAAAAAGTCTTAACGCAGGCAATGCATGAAAAAGCAAAGTAAAATAGTTTCTTCCAGTTTGTCAGTGGGCTAGTTAATTTTGTGCACCTTTATCCACAAAAAGCTAATTTAATTTGAAGTCAGTGAAACTCAGTATGATAGTCACCATGCATATCGGCTGTCTCTGCGAAGGTAATGGAATATATGTCCTGCGTAAACTGTTTGTTGTAGCAAATATTTGCTCTGTGCAAGTGTCTAAAAACTGCAAGCCACAGCTTAATGATAGACGGCGAGGAGTCGGCGAGTTGAAACACATTAAGCAACTTTTTGAAATGACATAAAATTGTGCAATCACTAAGTTTTCAACAAGCGGCAGATTTAAGTAAAAATATCCCTTGATGAAATTAAAGAGGGCATGTTGAAAGCAACGGAGCGTCGGCGTATATAGTTTAAATACTCAAACAACATCTACGGCTACGCCACTCATTGTGTGATTTTCTCTCTTCCCCTTGACTGACGTTTCTTCATGCTTCGGGTGCGATCAAATTCCTGCCGAATCTTTTGATGCAACTGTCGCTCTCTTGAGTTTGGACTCAAACTGCATAACAATAGGCCGGGTAAGTTTAGGGGTCAACAAAGACAAAGCTGTAGATTAATATCAATGTTCGAACAAAATCATGAGACTTAAGAATCTGTCCCTGGTGATGTCACACTGAGATCATCGCGCCTGTCACCAAAAGATCAAGACAATATTCATAAGATTTTGCAGTACTGTGTTTTTTGTAGGTATGCAATGAAAGAGCTAAAGCCTTAGAACGAACAGAGCAAATGATTCAGTTGCAGCAAAATTTGGACTTCAAATCTTTGCGGGTAAGGTAAAATGCATTTCTTCTCAGGTAGTATCGTGAAATTAGCATATGGTTACTTGTTGCCGCAAGATTGACTTACCCCCCATCTTGATTTTTGTGCAATTGCTACATTTTGAAACACTTCATCGTGAGATTGAAGTCTTTCTCAGTTAAGTTCTCCAGATGTGTTTCTAGAGTTGTGATGACGCAAAATGTACACACGGCCCATATTTATGGTGTTGCCTGTTGCTGGGTGAAGTGCCGAAAGAGATTGCACTGCAGAAATGTGCGACATACGTCATGTATTACTACAAACAAACTTTAGACCTGCGGTAAGCTTCTGAGGAATCTGCCTGCCTTCTACTTTCATTCTTCTGCGACAATTAAAACTTGCAAGCCTATCTATTCTTCATGTAATGGACTGAGCATTTGCCAAACCAAGTAGGTTACTGTAAAACCACGTTTCTTGCATTGCCATGCCTAGTCTACTTAACATAATATTCAATCGTCCAGTAGTGAGCTAAACAACGTTATTACGCCAGAAGTCGCAACAAACCCATTACTATTTCAGAATTGCAACTACACTTGCCAAACATATCAAAATCTGATGTTTTAACTTTAAATAAAATATCGATAACCAGAAAAAATTGTGCTGCAAGAAAATTTTGACCTAACGATAAATTTTGACCTAATGATGAATTTTGACTTTTTTGACCTAATAACTTTGGAGTGACTCGTGGTATAAACGTGAAATTTGGTTTGTGGACGTTTCATAAACGTTTGAAAAAGCAGAAATTTTGGCTTCATTGACTTTTGGTTGCCCAAATTATTATTAATACATCTTCAGTCCTACAGGCAGTACGAAAAGTTATTAGCGAAATGTTGACACTGAACAGGAGTTGAAAAAAACGACACACGAATTGCGGTTAGGAACACGAAGCAAGAGTGAAAAATTTAGCTTTTTTAATGCTGACCGCAATAGAACCCTGCAAAACGCTACTGCTAACCGACATACGCCTATCTACCGCTAGCAAAGCACTTTTGAAACCAGGAATCACTCCTGTAAAGATAGCGCAGGCAGCAAGCGGCGTGGTTTACGAGTCAGCGTGTCGCGTTTACGAAGGAACACCGCAAGTGGTAAACTACGATGAAAATAATTTTGGGCTTGTTATATCAATATTAAGTTGATCTCTTGCTTAAGCACAAATCAAACACTCCTGTAAAGCCGAACAATTAGATTGGGGGCGTACAACGAAAAACGTCTACCATTTTTCCATTGTTCTGCCAATCACAGCTTAGTTAATGGCACAGTTCGTGACCTCTTTCTTGTTTGCCTCGTAGTTCTTCCCCAAGTTTTTCTCTTGCTTCAGTAAATGTCAGGGTTTGTGGAAAGCAGTAGCAATCTTTAACAGTTTAATGACTTGTAGTGTTATCACCAACAGCATCGCTAATTAAAACAATGGTTTATTCTGTCATGCCGGACAGCAGCGGAGTAAATATACCTATATTTGTAGAACAAAGTAACATGTTGCAGTGATAACACGAAAAGTTTTTGTTCAATTGCTCTATGCAAAAACAACGTGTCGTTAAAGGTGGCTTGACCTTTGGTTTTCATTGGTGAACTTAACTTGTAAGAAGTGCTTTTCATTTAACTGAAATTTTGTGTTACCCTTCAGTTCAAATGTTCGGAACGATCGTTGTATAGGCGTAGCCAAGGAGAACCCAGGGGGACATTTCCCTAATTTTTAGAATATCTAGTCATTTTGTGCTTTGAGAGGCGGTATCGCAAACAAAATACTGTGTCTAACCTAAAAGAATTGTCCCCCCATAATTTTGGTCTGGCTACGTCACTGGATCGGCGCTGTTCTCAAACATAACGGTAGAGCGAAATGTTTCGTATTTTGGATACATTATGTGTGAAGCGGAGTTGATATCAGGGGTGAGAATCAAACAACAAACCAAAAACGCATCCTAAAGCAACTGAATTTTAGCACTCTTTCTGCAAGGTGTTTTCAATTTTAAGTGACTGTTTCACCTCTTGTGTATCAGATCTGCGAATCAATGACTTCGCCCTCCCTTAATTACACTTTATCTGTGCTTGTGGTTAAGGTGCCTAATTGATTATGCTTCTTACGCACGCGGTGTGGGTGGCACTTTTACACTTTATCTGTGCTTGTGGTTAAGGTGCCTAATTGATTATGCTTCTTACGCACGCGGTGTGTGGCGCAAATGTTGTCGAATGGACAATGTGTCGAATACCTCGCTGTGAAAAAAGGAAACATAGCAATTACAAGTTGAAGAAAAGTTTAAAGCAAACGCCGTTTTCATGTGCGTCGGAACGATTTTTTCATGGGGTTAAAAGTGTTTTTTTCCAGTTGATGGTTTAAAGCATGTTTCAAGGTGGGAAACAGTGGTGAAATGTTATTTTGCCAACTCGAAAGTGAGAGAAAAACATTTTTGTAGTGAAACGTTAATAGAAAATTATCAAATATCAAAATCCAGGGGACCAAGGTTCCACAAGCACCCTTCATCCGACGCCCATGGTCGTAAGTATAAAGATTTTTAGGTGTTAACATGAAGTTTTTTGAGGGAAAGCTTGCGGGAAAATCTTAAAATTTTGGGTGACCATTGTCCCCCGTGCTCCACCCGAGTTTATGAAGGATTTTATTGATTTCTGTTGGTTGAACGTTTTTAACAGAATTTCACCAAGTACAGACTTGCCCTCAACCAGGAAGGAGGGCAACCGGGTAATTGCTTTCACCAAAATTATCAAACAATTTTTGAAGCGTCAAAAACTTTTTAGTTGTTAGGTGAAACAACAAGTTGCAATCATTTTCATTTTGCCCCCCCCAAAATATCAGCTGGTTGCGCCTTGGGCATACAAGTAGCGTGTTTTTGTGGGAGTATGTTTGTTCTCATTAGTTTTTAAAATCTTTTATCAAGCCAAGAAAACGTCTGGTTGATTCATTTGCTAAACGTGTAAAAAGCAGTGTATGTAACACTTGTAGTTGCTATCACTGCTTTCTCTTTTCAGTCGTTTGCTTTGATTTCACCGTCACGCTTTCTCGTGAAAAGGGGTTCGCTGACAAGAGTAATCGAAGAGTTTGTTTTCGGGTTCCGTCGATTGACCAAACAAGAAGTGCATTTGTTTCTATTCAATGACGTGTTACTTGTTGCTAGAAAGAAAAGGTAACCCTATCAGACATTGTTTTTATTACATTAATGTACCTATATTTGTAGCTCTAGTTAAGACCTACGCCATGAATCTAGTATAAAACTGTTTTTACCGTAAAACTTGTGAAGTGAATGCATTGCTAAAATTTCTGCAAAATGTGTATTTCACTTCATCACATGACCGATTGAAATCGGTTTTATGCACATACAAAGTAAAAACACGAGTTTTTACGCACTATTTCTGTTCTAAGACACACATTTTTAAGAAGCATTTCGCTGATGAGTAATTTTAGGCCAAGCCCATTGATCTCAATTACAAAACACTGTTACGTTGCCATTTATTATTCTTTCCCATTCACTGTATGTCAAATATGATGCTTAGTTTGTGAATGGGAAAAATTTCGCATTGCTTGGAAGATGATTGTAAAAAACAGTTTATAAACCTCACTTGAGTTTATCCTTATGCAACATTTAATGACCACTTTGGGTATTTAACTGGACCAAATACTTTGAGTGCCATTCTTCATCCTCTGTTTTTCGTAAGCAATAATCCATCGTAGACGTCAATTCATTTAAAAAATGGAATACCAACCAATCCCAGTATCTACCTTTCGTTTCTAATTTAAGTAGCTTGGGATTCGTCAAAAATTGCACAGAATGTTGTAAGGGTTAGAGGGGGTAATATCTGGTTTTGCAACTACAGCCGATTTCTATTTTACGCAGCGATGAAGATTTTGTTGTTACTGATTACTGTTACAAGCATCAACTACGTTGTCGTGACGTCATCAATGACCCAGTAGGTTTCATTTTGGAAATGAACAAAAATCAGGTAACCGTGATTGGTTGACTGTTTCTGGGTTATATCTTCTATTAATATTTATACATCGGCTTGTATTGCATCTTCTGAATAAAATCCATGTGCTGGTAATATTGTATAAACATGAAACAAAGCCACTGTGCTTATTGCATTTAACTATACAAACTGTTGTTGGAGATAAACGTTGTGAAATGAACACGTTCGACCGGAACGTTCATTTCCTTCCATCCCGATCTAAATAAATAGAAGATTAACAGAGGCATCTGAAAACCGGCTGAAAAAATTTCTTACGCTTTGCGTTGTGTTGGTGACCCTCTTCAGTATTTTAAAGTTTATGAAATTTGATTTAGCTAACATTCGTTGAAACAAAAGCAGTTCAGACAATCGATAAGTTTTTACACAAAAATGAAAAGTACCGGCAGATTTACATGTGTTTGTGATTGAAAAGCTTGCGCTGTGATTTAACTGAAACTGTTTATGTGAAAAACTGACGAATATTTAAATGTTGTTCAACCATGAAATATGGCTAATTAATGGAACTGCTCCACAGTTGTTTCACTGTGATAGGTCAGTGCTGTTGCAACCTCTCCGGTGGTGTTGTGTTGATTGTGTGATTCACCACGAACGGGATGTGCGCGAAGAACAAAAATATATGTATGTGGCGCGAACAAGCAATAATAGAGTAATCTCGTCGGGTGATCTCTATTG
>JGI24021J15306_10012833_pt1 | contig 10417 bp, 8 predicted proteins | sample Ectturendosymbi1_FD_15306 | JGI IMG/M metagenome (IMG submission 15306) | reverse complement strand
TTTGATTACTAACTAGTAATCAAAGAAAATCAGAAGCTTAGAGCCATTTCTTATAAAACAAGGCTCAACCAACACCAAAGTGCAATTTGTGCTCAGTGAGATAAACGCAGGCAGTTCAAGCACCTAAAGTTTAATCAACCATTTCAAATCAAAGCACAGAATCCATGTAATCCTTGACAGCGAAGACCACAAACTATTTCGGCACAGGAAGAGACCCGATCACAATTTGTGAAAAAGGAAATAAGTGATTTTGAGGCTACAAAGAAGAGGTCAAATAACCTTGAAAAAACTGTTCCATGCCTTAATTACAATCAAGCCCAAATCAATGGAACCAGAGAGGGCTTTTTCAGTTACAGGAATATTTATCACAAAACTCAGAAACAGACTGAATGATGAAAGTGTGCTTTGATTGTGATGCGTCAGTATTATAAACATCATTGAAGAACTGCGGTTAACTTAATTAATAATTCGCCATCAAATTGCGCAGGGACCAACAGTAATAATTCACAATGATATTGAATTTATCACTCAAAATCGCATTCATTTCAAAACCCGAAAAAAAACGGGTTTTCTCTGGTATCGCTTCTCAGCTACCCGAAACCCGGGTTTTTTAATTTTGCCCCGAATTGGAAACACTACCTGATTTAAACATCAGTGTAATTTGAGCAGTTTCGAAATAATCTGGGTAGCGACCGTCATTTATACATCTTTTAAAAATATGTGAAGAATAGGAGCTAACACTGAGTTGGATAGTTTGATTCTGTCTTTAATAGAAAAGATGGTCCATCGGTATTGAATTGTCTTTCAATGCTGATTGAAGCCAAGTTTATTAGGTGTTCCTGTAACATGGAGGATCTTAGACACGATTTTATCAATTTCAACTTTGAAAATTACTTCTCACAACTTGTTCTTTCTGACAGATTCACTGTATTATTTTGATCTTTTTTGAAACAATTGAAAGCGAAAAATCTATCGTCAAATCGTCACGCATGATATAGCCTTGAGACACAATTCGCATTGCCACAAAAAAGAAAGCAAGCAGACAAGACACCATCGTAACAAAAAGCGTTCCAGAGGTCTCAGTTTATGTTCACTCTACAATCCGCTTTGTTTTGACTACAGCGTTTGAAATGAAGTGACAATAAATTTACAAATGTTAAAACAATGCATTTAATACTTTTCAACAATATGTCGCTGCCGTACTCGCACCGCCCTTGCGAACCTTTCACGCCCCTAGTTTAAGAATTCAGGATCAAGAGAGACTCGACAGATATTTTGAAAACTACAAGTCGCAGATTAACAATAGGCTAGCAGGAATTGGTCAGCCTACAAAGGGGGAAGAGGGATAGGGTGTAAGACCTTGACATAGCGATGGCAGTGCTTCATCTCTCTCTCTCTCGGGGCACTTAACATATATTTGCATGCCCCCGCCCTCAGGAAAGCCCCCATCAGATCCATGCAGTATGTGTTAACAGCCTTGCAATACAAAGCATCATCAAGTGACAGCGTTTCAATAAAATGTAATTTTTGTAATTTCACTCTTTGGATACCCCTGCCTTAGGTGCCCGGGGTCATTTTCCCCTTTGCACGTCCTTTCTTGATGGCAGCCTTGAAAGGAAAGGCAGCAGTGAAAATAGTAAAGCAATATAGAAAATTTATAACTGACGGGAGATTCTAAACGCCTTCGATATTTTTTTCTTCACTTCAGCAGTCCAATGTTCAAACCGTGAAACCGTATGTTTGATTGAAATTCTCTCTTTATTCGTGGCGTTGAATCCTTTTTAAGGCATAATGCATTTAGGCCAAGTGTGAATCTATCATGCGCTTATGAAGTTGTTTTATGGGAGTAATTTCATAGCAAACGCCTTTCATTCACTTCTTGGTTTCGAATTATCGCTTCAGAAATAAGTACGCTTTCCATGTAAATGTAACTGCACAAGCTTCGTCTGGAAACGCGATTGTCATTTGGCTATTTAATAGATTCCTATCGTTGGACTTGAGTTGTCACTTGCTCGAGTAAGACGAACTGTTTTACTTCTAAGCAGGCCGGGAATACGTTTCAGACATTGTTTTTTTCTGTATTCGTACGGACAGCCAAAACAGCGTCAAACACTAGAGCGCAACATGTTTTGGGGCATGGGCGTCGGAAGAGGGAGGCAGGGGGGGACCAAGCCTCCGCCTGGATTTTGAAAATTTCAGCACAAAAGGTTGTTTTCTTGGTTTCGAGTGGGAAAAATCAAATTTCACCACTTTTGCCCCTTCAGAAAAAGTTTGGAAAAATCTCCTCGTGTCCCCTCCCTGGAAAAATCCTTTCCGACGCCCATGCGTCATTTTTTGATGCCACCTGCATCAAAAATGCCAAATTCAAGATTTTCAAAATAAGGACTGGTTGTCAGTAGGTAGGATATTTTACTATAGCGAAAACCTAAACTGGGCCGCACAAAACCTTCGGGTTGGACATAGCTGGCCTATGGTGTTCTCATTTTAGTTTCTACTTGTGAATATTTATACAGAGAAGATAGTGAATTTTGTGGGTTCTTTTTCAGTAGGCCTACAGTAAATGCTGAGAACTAGAACAAAAATATGGCATGTCACCCTCAAACAAAAATTGCATTTCATGGTTAGACACATCGCAACATTTCAAATGCAGTGTTTGAAAGCAAGAAACGACCGCATCACAGCATTCCTGATCTGTATTACCGTCAAACCTGTTTTCAAAGTTTAGGGCCGGTTGTTAAAGTTGTTACAAATTTGCCATTCATCCTTACCGCACATCAGAGATCGCCTCCTTTCTGTGATGAAACTGCACCAAGTCTTCCAACGTGGTTGCGTTCGTAACAAAGAAGCTTCCTGAGCAAGCAAGAAAGCACAATAGTAAGACCCAAAACCACTTTCCCGCCGCCGCACTCCGTCAGTTTACCGTCATTGCACCCCACAGCGATTGCGTTGCCGTCCGGCGAATAAGCGCAACACTGTCCTCCGATCTTCAGCCTCCTCGAAGCGATCATCCGCTGCTCTCCGGCCGTGGTATCCCAGATACGTAACGTCCGGTCGTTCGAAACAGTGCAACACTCCTGCTTGTGTGGATGGAAAGACAGACCCCACAGCTCGCCTTCTCCGTGGCCCTGAAACACAAGTATATAAAGCCTCGAGTACATCCGGACTTAGAATACTTTACACCCAGTTCGACACATATTTCAACAGATACATACTGCACACAGCTAATAACAAGCATCACTACGCATGTACCTGGATTAACAGAGTTACCGGTCCTTTCTTGTCCAGTTCCAGTATCTCACTATTTCGCGTTCCAACCAGAATCTTGCCGCAACCTTAAACACACACAGTATGTAGTTCCTCAGACAGGGCACAATATAACACCGCTGGCGTTCTACAAAAAGCAAGACGTTGGCAAGCCTCCCCAGTGTTGCAGCTGTCTGTTTATCACCCACTTTTAGGGCTGCATCTCTTCGTCTTTCGTGTTTCTTACCATCTAATTTTGAAACATGCTGCCACTTCCCCCCAACCCAGTGCTTGTCTCTAAAGTGATCTACTTTTGTTAACGCCAGATGTCTCTCTGCTCAACACATCAGTATTTCTAGTCAAAAACCACTGCATGCAAAATTGGTTAAAAGTACTTTTTTTCCAGCACTTTGCCATTGGAAAGAAGTCAAGAGCAGAGTATTTGAAGCAATCCACTCATTTTCGTAAGAAAAACTTATTCTTACCGGACAGAAACTACACTGCAAGACTTCTAACAAACATACTTTTCTTTTTTCACAATATACATAGCCAGCATTGCCATTATTTTTTGAATGAATTTCACTATCCAAAACGTTTCTGGTCACGTCACGACAATCTGACCAGACAGGTTTGCTTAAGTTCGCGCTTAGAAAACCGTCAAAGCAAGCCGCGAAATTCGTCGTCCGAAAATGTAACGAATGTTTAGAGTTTGCAAGTGCTGATGTTCGTTTTTAAGCCAACATATAGTAGCACGTTTGATCGAAACAGCGTTGGCAACAATCTGTAAACCGCACATAGCGTTTCACTCGGGAAGTGAGTTGTTCGGGCATAACGATTGCTTCACGGTTAGACAAAGCAGTGTGGGTATAACTGCCAGCAACAGCGGTCCCAGGTAAGAAACAGGCCCGAGATTTATTACAATTAAGACCACTTCCATTTTGTATGCAATTAAGACACAAGCTTTCAGTAGTGTGCCTGTAACATTCTCAGACGGCAACACTCTAACAGCAAATCTCCAAACAAGACAGTATAAACAATGAACATATACGGACTGTATCAGTTTTTCCTACACCCAGGTTCATTGGTTAATGCAAACAATTTTACATTTGCGGAGTGCTGGGAAGTCAATTCAGTAAGCGAGTCAGAGAAAATCACACACAGCCACAGTTGGTTGACGCGACTGGGCGCGAAACTTCCGCTTTTTCACAATTTCGCCGAAATGGTATCAACTTGTTAGATTCCAAGAACAGCTAATTTTCAAAAAAGTTCACTTTTTCATCAGATTTCAGCAAACAAAATTGACAGAATTCAGTGTCATTACTTAAGGAATCGACCGGTTACGGGGTTTCTGTTTGAAAAGCGGCGTTGCCAAGGGCAACACTGACCATATCACAGCATCAAATGCGCAAACGCGCAACTGAACAACATACCAAGATTAATGGCGCGCACGGATGGGTTGTCTTCAAGCAATTTGCCACGTGAACCTGGGGACAAATTGTCGTTGACCAGGGAGTAGGACCTCAAACACTTTTCGAAGTTCTCGTCCCATAAACAAACGACACCGTCTTTTCCGCCAGATACAAATCCCTGCAAAGCAGACGTAATATTCATTACATCACGATATACCACGAGCGTCAGAACGTTTTTCAGACAGGATTTGGATTAACACCCATCACCACGCAATTGAAACGAAGCCCTACAACACACTTTTTCCAACTGAAATAGACACACGAACTAGTGTTAACCACACCAGGAACTTCGGAACTAAGTCAAGAAAAAGCGGAATGCAACTTCTGTATCACAAAGATGCGCCAAAAAATGCAGCAAAATTCTAGAAAACCAAAAGTAAGTGACTTGCGGACCCATGGCAATGAATAAAAGTTATTTTTTAGCGTGTGTGCTTCCATCATTAAGGTTAATTTTCCCAGAACTATTTTCATTACAAAAGTTTTACCAAGAAAGCGTTCACAGCGTAGACAAATATGAGCAAACAACAAAACTCAGGAAATTGTAGAAGAGGAGCCAACTTTTATCGGCTAATCTTAACCCCTTAAAATTGTCAGTGTTGGAAGGTACAGTTGCAAACCAAAGGCAAAACGATAAGATGTCGTCCAGGGATTCCGCAACTCTTATCTTACATCAATTATTGACCTTTCACGCGTAGAAAAACTGGTGATACCAACCATGTACCAATCACCCATGACGCAATTGTCCATAATCTTTTTATCACCCACGGGGAAGTCAACAAAAAAGCGAAAACACAAGTTACCTTCTCAAGAACGTGTAGAGCGAAACACGGACCATCGTGGGCTTTTTGAGTTTTCATCAATCTGTGATCCTGCCAGATGTAAACCTAGAAAAGCAGCATAAAGAATTTTTCAGCATCTGAACCATCTGGCATCTTGTTTTTTGCTGTCAATGACTTGGACCAGCAACATGCTGTCCCTCAGACCAAGAGCACATCTCTCGATGAGGCAGGCGGGTAGGGATAATGACACAACTAACCTACAAATTCCTTTCAAATCGACAAAAGCATCCAATGCAGAGATGTTGATTTCTGCTTAGACACATGCTATAACAAAACCAAATTCATTCAAGCCATTCGAGAGAACAACGATTTATTAACAGTACGGTGCCCGTCTTGCGAAGTAAATGACATGCACAGTCGACTAAAAAAAGTGAAGCATATTGCGGCGGAAAGAAAAGCGTTTTTGATACCCGGTGTTTTATTTTCACGATATTGAGCATTGTTTCCACGTAAAAACCGCGATTTAGCAGCACGTCCAGCACGATTAACCTGAGAAATTTGGCAAGGTGCACCTGCCAAAGCAAACTTTGCACAAGGCACTGACCTGCCCGTTGGCAGCGCCACTAAACGCCCGGCCTTGTTTGCCGTAAGCGACACAAAGCATGGTATCCAACTTGCCGGCATCCCCGAAAATACCACGGTGAGCTGTGCAACCTCCGCCTGTCAAGAAAAAGTTTGTAAACGCACCCAGAATTCCAGTCTGCTACATGTTTAATATGACTTGTTGATGGACTTTAACGGTCCTGAATAGACAGCTTTCTATCGGCACGCAAGCTTGGTTGGATGTGTCGCTGTTTCGTTTCCTTGAAGGTTCGACAGTGTGACCAAATGCACGTGAAGTGGAGCTCAAAACTTACGAAAATGAATGTCTGAAATCCTTTCCAGAAAGTCGCTGCGCTGTTTGTAGACTCAAAAAACATTTTGGGCTAGCAGTAGGTTTGCATCATAGCATTGTAAGGAAATAGGCATGAAGAATTTTGAGATGAAGCAACAAAGGAAAATATTTTCATTCGTGCCATATGATAAACACAAGTTATGATAAAACAAATGGAATGTTCGGAATATTCGAAATCGCGCAGTGGTCCTTCGAAGCAGGATGTCACGTCTTTTCATTTCCGATGGTTATAGTTTACAGGCAGCGATTACAATGCTTCGACTTATGTCAGCATCGAATTTACAGTACTTCGTATAAAAAATGTTTACAGCTCTAACAAGACCTTTGAAAGTGATGCCTCGCTCCCGTGTTATTACCGTGAATGAAACAGAAGAAAGGTGACCACTAGCATCCCACAAATACTAATTCTTCAATTGAAAGTGCAAAAAACGTGCCTGTTTGTTGCCAGAACTTTATGTGCTTCACACCGACAGTGACGAGCTTGTCCGGATCGGATGGATTGAAACGAGCCAAGAAAACTTTATCCTGGTGCGTTTTCGTCGTCGCCAGCTTCTGGCCCCGTTTCCAGTCCCATATGACCATTGTGTGGTCGTTATCAAGTCCAACCGAGGCCAGCTTTTTGCCATCGCCTTTGCACAAGCACTCGCGGTCAAAACAAAAAACGCACAAAATGTGAAAATGCTGCTGGAAAAGAAATCATGATCCTTGCGTAAGTACTGAACCATGACTGCAAACCACCGATGCGTCAGACAATGACTTCCGTCTGAAATGTCCATTCTCAACGTGTCTTGGGACATTGCAAAAAATCGAATTATTCTTGTAGCAAACTTACCTCTCGTAATTGTACACAATTCTCGTAATGCTTTCATAATATGCAACATATATTAAACGCTTCCCTTGTATTTATATTCCTTTTATAGCACGTTCGACGAAATGTCTTCAAAACTAGTCACCTTCTCTTTTTCAAACGAAAAAATGTCTCGCGAACTGCGATTCTAAGCAGGTCGTCGACAAACCCCATTAGTCGAGACAAAACAAGCAACGTTTTTCCGTCACAAAGAAAACAGCGATTTGCTTTCCGGTTTAAACTAGAGGTGGGACCAGATCCGGAGTGCCGGAGTCGACTCCGGCAGGATTCTGCGTTTTGCTTTCGGACCCGGATCCGGAGTCAAAAATTTGGGAAAAAAACGGAGCCGGATCCGGAGTCACTTTTCAATTTCGGCAGTAGCAAGAGTCTGTGTGGTTATTTCTTTAGTAAAAACATGGGTTGGATCGATGATTGTAGCCGGAGTCTGAACAGGAGTCGGATTCTCAAATTTGAAAAATTGCCGGACCCGGATTAAAAAATTTTGGAACAGGAGCGGAGTCGGAATCTGAAAAAGTGACTCCGGTCACCTCTGGTTTAAACCCGACCTGGAAGTTCTCTCGTTTGTTCCGCAAAACTCACACTCAGCGCCTCACCAACGTAATGCAACGAAGTTTCTAATTTATGCGTTGATATAAAAAAAAAAAACGGTTCTGCCAGTAACCATCTAACTAACCGGAAAAATCAACAGAAGCCACTCCTCGTTGATGATCCCCCTTGAGGATAGAAATTGTGGATAGACTTTCAATATCCCAAATGTGAATCGACGGATTCTTTCCGACCTTTATTGAAAAACAGAACAAATGTGGATCCTCATCTCAACACAAATTGTTTACAGTCACAGGAAGCTACAGGCTTTCGCATTGCCATGGGAACACAAAATAAATCTGTGAAAGAGATTATTTTCAAAAAAAATACAAGCAATGGAACAGCACTTCACTAACATTTGTTAGAACTTGTGTTTACGAATCTAACAAAAATGTAAAGACCAGGTAAAAATCGACGAAAGCGCTCCTTTCTTCCTGTGCACGCACGCAGACAGATACAATGACATCTGCCGATCAACAGGGACGCACCCACCTGTCCAGTGGCAGCGATGTCCTTGACCGGATGCACGGACAAACAGAGGATGTCGTCGTCGTGTTTGTCGTAGAACCGCTGGCTGTGTTTGTCACGTGACAAGATGATCGCCAACGCGGCCACGTGGTACACAACCTCGCCGCGCTGAGAGTAGAATAAGTTGTCGCGGCAATCGTAGCCACGATATCTGCGTCGATGTAATGTTGCGTCACTTGCTGTTGAGATAAACTACTACTTCGCAGCAAGAGACCGTTCTGACAAATAAAAGTTTCTATGCAAGACAACTAATACCAACCTTCAAACATAGTATTCGAAGGGGTCTTTTTGATGACATTTAGCGTAATAGCCAGTAGTAAGCTTCCAAACTTACTTAAGAACGAATGCATTAACAAAAAGACAAGTATCAAGAAAAATTTGGTTAAAATGATGTTTTAATCGCTCCACAAAGAACTTTCAGTCCTACTTTAATTCACATAAAATAATTTCAAGACAAGTGTACCGCCTAGCTACCTAAAATTCTGCAAAAAATAGAGTAAAACCGACACTGTCTAACAGCCAGTGACGATTTCACAAAATCATGAGATAATACTGGTTGACAACCGGACAAGTGCTACTAAATAAGAAATTTTTCTTAATCAACTGCTTCGCACAGCACCTTCACCCACGCGTAATAAACAAAGAAAGAATAACCAGGGGCGTACCAAGGTTAGATGGGGTTCGGGACACGAAACAAGTCTGGCGCCCCCATGTTCGAACCTGAGGTCTTTTGGGAGTGAATGTACTGTATTGAAGAAACTACTTGTCGCTCGGGGCATTGTACCCCCTTGCCCTCCCTCGGTACGCCCCTCACAGTAAGCATTCCTTTGTGCGGAACATGGTCAAAACCTGTGCGTAGAAATTTCACAACAAGTAGACTCAACACTTGGGCTAACCCGAAAACAAACTGCCGTGTCAAAGACACGTTGCTTGGAGCTTGAGTTTGTCGCTTTTTTTCACCGCCACTGCGCTGACTGGCAGCTTGCTTCAACTTGGCGATGTCCTCTTTCGAAACAGCGCGGTCGTAAGCCACCTGCAGGGCATGTAAAACGAGTTATGCTTCGTGCACGTCTTCAGCGATACACAAAGTTAACTTATTCATACAAGCAACACAGACCAGGTCGGTGACTTGACTTGTAAGCAAATTACCGCGAAAAAATTTAGGGGGGTTCAGCCACAGGATCGCTAAAAAGTAGAACTACTGGATGGATTCAAGGGGGTAACTATTGCCCTCCCGGCTTCTTATGAGAAAACGACACAAAGGCTAAGACGGAACATGAAACCGGTGAGCAACTTTTCACGTGCAGGGGTACGCTCTAAATACAATGACTTAACACGCTATCGTCGCTGCAAAAGCTTCACGTTATGACTTCTTTCATATATACACAATACAGTGCGAGTTGTCGTCAAAAATCAGTGTTGAAGAGATCTTCCAGTAGATCTTTGTTGTTCATATCGGAGATGCTGCAAGGCGGTCTCGGTATAGGGCATTCCTACAAGATGTGTTCTGCGGTCTGGACAGAGCCGCAGTCACATTGGTTGGTTGTTTCCAGGCCCATCATTAAACATGTTCGCTTTACAGCGACCGACTCCAGTACGGAGCTGAGATAGTTGTACCCAAGGCTTTTGTGGGGCAGTGATATCCAGCTGGTTTTGAAGATAGTTCGTTAATGTATGATTCAAGGGGTGAATACCTTCTCTTTCAAAATGCTCTACATATGACCGTAGCAGCCGCCTTGATTTTAAACGAGTCGAAGTTGGTTGTATGTACACTGTACAGTGTGTGATATAATAAATGGTTAGTGCGTTAGCTGTGGTATAAAGGTTCAGGCAGGAAGTGTCACTCATGTCTGAGTTTTGGAGGACTGATCCCAGCCAGGAAGGGTAGGTGTAAATGTCTACGTTGGTGAAAGTAACTTGATGGGGTACTTTTGAAGCATCCTGAATTCAGCACCACGTCAGTGTTGTGCGAGTGTGAGCTGCGGCACCA
>JGI24021J15306_10012832_pt1 | contig 10417 bp, 9 predicted proteins | sample Ectturendosymbi1_FD_15306 | JGI IMG/M metagenome (IMG submission 15306) | reverse complement strand
TCTGGGATTGCGCGCGCCGACTGGAGCTGTGCATTCTCCCAATCTCCAGCGGCAGTGATAATTTTCACGCCAAAAATGAAGGCCACTGGTGGTGGCTGAAATACTATTTTTTGGAAAGCTTTTCATTGATGTAAACGACACATTACCTATATACCAACGTTTCGGCAATCAAACATTGGCATCATCAGCACAATGAAAATCATTTTACAGAATGTTAAACCTTGAAGGTGTTTCGTTGCACAGTTTTGCAATTGATTTTTTGAAAGACACTTGCTGCTTTAGCCTTATTTATAGACTTAGTTTCATTTGGCTGTAACACCGGACCATCATTGTGATCTTGCAAAACCTACACTGCCATTCTGCGTGGAATTGGATGCTTTATTCAAACCAATTTAAACAACAGGTATCATGCAAGTGATGCTAAAACATTTGTGATCTAACCAGAGTCACTTGCTACCTAAGCTTTAAATTCAACCAGTTCCTTTCTCCAACTCGAGGTGGGTGTTCCCTTAACAAAAACGGCTGCGCTGGAAGTTGCCCAAGCCCTCCTGCTTTAACTGGGCCAATTCTGTAAACCCTCTACTAGCAATGCAGCGCAGAAGAAAAGCACTATACCTTGATTTTTGCAGAACTAAGGCCGGTGTCGGCAGAGTTTTTAAGATACATGTCCAGATCCTGATCAACATATTCAAACACAAGCATCAGCTGGGTCTCGCGCGCTGTTTGCTGGCCGGTGCAGATATCCAGAAGCCTGAAAATGTAGGTGGGACAATATAAAGCATCGATCGCTATTGCTGCTTACAGGTGACAGGAGCGTTTAGCAGGTCTCGAAGCTACACGAAATCGTTCAGTAGCGTTCATATGATTTCCTATTGAAGTGGTTGCGGGGCATTAAAATCCGAATTTAGTGTCGTGCTTTTGATTTTAAGGGCCTTGGCTGCATTGGAGAAAGAGGTTTTAGCACTTTGCACAAGCATTCACTTTGTCGTATCAAAAAACGTGAAGAGCTAGAGTGCTAGACGACACACATATACGCAGTGGAGTTTATCGCAGGTCTGCATGGGGACTTACAGCGGTGTTCGAAGTCAGAACGAATGGTGGGAAAGGCATTAACGGTTTTCCACACTTACGTCCCTCCGGGTCATTTACGCTGAACACAATGAACTAGTCCGAAAATTCTCAAATGGAGCAAATAGCACCATCAACAAGGCTTTATTTGCAAGCTTTTGTTTGCTTTCCTTCTTTTAGTTCTTTTTAAGCAGTCCATCCAATGCGCAACGCAGAACGATAGCCACATAACATTAAACATTCCGTATGCGAGTTGTTTTTTGCCTGGCTACCCACGTTTTTCAAGTTAACAGCGGATGGTGAACCTAATTATAGCTAGAACCATTTCCTTCCTTAATTGTAAGACTAGGAAAGATCAGATTCGGTTTCAGAAACAGCAAAGAAATTTAAAGGTAATTTGATGACAGTATAAAACACTCAACGTATCAGAATCGAACAGCTAACAAACGAAGCAAACACATCAAGCTGCAAGATTTCTTTGCACACTTGCACAGGCAATGCGTTTCCTAGACATGCCATTCGCAACGAATTTTAGCATAGCCAATTGGCAGTGCTCAACACTATCGGCGTGAGTAGAAAACATGGAAGTTGTGTCTGAATAAAAACAAAGCAGCAACATGTAAGAATTACGTGATTACGAGTACCAGGGATTACCCTACCGCTTGTCATGCGTAATCGGACAGAAGACAAATGGTACCGACAAGGCCATTTTTGTTGTCACAAAACTCAATGCAAGTCAGGATCGAAATGAGTTCAGTTAAAAAAAAAATGATTGTTCTCAACCAGAGAGCAATTATGCGTGTATTCAAGAGTTGAAGAGAACGCAGGAAAGAATTTCAAGCATCCTACTTGAATGGCTGACAAACCAACCATGACCAACAATGAGCATCGCTTAAAAAAGCAGTTCTTTAATTTGGCATTTCATGCCACTTCGGATTAGCCAACAAAAGCTCGGTCATGAGAGATCTCCTCACAAACTGCAAAAACATTCGTAAGAAATTGCGACGCGTACCGACAAGGGCATTGGTATTCTGATGATTTCTTCGCATCCCTTATATACCACAACAGAGCGAAGCACAGGCGTTCATGCGCAACACATAACTACTCATGTTTGTGTACAATTAGATTTCACCAACTTAGTATTCGTGCAAACCTAACAACGTTGGGGTGTTCACGCGATTCCAACTGCCTCAGAAGAGCAATTTCCCTGACAGTGCTCAAAGGCATTCCTTGTTCCGTGTTCTCTACTCTCAGACATTTCATGGCAACAAATCTGCAAATACACATAACCTGGTTACTTTTCACCGTTTAATGTAATAGACACATTCGTATATCCAGGTCAGGGCTTTTAACCAGCTTCTCAAAATTACCTCATTGTTTGATAGTGAAGGCGCGTAGCTGCACCATAAGCATATATATTGAGCCTTGGTGGTCTACAAAGACCATTTTTTCTCAACTGGGTTCAGTGACCCCCGGAGGGATAAGGCCTTCACGGGAGCCACAAGCAGAGACTTCCACTGGTTTCTCCATTTAGCATGACAAATTAGATAATAGAACGTAAATACGTTAAAACGAAATCTACGTTTTTTATTGAAGGGCTGGGGACACGGGTGTTCAAAGTCTCCATAGGAGGGCCACAGATAGTGAAAGATTGAGAACCAGTGAGATAGAATGACTATTTGAAATAAAAGCATTTGCAAATTCCAATGGCAAAAACTACAAAACCTTTTGCAACTACTAGCTTCATCACACTTCCTACTTAGCAAGGTAGCTGGTGAGAACAGCTGGGGTTTGAAAATGCATTCTGACTTCTCTTACGGTCAACTGCAGTATTCTGAGCTAACAGCCCACAGCTTCAGGTTAAGCATTACTTAGCTTTCAAACGAAAAAACATATGCAAAGCACATGTAAAAATGTACTTGCTGGCTGTTAAATTGATTAGTACTTGCTGGCTGTTAAATTGAAATTGATTAGGTTAGCTTTTAAGTTGGCGCTTTGCTGACTTCGAACTGCACTGCAAAGAAAACTCTATTTTGAGAAGATGCTACATCAGGGGTTCCCAACCTTTCTCTGAACATGTACCCCTTCAGCATCCTGACAGATGAGCATGTACCCCTTCAGTATTTCGAAAGATAAGCATGTACCCCTTCAGCATTTCGACAGATGAACATGTACCCCTAAAATTTCTTATGACAAAATATTTTGTCATGATTAATCACAAATATATTTTTAAATAAGCATATTGCGGCTTTTGAAAATAATATTCACTGATATATGTATAAATATTTGGAAATCAAAGATATAAAAATATATATTTCCCTTCTATTGCTAACCTTAAATGTACCCCTTCGGATAGGCACATGTACCCCAGGTTGGGGACCTCTGTGCTACATAATGTGAGAAGTTGCATAATGCATTAGCTGCATAATCAAGAAAATGTTGCATGCTGCAGTTGCAGACCACTGAGTTGCAGTGATCTATAAAAGCAGCTATGCCAGTTAAAACCTAAACAATTTTGTGAACTTAATGTAACAGCACAGTTCATCGAACCACTACTTTAGCTGCTACTTGGGACAATAACATGTTTTCTATTATTTCCAAACACCAAATGAAAGAGGAACAAGGAAATCAAAATATGAGCTTAATTGAAATGTGCAACACTAAATTAAATTCTGCCCAATAAAATATGCACAAATCCCAAGTACCTGCCTTTATACCTGCTTCAACTGCTACATTTGGACATCAGTAAAAAGCTCTATTTATGCTCCACCTTATGCAAAATACATGATTATTTTGACCTTGTGGCTAGAATAGATAGCTTGAAATTCCAAAGATGACTTGGAACACTCTAAAATATAAGCAGTACATGGGTCAGAGTTCACTATGTAGTGTTTTTATGTATTTATTAAACTATCAGCATTTGCTGCTTTCCAAGCTAGCAGTTAATGTATAACATTACAACCAAAATTGAACATTCATGGCTGCCAGTGGAACAGACATCAATGCATCCATGCACACCTCCAAGAACATTGCTTACAAAATGGAGGGAAGTCCAAGCACGCAGCACACAAGTTTAATAAACTACTTTTACATTGTTCACAACACTAAAGGTATCCCAGTCTTTGCCCTGCAGTTAGAAATGGTCTAAATTTGCTTTGCACCTCAGCTACATCACATTCTTCATGTAACATCTTATTATTTGTTAGTTTGTACTTTAGCAAAACAAACAATGCGACACCCACAACAGGAGTAACATTTCAAGTACCCGTTACAACCAGGATACAATGTTTCATGTGCCAGTAAGGTTTTGCAACTGACCATGCAAGTGAATGAGGATTCATACAACTGTCAGCAAAAGTTGGAAATCAGTGCGATTAATGTTAACAGGTGTGTTTTATTTTGGCGTAGTTTCGCTTAAGAACTTCTTGTTTCATCGACATCTTGGAGTTAAACCTTAGCTGCAACCACTAAAACAAACCAAACATTTTTATAAGGAAATTCAATATCAATTTGTGAACTATTTTAGCAAACATTGCAAAAATCATAAATAACACATTCAATATTATTATTTTAGTTTTGTCAACATGCTGACATGGTTTACTATCCATACGTTGATGTTGAGTGTAGACCTCCTTAACTGCTATTTTTATTTTAACACACACTGTTCTTTCTCTCTATTCACACCTTTTCTGATTGACTGCGAAATTTTGTGTATGATAATTCATGGTACAGTTAGGTAGGAGGTTATTATGGTAAACACACTGCACAAAACTACTTCACAATTTTTTTAACTAGATACCAATAATATTATATGTGTCATTAGCTAACAAAGGTTCTGATGATAGGTCTCAAGGTTTGGTGCAATGTGACTTTGAATTTGGTAGGTTTATCAAATGGTTACTTGATGCTTGAAGACATACACATAAGAACAATTTCAGCATGCCATGCTTTGTTTACTGTGACTTTGATTTTGCTTCTTTGTGATTTCCTCTTGACAAACATTGTTTGTTTGATTCCATATGACAATTGTGCAAATACAGCAATTTCACATATGCCTCCTGTTGGGCAGAAACTACCCAAGGTTCAGCACAAGCTCTTATGGTGCAATTACACACACATACCAATATAATGTTGAAAGGTGCATACAGTGTCATGGTAATATCTAACATTGGTCAATTAACACTTATACAAATTCAATGCAAAAATCAAATGTAATCTTTACGAATAAAAGATCAAAAACACCTATCTTAATATAGTGCCAAACAACAAAAACACTTGTTAGTTAGCAAGAAGCTACAAAGTAAAATACACAGAGAACTTGCACTCTAAAATTTAATTACTTGTTTAAGGACGCAATATGTAAAAAGTAAAGGTTGCAGCATATTCGAAATTAAAATAAACCAGTAGATTAATGTAAGTTATCAATAAGAAACAATAATTTCCTTTTCAGTTAAAAACAATAAGTTTAGTCTGAAACTTACTGGTCCTTTCGTGGACTTTCAGGATTGGTGTTTCGAGCCTTGTACACCACTCCATAGGCACCAACACCAATTTCTTCAATTGGTTTGTACCAGCTTGCACTCCAACCATCGGGATTATTATTTTCTGTGTCACTAGAATCATGCTGCAAGCCAGTGGGTGGATCACCTTCTATGCCATGAGATGGCAATGCTGTCATCACAATCCAAGGAATCTGCATTTAAATTGAAAATAACTATTACAAAGGTATATATGCTTTATTAAATCACCAGCATGCCAGCATGTACATGATTACAGCTGATATTTTGTCTTTCATGCACCCAACACTTATTGGATTTCTTTTTATTGGTAAACCTTGTTTTATAATGACACCCTTCAGGCCATTCTTTATATCAAAAATTTTCCAATTCAAACGCACACAGATTTGCATAAATTCCTATCAAAACAAGGAATTTCAACCATTTACTTTTCTTTAAATGGGTGCTGTTGCTCATGTCATTTGAGTTGACATTACTGCCACAAATATTCTTGCTATGTGAAAGGAAAGCATCAGAGCAATAAACAATCCAAGGCTAAACAGCTAAGTCGCAACCCTTTACAAAGAAATTGTCTTCGTTTTTTACTGTTAAAGATTGCAAGTGAAGTTCAATCTATGTCAAAGATGAGGTGAGACTGTTTATGAACCACTTTCACTTTAATTTTAGCAGATAATGAATGTAGCCGTACATGAAAAAGGATAGTTAGCTTTTATTCTCATCTGCACAACATGGAAAGATTAATTTTTTCCCAAATAATTACATGTGCAAATTGTTTTGACCTCAGCAAATTAAAAATGCTTGACTATTTAAATGGGACTGAACAAGTTTTACAACCCACCAGCACACGAGCATGAAACATTAGTTACATCATTGCAATTTGATCCGTTGCACAAATTGAAGTAAAGTCAAAAGCAAAAATTAGCACCGGCACACCCTGCAGCGTAGCGTAACATCAACAGCTCTACGATCATTTTTACCCACCATTATATATAGGGAAAAGGCGTTAGCGCAACAACAGCACAAAATTTTTTATGCAATAGACAGAAATGCAATTTGATCTGGCCACAGCATAACTTTGAAGGAACTCCGAGGGTAAGCACTATTTATTTCATTGTTACAACTGCAGACAATCAAAATGCTTTTTTTATATCATCACACAGGACAAATGATTAATACAATTTTACATTATTATGGAAGCTGGCTAGAACTGCTTTGCAAGCTGTGAAGTCATCACCTGCAACAGCATCTAGTGGTCTGGACAAATTAACTCATTGCATGCAAATTCAATTACCAGAACCCATTTGCATCAACATACCACATAATATGATATATACATGAAAGTAATTTGTATAAACAGGTCCTTTACAGAACCGTCACCAGAAAGTCTTCAATAGGGGGGCTTTACGTTTGTGCAAAGGAGCTTGACATTCCAACATTTGACAAAAACTTATTTATAGTGTTTCATATTTCAATTTGGCCACATTGTTTAGGGGGGCTAAGCCCACCCGTGGCAACGAGACTGGTGCCTTATGAAACAGGGTAGAGGAAGCAGTAGTTTTCCACAGATACTATATATGAGCCAATTGTGCAAGAAGTATTGAAGCCAGATTATTTAGAATTTTGACAGCTCAGATAGGCACCATAAATAAAGTAACTAAGAACTTGAAATATTAACATAACGTGAGCAAAATTATGCATGCTTTTAATAATTTCTAATAAAGCTGTTCAATAAAACAAAACAAAACTGCCAGAAATTGAATACACTGTTTACCTCAGTGGTTCCCAAAGTGGGGGTGAATTATTCCCTGGGGGTAATATGCATTTCTTCAGGGGATAACGCAGAACCAAAACCACAATGATGTTCTGTATTATGGATGATCACTTCGAAATATTGAGGGTAATATGACATGATGATGATATAATCGCTACCTTGATTTGGTTAACAGCTCAAACAAGTTTGGGAACCACTTGGAAACCACTGGTTTATCTTATACTGGAAATAGATATGTAATTTCATTAATCACGTGAATTGAAAGTCTTACCTACTGCAGATAGACAGCCCCTTGCCACCTGCCAGGAAGCTTGCCAACCGATTTCAAACTGTGCGAGCGATGTTGATTGCCAAACGAAGCGCGCAGCAAATGAAAACAGTTTTTTTGTCTGTCTAGGAATCAAACGCTGTGACAAATGACCTAATGTGGAAACACTGCATTTGATGGACAGTGGACACATCGAATTATAGTAGTGCATCATGTCACTGCTGTTTTTGTTGTTCAATCCTTGAACGCGTTCAGGTTTCATCTAGTTATTTCAATCAGTCCACTGGAGACGGGCCTACAGTACATGACCGTAGCAAACAATCGCCACACAATTCACCACAAGCAGACCAAAAGCTAGGCAAGCTTATCAACATCATACTTGAATTTTGCTGAGAGACCAATTTCTCTCACAATGTTGAATCTTCCTTTGAGCAAAGGCCTCAACCGCCACGGTTCTGCCGCGCTATTCTGGTTTGTTCTCCATATTACCTAAACCACCCATGCCAAACATCGAAATTCCTCAGATATCAAACATACCTCACCAGAAGCAAGAGCGTTACACGCTCACGGCCCGTAGGAAATAGCTTATGCCACAGCCAACGCTCGCCTGGGAGCTTTGCGTGTGAAAAAGGCAAGTTTCACCATCATCGCTACAATCATAAACGTGGTTTGCTCACTCTGTTTGCTTTAGTTTTAGCGCGCTTACAAAGAGGAGACGTTGTTGGCGACCCCACCACCGGGATCATTTTTCAACATAGAAGTAGTTGTAATGTTTTGAGGTTTGGCACCCACCAACTCACATTCTTAGCTATTTTTTAACAGTTCCAAATTTGCTATGGTTGCTCAAGCTTTTCAGAAAGGACTGCAGCTATGCAATGATTGGAAAGCTCCAAGCAGTCCCGTCGCCACGGCGGGCTTTGGTGAGCTTATCCCCCAAACAAACTTCCAAGCCCCTCAAATTGAAATATGAACCACTATAAATCAGTAGGGTTTTCATACATGTGAAGCCCCCACGCACAAAAGCAAAGCCCCCTATTGAAGACTTTCTGGCGCCGGTTCTGGCTCCAAGTTTGTCAACAACATGATTGCATCCCCTACGTTCTTCCAGTTTCGTTTACAGCGTTTCTGTCCCTATTTGTGTCAAAAAGATTCTGTGAAGAGACCATAGGCGTAGCCAGGGGGGAAGGGGATCATTCCTCCACAAAATTTTTAGAATGCCTAGTCATTGTGTGCTTTGAGAGGCGGTATCTCAAACACAATACTGTTGCTAGCCTAAAATCAAATATTTTGCCCCCCTCAAATTTTGGGCTGGCTACGTCACTGGAAGCGACGTACACTATGCATACACAATACCTCGTAATATAGCAAGTGAACCTAATAGTGAAACTTTAAACTATTGTAATAATGGCAGATATCAACGAAAAGTGACAGCCAATTAAATCAATTAAATCGGACATAGTTAGCAAGTTAACGGGCCACCAGGGCCGGCCTTACCAAGCGCGGGGCCCGATTTGAATTGAGGCACTCCTACCGGGCCCACTCAGTGGCGTGTCCACAAATTTTTGAGGGGCATCAACAAGTGATAATCATAGAAATCATGAATTATGTGAAAAAGCGAGGCCCGAAAAAGGTAACGCCAAGCTAGGGATGTCTGGGGCATACTCCTCAGTTTCATTTCTCCAGCAGAGAATTCCATGTCCGTGGAAAGGACATTTCTGTAACACCCAATAAACCCATGAGTTGATACACTCAATACTGTATCTCCTCTCTGGCTAGGTACCTAACGCAGTTAGGGTTACCACTTAGACTTAACAGATGTGTTTTGTAAAAGTACCGGCCATTTTGTCAACAGTATGCCAGATCTAAGCTGTGTCGTAATTCGTAAGCGGCACAGGGAAAACAGAGAGGCAATCAGTATTGTTAAGGCACAATTAATAGTTTGCCGTATTATGGCTGACTCATTACATTCCGGTGTATGTGTGACGTAAAAATCGCACCAAGGATTGCGTCAAAATCAGCAAATAAACTTCTCTGAAGCAGTGTTGCCAACCTTGCGGTTTTCCCGCGAATTTGGGCTTGTTTTTTTTGTGGATTTGCGGCTTTTTTGAAGACTTGCGGCTTGCTTGTTTTTGGGCATGTTTTGATTAAAATTTGCTTGTTTTTTGGGCTTGTTTTTTTGCAGTTTTCTATTTTGCGGATTCCTTTTTTTTTTCAAATTTCATGGCACTTTTGCTCTTCAATTTACTTCAAAACAAAATTTGGGCGTGTTTTTGTGTAAATTTGCTCATTTTGGGCTTGTTTTTTCGGATTTTCCTCGCTGTTTATGTATTAAACTTACACGCTGTTTTATATTTTTTTGAATTTTCCTAACAAGCGCAAATTGGGCTTGTTTTTCCGTTAAATTACCCATTTGGGGCTTGTTTTCCAAATTTTCTTGCTTGTTTTTACAAAATATCCTGGCATCACTGCCCTGAAGGAACCAGTGTTGCCACTGCTGTTTTTTTCACTAGATCTGTTTTTTTTCTGTTTTATCTGGGGTTCTGCGGTTTTTATTGAAAATCTGGGTCGTTTTGATTCTGGTCAAATTTTAGAAATGCATGTTGTATTACTGTATTTTCCATTCTAGAATACAGTAGTTTCACATGCGCAATGTGCAGAGTCAGTAACCAGTACAGTTGAGTAGGGCTAGGCTTAATGGTAATGGTTTATTGTTTCATATGACTCAGCCAATAAGCAGAAGCACCATAAAAGCCATCGCATGCAGTAAACCAACCATTAGCGAAAATTAGAGNA
>JGI24021J15306_10012830_pt1 | contig 10418 bp, 4 predicted proteins | sample Ectturendosymbi1_FD_15306 | JGI IMG/M metagenome (IMG submission 15306) | reverse complement strand
GATATCCCCTGAAGAGTGTCAGACGAAAAGCTTTGGGATGAATCTCCTACTTCACGCCATCTTCAAGTTCTGTACCACCAAACGTCTTTTCACGTTTGTTCTTGTAAAATACGGCTGCCAGTGAATACAAAGCTTTTTTAACTCTAGGACGGGATGCATCAATTGACGCACGTTCGACACATACGAGTGAATAACTTTGAAGTGGTAAAAAGTGCAGCCATGTAACTTTATGACTTTTTCTATTTTACTTTTGTATTTGTATCCTTTAATTTTTTTCAAAAAAAATTTTTTTATTATATTTAAAAAAATTAAAGTGTGCACTACCTAGAAAAACGGCATGCGTCCACTGACGCATACACGGAAATGCCAGTATATTTTGCGGTATGACGATGCCAAAACCTAAATCAATCGGCATAGACCTCGAATCAACATCGATTCAGCGTCCACACCTAAATACGTTTGTAACTTTTATTGTCAGTATCGTTTCTATGACGTCAAAGCTTACCTTTATTTACATCAGAGCCACGGTACTAGCGTTACATTTGTCAGCACTGACGATGCTGTCAGAGGAAAAACAACAGTCTGCTGCAACATTTTATACTAAGATATTGGTTATTTCATTTTACTATGGATCACCAGTCGCCCCAAATAATGGATAATGGAATTGGATCGAGGTAAAAAAGTCACCATATCATTCGCCACTCGTGGCCAATTGCAAACATACAATGTTCTGCGATTTTATCCTGGGCCTTCATCGTATTCAACCAGCTTCTTGCAGTCCGCCTACACTGTTCAGAATACTTTGTGTTGAGCCTGTGTTGCGAAATATAAGAAAATGCACTGTTGAGGTGGAAGCAAAAGAAATTGGTGACCAAACCTAGGATGTGGCTCTGTTTCAACTGAAAATTTTCATAGGTTTTGTGGTTGCTCGTGGTGTGATAGGAAGATGCAACTTCAGTGTGAAAATTTTGTGGGTAAATCATGAGGATGTGCAATGTTCTCACAAGCTATGCCCAGTAACATCAGATTTTAGAACTTATGAGAAATCTCTACTTTGATCTGAAGGCGGGAATGCGTCAACGTCTTTCACACGATAAAGTTGGTATCGATTCACAACTTCGGAATAATTGTATAGAAAACGTCCAAAAATTATTTTTTTCCTTAGCAAGTACAACATTGCAGTGGATGAGCAATTGCTGCAATGCTAGGCACGCTGCAAATTCATCCAGTACATGGTTAATAATCCAGACAAGGTTGGTTTGAGATTCTGACTGGCACTTGATATCGAACACAAACTTTCTTATGTACTTTACAAAGATGACACGTAGAGTTCAGACTTGAGCGTGCCTACTGATGTTGTTGTGAAGGTAATGAGCCTGATTTTCCAGCTAGGTAGCAATGTCACATGTGATAATTTTTTCACCTAACTTGACCTGGTACAGTGACTCGCTGAAAAGAAGTGCAGTCTCGTTAGACCAATGCCACAGAACAGTAAGTTCCGGGAGAGTCCAAAAAGATAAGGAGCTGTACAAAACAGAAGTGTTCCGGTTTGATAGTGAAATACGCTAATAACGCTAACCTCATACCAGCGCAAATCAAAGAAAAGCGTGGCAATTTTGAGTAGCCCGAATTAAGATGTTCAAGTTTCAAGCAATGAAAATCCGAAAAAGAAACCCGACTGTGCCGACTCAGTACTGCAATACAATGACACCAGTGGGAGGTGACGTATCAGATCAAACGACCAGACTTTTCTCTATGAAAGCAAGAACTAGAAGGTGGAATATGCAAGTGTTTTATGATGTTTAATATAGTTTTGATCAACAGTCGGTCGACGTACAAGTTCGTCTGCCAATATAAGCCGCAGATGATAAATACACAAAGTGGCAGAAGAAATTGACACGAAACGTTTTGTCTGAAAAGCGTCTAGCAGAAGAATTTTTCGACCTCTAAAAACCAACACCACACCTGAGGTCAAACAGCGGTTCACGTTCTCTACTTCAAATTGCATAAATTGCACCACTGACACTTTTCAAAGTTTAAGAAACCCGTGTAAGGTACCTGTGCATACAACATGTGTAAATCCTTAGCTTCAATATTGCATACNCAGCGTATGTTCTAGCAGTTGTTTTTACAAAGGAAAAGGTTTCGAATATAAGCTTTTTTCGTATTGCCAAACAAGTAGAATCAGTAGAAAGTAGTTCAAAAAAGCAAAAGAAGACTTTTCTGAATAAAACGTTTCATATTTCCGCAATTTAAAAAGCATTGCGTCAATTGACGCGTTTCGTCCTTTTAAGTATGAAAAAGGAGCCGTTTTTCTTGAAAGTTTTCATGAATTGCTTCTGTACCCCTCACACGCACAGAGCCCAGCCTGCCTCCAGATGTGTCTGTTTGGCCAATTTTCGACTAACCATATTGATACAGTGGACAAAGAGTTTTAGACTGGTTTACAGCCGCCCCAAACAATATTTCAAATGGCATGTGCAGCGCGCACGGCCGCATGTCTTCATCAAAGGCCGCATGCGACCGCATGGCCGCAGTGATAGAACGTACTAACTACTGCTCGTCACAATGTCTAATATGACTGTGTGGCTGGCGAATGCGATGCGACCGTGATTGTGGCATCCACTTTAACCTTTTCATTACACTTTCCTCGCGCGAAATACATTCCTGCACCACTCGCTAAATAACGCTTTCGGACAAAGTAACATTTTCAGTGAAATGGGAAATTTGATTAAAAGTGAAATTGGAGCACAGACGATTTTCTCCAGTGACATTAGAATTACTGTAGAAATTCTGGCATTTAGCCTTAATTCGTCAAACTATACCGACGGGGCTACCATCGATCTAGAACCAAAAATAAGGACGGCTGAAAATTTAATTTTATTATCTAAAAAGAAAATAATTGTTTCTGCTTGCACGACTAATATACCATATGTTTGCCTATATATCTCCAGGAATCATTTGCTTCAGCAATGTCCAATTCTCGACTTCCTTCTTGGAATCTTCACGAAAAACGCTTTTTTCACTTGCTTATTTCTTGAATCAATTAAATACTAAACCTTGCTATAAAACAGCTTTCCTAAGAATCCTAATCACAGTAGACATCTTACAGTGCTAACAATACCTGATAGTGCGTTATGTCTCTGTGCTCCAAGATTATACTACTTTTATGACATCAAAAAACTTTGATAACAAAACCTTTGCGATAAGATAGAAATAGTCCCTATGTGTATCAGATATTGCTTATTTAAAATTGTTATGCTACAGAAAATAAGAAAAAATAAGGACGCCAGTCACAAATAAGGACATTTCGTAGAAATAAGGACATTAATATTTTCTAAGACGTAGTACTGCAATATAAGGACAAATCTTAGAAATAAGGACGGTATGGTAGCCTTGTATACTAGGCATATCAAAACGTTTTTGTCAGAGGCCGCAACAGCTACACAACGGTTCGAAGGCCAAACATCGTACGTAATTTGATTGTTTCGGGAAATGTTGCAAAAGTTTTTTTTTATTGTATTATTTTTTTTTATTGACAAAATGTCTTTGCGATTGAATGATATGGCTTTGCAGGCAGGATAAAATTGCTTCGCGGGCCATAGTTTGGAGACTCCTAAATTAAACAGTTAGAACTATACAGTTGTCCAAGTCCGCACTGCACCATTCATGTTGAGGGATGAAGCCAACAAACAAGGTGTGGAAAAAAATAGCCATTTTAAAATAGCTTCAAACTCATTTTAAAGCAAAACGTGAAAAAGTGTGGGAACGCCACTCCCACGCGTTTCCGCCCCACTGCACCCCTGCTCATGCTGCATTTCGCAGAAATGTTCGTGGAATTGTTTTCCACGAACATTTCTGGAATTCTCATCCCATCTTTTGTTTCTTGCATTTCAACCGTACACAATATGATAGTGGACCTGTGGCGCCTAACAAGTATGTGACGTTTGCTGACTATCTGTAGGTGCAAAGCACAAGGCGACACTCTATGCTGAGGAAGCCATCTGATGAGTGCTTATTTTGCGTAAGGCTTTGGAAACCAACGAAGACCGGAATTTTATAGTTTTCTAAGAATTCTTGCTTCAATGCAATGGAGTGAAGCATAGCGCGACTGTCTATGTGGAGGACGTCAGTACACTTTGCAACAAGAGATTGTGCTAGGAATGGAAATCCCTTTAAAGGAATATAAGAATGCAAAATTGGGACGAAATTCTGTTACTTTTTTCTTCGAAATAGGATCTTCAACATGCCAACTTCTGTTAGTGCTTACAAGGCTTCTGTCAAAATTTTTAACGGTTTTGGACTTGGAAAATATTTAGCTCTTTTAGGACCTTAGGAAAATTCCGTAAAAATGCAAAATTGGAGCGAAATGCTGTCCCACGTTTCTTAGGAATTGAAGAACTTACACCGGGCTTGTAGATATATCGCTTTTGTGAGGGCTACGCAAGTGGTGGACCGTGGTTCAATCCGGACCGTGCTCCTTAGCGCTGAACCTGGAACTTCAGGATCCAGGATGAGACAAACATCACCGGATTCAGCCATGTATAATATCCTGTTTATTTCGCCAAATATGTTTAAAAATTGTGGGTGAGTGTTTCGTGGGTGAGTACGACCAGGGATGTTTTCACGATCAGAAAAACGTATTTACGTTATTTCGGCAGAATTAGCATTGCACGTGCTCATACAAGAAGGAACTGCTGACGCTCGTACACGTGACCGTCTCTCTCATTTTCAGAACCTCTTTTCGGGTGCGTGGGAGCGAGGCAGGCTCGCTCGCTCGTCTATGAGCGAGATAGGTAGCGCTGTGGAAAAGCGAAGGCAGATTATAATTTACTAAAAGGTGATAGAAAAATGAAATTGTTGGATTTTTGGCGGACCTACCTTTCCACTGGGACAATTTCAAAGCAAAATTGCAAGGTGAGAAAAAACAAAATGCACCTTGATCTCAGCCGTTCGAGCTTTCCCGAAAAATATTGAAGTTTTTGAAAAATCGATATTTAAACATTAACATATCTGTTTTCCAAGACTTTTAGATCAACCTGAAGATGAAATAGATACAAAATCTAAGTCAGCACTAAACCGAAAGGTACAAGTCCCAATTATTGAAAATCCTACTTTTTCAGCTAACGCAGATGGATAAAGAAATGCAAATTACGATTTCAGGCAATGATTAGCCAGAATATAATCAATGACTATGATTGTTTTATAAAATGCCTTAAGAGTAGCATTTGGGCAAGTTGAAGAAAATTTTCTTTGATATAGGCATGTATAGAAAAAATGTGTTTAAGACGTCAAACAGTGGAATGCATTACTCTGATATTTGATGGTAAAGTATGTTATTTGTCTTGCAATAAATTACCTTCTTACTATGGAAACTGAGTTGATATTTGTATTATGCAAATGCAGATCGCATTCATCTTTCATCAAAACCGTTAGCTAGTTACTAAACAACAGGGCTTTTAAGCAGGTTACATCGAGCTTCACAAACTTTTGAAAACCATAATATAAACATAACTTGTTCGACTTACGTCTTGATTTTATGCTTAAACTCCATACTTTGCGCCTGTTGTAATCACAAGAGGAAAATGATTTCAGGCATTTATTGCGAAAGACAGGACATTCCGAGACAACAATCGCTTAACATTCATAAACTTCACGTTGCACTTTTGAAGAACTAGCGGTTGTTACTGTACATAAGAAGAGTTTTGTTTCTTGTGCGAAGGAAGGAAAATGGATGACATGTTTTAGCAAGTTCTTCAGATTTGACTGATGTGTTAATTTTCGATCGAATGTGAGAGATTTAATGCGTTGTTATTCAATAACAATTTTCCTATATGTTCACCAACTCTGCCTACCCCCAAATCAGAATTTCTTGCATAGGTCTTTGGATCTGAGTTACGATAATAAAACGGAATTTAACCTCGATAAAAATCAAGACATATGCATTGAGTTACTTTGCCACATCTCCTTGTTCACTAATACTGGCAAATGATGAAAACATTCTCCAGCAACAATACTGATTCCTTTTGTCTTCAGTAGTTTGACGTTTGACGGTTAGTTGACAGACAACGGCCAAGGCGTAGGTTACATATGTTTGAATGGAAATCAAGCTTTTGTAGTTGAAAGCAGGGCGCGACTTTATTTTGTTAGGAATAAAGTTTACGATTTCTAATACCAAAACGACAAGCTGTATGTCAAATATTCCAAGAATCTAAACAGACGCATGGCATGTGACTACTCACAACTTTGCCACGTTCATGGAATAGCCTGTCTTCAAGTAGGCCAGCGCGTCTAATGCGTATCGGGTACGCCGCCAACCACGTAAAATTATTTTCTACACCACGAGAACTCCGAAGAGTAAGTCTTATTATTGCATTTTTGAACCAAGAGAATAATCAGGATCTCCTGCAATGAAATCTTTGTAATTTACGTTCGTCACGTTAACTCTGCACATAAACCTTTTGGAAGACAGATTTAAGCAGTCTCATCGCATTTCGCAAGGCGCTGTTCTTCCATTTTGCACAGAAGATCCATACCAAGAACTGTGTTGAACGTCAAAACCCGAACTACACTACCCCTTACTTTTTCAAAAGACTCCGTAGCTTCCCATGGCCAGTTAAACCAAAACCATGTTTTTGCCAATGATTCGTACAAAACGTTGAGATTCCACACGATAAACATGTTTTAGTAGCAAGTCACACGATTTGGGGAACAACGAATTTGCATGGCACCTCGTTTTTACTCAAATGGTAAATGCTCAACATTGACAGACAATAACAATCGAGATGTAGTGCTAACTTTAGCACTTATGTTTACTTGTTAGATGCAGGAACGTCCAAGAAAAACACCTGGATAATGTGTAGTAACATAAAGTTTCCTGCATAATTTTCTGACGTGACATTCGTGTTTCATATTTTTTTCCATTAGCACGCAAGATACGTAGCAACCCTGTTACACCTACTCTTTTCTTTTTAGGTGGAACGGCGAGATTCGGTGCTCACACATCACAAACATAACAGATGCAAAACTGAAATCAGCAAATCCGGCAAATCAAAGTCAATCCTGCGTGCTTTTCGAAAACGTTCAATCAACGATCACCACGAGGCAGACTTGGCCGTGGTGCAAGTGCACATGTTGTGCTCCGTGCAAGCAGCCTATTTGAAGGGGTCTATGATGTTATGCTCCTTGCAGTAATCACGTGCTTTGCGTTTGTTAACATATTGCAGTTCTTTTATCTTCCCACAACCAAATCTTCCGGTCAGAAACTTTACAATATCCCTGTCTAAACTGTATAAGGACACACCAGTCTTGTTTCGCTCGTCTTGCAAAATACTGACTACGCCATGAAGGAAAACATCTTTGTTTTGATTTGCACTTGATTCGTTAGGGGATCTGGTTGCAGATGGCCTGGCAATACGTTCGAAAGGGCTTCTACTTGCAAACACACTAACAACACGTTTGATAGGGCTTCTGACTGGACTACCAACGCGATGGACAGGACTTCTGCCTGCAAACGCACTAGCAACCAGTTTCACAGGACTTCTGGATGGACTGCCAACACGATCGACAGGGCTTCTACCTGCAAACGCACTAGCGACACGATCGGCAGGGCTTCTGGATGGACTGCCAACACGTTCGACAGGGCTTCTTCTACCTGCAAATGCACTAACAACACATTCGACAGGGCTTCTGGATGGACTACCAACACGTTCGACAGGGCTTCTTCTGCCTGCAAACGCACTAGCAACACGTTCGACAGGGCTTCTGGATGGACTACCAACACGTTCGACAGGGCTTCTTCTACCTACAAACGCACTAGCAACACGTTCAACAGGGCTTCTGGATGGACTACCAACATGTTCGACAGGGCTTCTTCGACCTGCAAACGCACTAGCGACACGTTCGACAGGGCTTCTGGATGGACTGCCTGAAAACGCACTAGCAACACGTTCGACAGGGCTTCTGGATGGACTACCAACACGTTCGACAGGTCTTCGTTTGCCGACAAAAGTACTAGCAATATGTTTCATAGGGCTTCTGCTTGCAGACGGACTAGCAACACGTTTATTAGGGCTTTTTCTGCTTGCCAACGCACTAACAACTTGTTTAATTTTTCCACTTGTAGACGGACTAGCAAAATGTTTAGTAGGGCTTCCGCTGCTTGCTAACGAACTAGTAACATGGTCAATAGTACTTGCGCATGCAGGCGTATTAGCAATAAGTTCGCTTGCAAAAGCGCTAGCGACATGTTTAATAGCACTTGTGCTGGCGCTTGCAAACGGACCAGCAAGTTCAGTAGGGCTTCCGCTGCTTCCAAACGCACTAGCAACTCGGTTAATTGTGCTTATTCCGCTTGAAGACCCACCAGCAACAAACGATTCAGGAGCCACTGCAGCTTCATTGTTCGCAGAAAGTTTCATAACAGCTTTATTTTTGCTCGTCCGTAGGTTTAACTGGAAACCACTGAAATCTTCACTTATGTTAGCTACATCAACATTTTCATCCAGGTCATAAGGCACACTTCTATCCAGAATCTCTTCTCGCGTGTACACAAGCTTGAAAAAAATCGCCACCAGTGTCTTCTTTTGAACCATTGTTAGTAGTGGTTGGTCGATGCTTTTTGGTTGCAGCTGTATGCAGTCGTTAACATAAATTGAAGATAAAATTGCTTCAATGGCGGAAACCGCTTCATTCCACGACGACAAGCGTCTTTCATCGGTGCCAGTGTGCACGGTGGCGCCGAAAGCGACTTTGGAAATGCACCCTGTCACTTTCCACGTTGTTTCTACATTACATTGCGGTCCATCGTTCATAACGGGTTCACCAACACACTCGTTTTTCCAGAAGAAAAACTCGTACGAGTCTCCAACGCGCACAGGATCGATCTCAGACATCGTGATGCTCACTGCGGTTTTCATTTTGAGCGTGTTGCTCTTAATTTCGGCGTAGTAAGTGTGTTCGGCTTTACCGCTTGCGGCCATGCTTGGTTAACTAATCAAATAAAGGAAATCAAGCATTTAAAAACCAAATTTACTGGACCATCTGTGAAATAAACACGTTTTTCTCAAGAAACGAATGTTCTTAATAATTCTACGGCTCACACAATGTTGGTTCTGCTGATTAAAACATATGCGACGTAAACGCTTAGCGCTTAAATGTCTTTGATGTCTTCACCATAAGACAAATCAATTCAGTAAAATTCTGTAAGTTTAGTTGAAGTTATAACTTTCTTTGTATGGACAGTTATCTGGAGTTTATTTAATATTCAGTGAGAATACCTAGAAAATACAAATCTATTTTCCACAAAATCTGCAGCCAAAACAAAATAATAACCAGTTTGCATTCGTCAACTCTGATGAAACTATTCAACAACATGAATGTTGCACGTGGTGTTACACTATTGCGTTAAAAACATTTTAGGGTTTTCATTAAAATTAAAACCACCCGATCTGTGGAAAGTGGATGGAATGATTCAGTGCCCCCATACTAATCAGTGCTTCAATATAGTTGACAACGAACCTGTCCGGTATTCGCCATGTTAGGTATCTATTCCGAGATGCATTCATACTTTAATTAGCAAAGAATTAGTGTCACTGAAAGCGCTTTATATTTTACCAATTTACATAAAAACGAAAACCTTGCAACAACAAAAATGTGATAAAATACGTTAGGCTGTGATTATAAGGTACCATATGGATTGCAACAAAAAACAGACACGTGGCGCACTGAAGGCCCGTAGGCAGGTGGGGGCAACCAAACAATTGCTCTCCCCAAAATTAAAAAAAAAACTTTTCAAAGCGCACAGTGGTTTGGTGAAACAACAAGTTCAAATCATTTCCCTCCTTCGAAAATATCCGCTGGTCGCCGCCCTGGGTACAACTGGTATCTCCGACCAACTTTTCATAGTCGTAGATCAGGGGTCGGCAACTTTTTTTGCTAAAGAGCCATTCTGCTTCATCCTCTAGCACTTATGACCGGCGAGGAGCCACAAAATGTTGATGTCGTTTCAATTGGCATGTGACTTCATATGAACACAGGCGAAATTTCAGTCAACTTAATTCTAATATTGTTCAAATGCAAGTTCAAATTCCAAGTTGTGAAATCCAGAGAGTCACATTAGAGGAGCTAAAGAACCGCATGTGGCTCCGGAACCGCAGGTTACCGGCCCCTATTGTAGACAAACACAAAACAGCATTTGCATAGAAGTCATTCTTGAAGATACAATTGTTTACAAAAATGCAGCATTGCTGAAAGTTTGGCATAACTTACTTTCACCGTAGTGAAGCAGAAGAATTATGTCACTATTTTGATAAATATCGCTGTGCGTTAAAGGAGACTTGAACAGAAGCACACGTTTTCAAATCACAACAATAGAAACATAAACTATTGGTTTTGGACGACATGGATGTGTTGATCTA
>JGI24021J15306_10012828_pt1 | contig 10420 bp, 8 predicted proteins | sample Ectturendosymbi1_FD_15306 | JGI IMG/M metagenome (IMG submission 15306) | reverse complement strand
GGGTAGGTTTTTTCAGATGACGTCATCGGGCCCTGGGCCCCAATCCCCAGAGGTAATTTTTTGTGTCATTTAAAAAAATAGGCGTAAATCCGCATCTTTAGAGCCTTTTATTAGCCTTCTAGCGTTTGTGGTTCGAAAGTTATGGCAAAAAATCGATTCTTATTTAGCCAATTCCGTAGGGACTCATCAGGGGATTAATTAATTTGTTGTTTGTAGGTCATAACTAACGCTAAAAAGCCAAAATCAAGGGCTCTAAAGACGCGGATTTTCGCTTTGGGGTTTGTGTCAAGTGGGAGTGGTTGTTTTGCTATGAATCCGGAAAGAATTACTATTGTTATAAACAGGAAATGGGAACGCACAGAAATCCAAAACGGTTCTCCAGTCAACTATACTTTTGCACGACAATGCAGGTTTTTTATGGTTTGGCCGTCAAGGCATTTTGAGAGACCGCAAATATTTCATCTGAATACCGAGGTAGTCATAAAGCGAGATTTTAGTGTATTTTGCTGGTGGTGGTTACGGTATGCAGCGAGGTTCTACTGCTTTTTTTGAGAGGCCGTTTCAGTCCATCAAAATCAAAATACCTTAAAAAACACTGGCACAAGTTATCCTTATTAACAGCGCTTGCTGTGTCTAGGACATCCGACATGCCTGGAAATGTCCGACGAGCTCGTGTCAGTGATCAAGACCTACAACTGGCAGTGCATGGAGTGCAAGACGTGCACAATTTGCAGCATGCCGCACCGCGAAGACCTCATGATGTTCTGCGATCGTTGCGACCGGGGATACCACACCTTCTGCGTCAGTTTGCGAGCTATCCCGTCGGGTAAATGCGTGTGCAGCGCGCAGCAATGTGTTGCTCGCTACCCGATGTTCTGGGAAAGGTTTCTTCGTCTTTTGACGGAAGCATCGGCGCGTGCCTAAGCGCCTCGTTTTTTCTTGTTTCGAATTTCTTTTATTTATTCCTTTTTTTCAGTGTGAGAAACTGGGCACTTCCAGCTTTAATGAAAGCATATTATATCCAGGGGTGTAGTGGGGTGGGAACGGCGTTCCCATACCTTTTTGCACTGGTAACGTTATTTGAAGATNTGGGNTCCAAACGATTACGCTAAAACATGCCTGCGATCTCACAGATGTGCTAGCGACACGCAGATTCCCACTGCTAGTAAAAAGTCTACAGTGAAACGGAGATCCAGTGTCGAAGTTCTTGTTGGCAAATGCTCACTTTATTTGAACTGTTTGGTGCAGTCTTTCCTTTTTATTTGGTGTGGGAACGCCGTTCCCGCCGTGGGAATGCCGTTCCCACACCACTTTTTAGCACTACACCCCTAATTATATCCGACTTCAGTTGTCCACTTTCAGTATATTCGTGCCTTGGGAATCCCGCAAAAAAATTGTCTTCTTGCTAGGTTGAAGTGTTGCTTAATAAAATTCATCATATCATCTATTTACCAAGTACTGCACAACCGTGAAACTCGCGACAAAACGGTCTATTTCATGAAATCATGCGTGATGAAAGTTACGTTGCAAAATGCCCATTGATAAAAAACCAGTGCTGTATCGCCGTGAGTTTTCCGGTACAATTAACTCGTATGAAGCGTGTTGCCTGCAGGTGTTTTCGTTCACGCAGTGGAATGCGACACGGACCCCACCAAGATCTTGACTGTGATTATGCAGCGTCTCTTGACTTTGCTCTGAGGACTGAGGAAATTGACAAGTTACCCCAGTTGGGCAAAATTTTTAGGTTTGCACGTAAAACTCAATGCGCTTGCTTCCTGGCTTTTCCCCCGAAAAGCGTACAAGTAATTTCGAAAGGTTTCGAATTGTCAGTTGTACCGTACCATCTACTCGCCCCACACCAGCCGCTACAATGTTGGGGTATTACGTTGTTCGATGTACCTTGTTTGTAGAACTGTTGCTTCATAATGACAAGGGGCAATCAAATCAGTAAATATTAACAAAACAGTGATTCGGTAGCCAAAGTAGGTTGAAAAATACGCAACCCTTCGCCTGTCAAGAGCATTCATTCATGTACACGTTGGTTCCAGGTGTCTGGGCTTGTTCGCGATGCACCAGCGCGGACCCGGATTTTATTCGGCGCCGCCGGAAGCACATCAAAACTGCGCAGAGCGTCGTCGGCCAGGCGCGGTCGAGAGGCGGGAAAAGACGACGACAGCGCAAGAGCGATTTGAAATCGGAGGCCGTCGTCTCGAACGAGCAACCAGCGGACGAGGACAGCACGGATCGCGCGCCTGGTCAGCCCGAAGCAAAGAAAAATAATAAAAACGGGATTGACGCTACTGAAGTTCAGCCGAATGCTGTGGTGGCTGAAAACGCTGCCGCTACAAACGACCGACATGACAGTTGTCGAAACCAGACAGGCGGTACCGCAGACGAGAATGATGATAAGGCTGCTCCTGCTGTGTAACAATACACCTCCCCCAACCAAGCAACTGTGGCATTCCGCGGCACTCAGGTTTATCAGCGAAGTGACGTCCACCGGCGTCTCCCTTTTCTCAAGGGTACGCTGTGTTAACAGACGAGCGCAGTTGTCTCTTTAAACTGGGCAGTCACGGGACTGACTTCATTCGTTTTGAGCGCCTCACTCTGCTCTTACTACCGTCTCGTTTTGCACGGAATTGATGACGCAACATTAAGGGTTTCGTCTGATATTTTAAAGGTTTGTCAACAATTTTATTATGTAGGCCAATTTGTATTTCGTCCAAATCGCTGCGTTCCGTTAAAAATCTCTTTGACCCAACAGCCGTGTGATGTCATTCGACCTTTTCGTTAATCTTTTATGGAAAACAATTTCATCTGATGGCCGCTTATGGTTTTATCGCGCTGGGAAGGTCGTTTCTCGGTCCCATGCTGCTCTGGCTATTCAGCTGGCGCATTAACGTGATTAAGTCTCTGGACAAAGACATGCCTCATGCTGCTAAGTCGTGGTCACCGGGGTTGCCCGTGAGGCGAAGTGATTGCAATGCGGGAATTAAGATTAAATCTGATTGCTCGCACTGCGATGAGAAAACCTTCGGCGAAGAGCTGCTTATTGTCTGTGTCCACGTCAAACCAAGAGACATCAGCGGCAGCCCTGCAACGAACCACTCGGTTTCCAGCTATAAAAACACCCTACGTACTTTGTCTTCGACCGTGCCACTTAATGACGGGAAAAATTAAATTCATTCGTGGATATTATGTACGACAGCGTTATGTACAACAATTTCGATAAAACTGGAGGTATAACACGGTTTCCATGTATGTGCTATTCGGTTAAAGACGGAATAAATGCAATGAAGACGAACGTACAGTTTCCTATGAGTAGCTAAGTTAAATTCGAACTTCGCAGTATCAGCAAGTCAAAAAACAACAACCATGCACGTGTCAAGATTTTATCCAGCATTGTTGCCAAAATACCTTGCATTTTCATGTTGCCCAAACACGTTCATAAAATGGGGGTTTTGCTTTTGACTATGATATAAAAAAAAGTTCACAAATTCTTACTAGCACATTACAAACAGGGTTGCGGAGTCGGAGGTAAAATGTCCGACTACGACCTTTCCAAAATCTCCGACTCCTTAACATAATGTGAATGAAGTTTGGCTGTCAAGAATTTTGCAGCAACTAACGCTCAATTGAAATCGTGGTACACAGCAAGAATTCCATTTCAACAGCAATTCCCTAAGTAGTGTGATCGTAAAAAATGATCCAATTGGACTTCTGAGTCGGACAAAAAATCCGACTCCACAACCCTGATTACAACCAACTAAATTCGTTCTTCCACAATTCAAGAAATTTTCCAGCCTGCAACATCTGTATCTACTATAAAAAAGTACAAAAATCAGTCTGCCAACCATACCAGAAACATCCTAACTTTCCTTTGAAAGACCAACATTTCCGATTTCGCGTGTGCTCAAGTTTCGCCCGCCAACCGTAACTTCTTGTCTAATCCAATGCAATTGCACGCGTTGGATAGTTCAGATTTTTATCTGTCTTCATACGGCGTTTGTATAGAAACATTTCAGTTCGACAGAACGCATTAATGCTGCAGACCATTGAATGTATCCAAGTCGTACTAATGTTCATATATAACTCCTAAGTGTCATCGTAAAGTAAGAACATTATCTGGTGAAGCGTACGGTATGCGGTACCAGGCCGTTACTTTTGCTCTTTCACATCTTGAGCTTGCGACTGGCTCAAGCGAGACTGGAGTTGCTGCGCCACCCTCCTGCCGAACACTTTACCAAACAATTCGAAGTCATGAATTTGCCCGAATCGCAAAGATGTAAAGAAGAACCGTTTTGGCTCAGCAAGATATATTTTCACCAAAAGCTTCTTGATGTAATCTTGGTTAGGTTTATCAAGCATTTCGATGGAGGCCATTGGCACCACAAGGTCTTCACGTCGAGCCCAAAAATTTACGAATGATATTTTCACTAGCTCTTTCTCTTCATCTAAAAATAGAAGTCCGATCATTCGCCTGGTCACGTGAGAAAAGTACACCAGGGTCATTGTTGCAATGCCCGCAGCAGCTGTAAATCCAGTAGCAGCATTCCAATCTATTAATCCCAAATAATACAAGACGTAGCAAGTCGGTGAACTGAATAGGAAAAATATTGTCTGATAAATCTTTAATCTTGAAAAGAGAGCAACTATTCCTGCTGGTGGACAGCGGTAAATCAATTTGAATCCTCCATGGTCCCCCCGCGGTAGTTTAACATCTGTTCCTTCAGACCGGGGCGATTTCTGACTGTACTTCGAACGAATGTTTGCCTTTGCGAAAGGTCTGCGCTTCACATTTCCTGCTGGTAAGGGAAACGTTACAGAAAGACGACTCAACATCACGACAGAGTTTTTTTGGAAGGTCAATTGATTGCAAAGTGCACGTTTTATTACTTCCTTGTAATACATCACTTCACACAAAGGTTGTCGCAATAATTGCCCTATAGATACTGTTAATAAAACAAACAGGTAAAGCCTTTGTTTGTACTTTGCCCATATTCAAAGCTTGTTTGTGCAACATACTAACAATGCACAGTGATGGCAACTTAATTATTTTTTAGCAATATTAGGCTACACTTTTGCACCACGCATGTATCTGAATTTGCTGCAGAGTAATTTACAAAAACTGACATAAAATTCACATTTCAATATTTGTTTGGAAATTTTTCTGAAGTTGAAACTACAAATTGTCTAGTGTTTCGTTGAACCATTTAAAAATTCATCACATTCACATCTACCATATAACATTTTACCAAGGCAAAATATTTTCCATAAGCTACTGCATCATCTTGACAGATGTTAAATGAGTCAAAACAACAGACCAAAAAAACAAACTTTTTAACAATTGTGAGATACTATACGTAACAAGTAAGATTAAGTTACAGTTTTTGCATACTTCAGTGGTCAAACAAATTTGTTCAACACTAGCACACAACAAACTACTGCATATTAAAATATGAAGATTTACTAAGGCATGATTCTAAAGAAACATTACAGGAGTATAAAATGCCCATGTGTATCCAGCTTTTTTTAAAGTTTGACCTTGTTGACTGTTAAGACATTTTCAAAGCCGAAACTATTTTATCTGAATGCTGATATAATCATGGTTTTAGTGTATTTTGGCAATGGTTATGCAGTGAGGTCCTACTGTATTTTGAGAGACCATTCGAAAATTTGAGATTGCTTCGGTCCCTCAAAACCCTTTAAAAACACTGCACGCAGCTACAAATGCACCAATGTATGTCAAGCTCCTTTGCATCAGTTGCAGCAAAACAACACTTCCTGACATGTCAAGGATCCAAGCAAAACGTTTTGTATGGACAGGACAACACTAAAAATAACTAAATATATAAGTTCTGCTCAATCCACAATCCTGCTGTCATTAGAAGTAATCACAACAGATGTTGCATTTGTTGTGATCGGAAAGCCCGAGCGGCAAGTGCGCAAAGCTTCACACTGTGGCAGCAAGCAACAACAGAGATCATGCGCTGCAATCACTCTTCGCACGCTAGTTATTTTGTTCAATTGTTCACAAGCTAGTATTGGCAGAGATTACACGCCACAATCACTCTATTATTGCTTGTTCGTGCCACGTATATATATATTGTTGTTCTTCACACACATCCTGTTCGTGGTGAATCACACATTCAGCCCAACGCCACCAGAGAGGTTGCAACACATTACATGCTAATACCAGCAGTCAAAGCACAGGTAGTGCATTGTAACTAGTTGACATAAATAGTTTTTAGAGGTAGCCTTATGTCATTTAATGAGCATGGGGTTAACTGCAGGAAATGTTTCACTCTGCTTGCAGTCATTGTGCAGCAACAATAATTATTCTGCTAATGCACAATGGAACATGAACTATCATGCAAGTGGTAGTGACATGGTAACACAAAAAACGTTTTGTTGGTTTTTGTAACTATTGAAATATGGTTTTTCTAATATTACCCACAAACAGTCTTATTCTGGACTTGCATTCAAGCCCACTCAGAATCAACACAAGTCTATCACATGATATTGACCAAGGCAAAATATTTCCTAAGCTATTGCAAAAAAGGCACTTCCACTAGTGCTCAAAATGTCTCACAAAGCAGTATAAGATGTAGATGTAACAACGTAAATGACAATTATAAACAAAACTAATTAGGATAAATGTTAGCAATCTGCACCCAGATGTTTATCAGACTGTTTCGAAATGCGGAAAGGGAAACAAAACTTTGTAAAATAAAAAATAATTTGAACATGCTCCTTAGTAAGAAAGTTTCGCCTAGAGGCTTAGGCTGAGCCTTATGGTACAAAATCCATGAGAAAAACCATGCAACATCTAGTGTAATAACCAGGTTAGTTTTGCAATAAAACTCAGCAAACTGTTATTACCAGTACTTGTGCCTCATTTCAGAAACACTGTCAATTGAATTCAAGTTCAAATGCAACTGGATACAACATATATGTTGCAAAGGGCATGAAACAAACAAAATGGACAAGCTACACATATATACTACAATAATTTCTCTATGCCAGGGTTCTCCAAGCTTTTTTGTCAGAAGGCCACATAAGCTGTTACACAGCAGTTCAAAGGCCATACATCAAATGTAATGTGACTATTTCAGAATATGTTACATTCTATCAAATCACCAATTTCTAAAAGTCTTAATTTTTCTATTGACAAATGGCTTCGCGGGTGGGATTTGGCCTGTGGGCCCTAGTTTGGGAGGCGCTTGCTCTATATTCAGGATTTCACTGCATGATGTTTACTGCAGTGCAGTTTTTTTTTCAGTGAGACAATTTGGTCATTTGTCCCATAGTACTATTATTTTCAGACGGTGTTACGGAATTGACTTTATTTTTTTGGTCACTAAACAAAAGTTGGGTGTGTGACCAAAATATGGCTGAAAATAAGACTAGCTATAGTCTATGGTGTTATTGAACTTATCTTTGGCTTATATGAGAGTGCACAAGAAATACAAGCCAACTATTATGAGCACCTACTTCCATGCTCGATCACCAGTCACCACAATAGTTTTCAAAACAGGTGTATTTTTAGCATGATCACTTGGATGGCAAATCAAAATAGATTCTGTGGCAGCCCCTGATAGCTACATAGCTGCTTTTCGTTACAGTTGAAAAAAAACTGCAATGTTTCGGGAACTTGAAAAATAGTGAAGCATTAAATGCATAGCAGGTAAGTGTCTAGCGCAGTGGTTCTCAAAGTTTTTCTCATATTCCTGCCTTACAAACCCAAACACTGTCAATTCCTCCCCAATAAAAATCACAAACAAGATAATTGCAAATATTTCACACTACCCACTGTTAAGATACAACAGACGATTATGAACCAGACTCTTATGACATCAGTCACTGCAGTTAAAGCTGCTTGTTCTCACATACTATAGATATTCCCATCTAAACCAACCTCGTGCAGTTTTCATGTGTTGTATAAACAAATAATAAAAACTTAAGGTTTTTTCATCCACAGTTTTTCCTCCCCAGTTCCTCCCTGGAACAAATTTCCTCCCAGGAATTACAAATTCCTCACTTAGTGAGCCAAATGGCACCCGTTTGAGAACCACTGGTCTAGCTCTAGCTAGCTTTGTAAGGGTCTAGCTTTGTAGTGATACACACAATTCCGCTTTTCAAAAAACATGTGTACCCAGTCATGTGCCAAATTTCATGAGCGCATCAATATCCTTGATCATATTTTATCGGCATGTCCACAGTGTAATATTTGCAAGTACAATACACAAAGTTTTAACAATGGCCATTGTAAATGAACACAAAGAATATCTTATTTAATGTGATGGCCTGCTGCAGAATTCCATCAGGCATTGTGAAAAGTATGGTTTTAACTGCCCTTACTTCGATGTCAACAACCTTGAGAATTTAATTTTAATATGTCAACAACCTTGAGAATTTAATTTTAACTAAGCTGTGAACACTTGCTTGCCAAGGTATATGCTGTGACCCATGAATAAAAAGCGTTTTTTGACTTTTGATATTTCAATATTCAAAAATGATGAAAAACCTACCACTTCGCAAAGGTTCTAAATTCTGCTTTTTGGATAGAATCTAGACCCACTTCAAAAAGATAAAATAAAAATACTTGATTTTGGATCCCAAAAATCACTGAAAAAATCCAAAAATATTTATCTTAAAATCTTTACGAATTTAGAAGAATTATAAAAGGTAAATTTATATAATAACTTTAAGCCTAATGTAAATAGCAGTTTACACCTTGACATATTTAATAGTTCATTAACAAATGACACAAGATCATGTTAATTATTATCCATTGCTACTTAAAAACCACAGCTGTTACATATACCCAGGTAAGTATAAAAAGTTACTTGATACCATAAAGTACTGATCTTGAAGGCCAAGCACAACAGTGCACACCATCACAATGGAACACCCTTCAAAAACTGTAGTACACCTAAAGGTGGTACAGTAGAATTTGCCTAATTCGTCACTGCAAGGGGATTAGGGAAAAGTGACAAATTACGCAAACAGGTGAAAACTCTATCATAGAAGCTCGTATACTTTATCATAGTAACTCAAATGCGCATATAGTGCTCTTATTTGCAGTAAAATACAAGTTTATGACGTTATGGTTGAATTAATTCCTCTGTTCTGTCTGGACTCCTCCATTCAATCAAGCACCTTTTAAATCTTTAATAAACTTTTCCACATTCTCTCAATGGGGAGCCGGGTCGCGCTTTGCACCTCGTGTATAAATTTGATAAACAAATTGCAAGGTACAACAATTCTCAGATAAAGATCCTTAATTTGTTTAAATGCTCACACGTACTAGCTGCTTGGACATCTAAAGCGAAACTGCAAATGACGAATTAGATGAACAAAATGCTTCTTAGGGATAGAAAGAGGTGACGAATTAAGCAAATTGACGAACAGAAATATACACAAAAGATAGGGATTCTGCCAGGACCAACGAAAAAGTGAAATTAAGTGAATTGACGAAATAAACGATGACGAATTAGATGAGTTCTACTGTACTATACAGCAGGTTTGACAAACACTGGGCCTTGGCCTGGTCCGTGAAGAAATTGTTACCAGGCTATGCGAAACCAAGGCCAAAATTAGTCAAAAATGACTAGAACTGACATAAGGAACACACAGCGGGTGCCATTGACCAGCATAATCCCTACAGGTTGGAGTATCTCCTTTTGGCAAAGCAAGCCCAGACCTTTCACTGAATCAGTGTCATAATGATTTACCAGTTGTAATAAATTTGCATATGTGCCAAACAGTCATTATTTTATCAAGGGCCAGTCTACAAAATAATGCTAGGGTGAAACTAGTCTGTAGTGCAAAAAAGTTTGCAGACCCCTTCTATACAGTATACACTAGACTCCTGCGCAGTTGCAGGTACCCATATTTGTTGACTGGGTGCAGGAACCCACCTAGTTATGCGTGTGGGTTGAAATTGGTGCGAGGCAGGATAAGAAATTTTTGTGTGGGTAACTAACATTGATACAATGCATGTGAAGGTGACGTAGCAAAAAATTAAATGCTACAGAGAGCTTGTGATACAAGCGTGTTGCAACATTCTCTAGTGGTGGCGAGACCATAGATTGATGTTTCCAGCTCTCAATGATCTTGCAAGAAATACATTGTGCATGATGTCAACTAGTGCTGCTAGTGAACAAGTGTCTAGTGCAGTGCTTCCCAACCAGTGGGTCGTGACCCACCAATGGGTCACGAAGCTATTTCAGGTGGGTCGGGAAGCATTTCTAAATGTTACAGTTTTCTATTAGATCGGAAAATTATTGCATTATCATTACGTAACAAATATGCAACAACTAGATGTGTTGTGTCGCATTAACTATTTCAGTACGTACGCCCCTAGACGTTGGAAAGTGTAGGTAGGCTACTATAACTATAGGGAGATTAGTAGTTT
>JGI24021J15306_10012827_pt1 | contig 10421 bp, 7 predicted proteins | sample Ectturendosymbi1_FD_15306 | JGI IMG/M metagenome (IMG submission 15306) | reverse complement strand
GCCACATGCGACGCGCTAAGCATAACATCCCTAGTAGCACGAAAGCTACTGGGAGCTTCCTTTAGCCTAGTGCGTAAGGGCGCAGGCAAGCCGCTTCTTCAACTGTATTGAATACATATTTTTTATGATTCAGAATTTTGAACTTGCGCTTGCCCTGAAAATTTTCCCTGTATTGAAATATTTTTTATCTTTCAGGATTTTTGAGCAACTTGTGCTTGCCCTGAAATTTTCAAGCCAGGGGGGGTGCCGCCGCCCCCGCCTCGTGCGCCACTGTGTTTAACTAGTCAAATGCTAACCGCCAAATCCTGCTTTAAATCCACGAAAAACAAATGGCTGTCGATCTCACTGCTAACTGCATTGCGGAACATTTGAAACTTTGATCGGGACAATTTGCATGCCTGTGCGCCAATGAGCACCCCTATCTGATTTATCTCACTTTTTCTCCGTACCTCAAAATTTTATGTTAGAATGCCTTCATTTCTCTCCCATTACTGGATTCTTGCATGGTTGATGAGTGAACGACGTTACAGTTGGGGCGCGGTTAAAGTGTTTTGCTCCTATCAGTGTTGATTGTGTGCTAACACCTATTCTGCTTGCCTCTAACGAGGGTACCGCTAAGTCAGTGAAACGCGTGTTTCTTGGAGCTTATATGCACGTTAAAGTCATCCCAAGTCCAGCTTAAAAATATATACATCTTTGCTTTGCAAATTTTGTACGGTTATGTTCAATGTATAAGTAGTTGTAAAGGAACTTCACTGGTTGCATAGAAGATTGCTTCAACAAGTAACCGCAAGCGAACAATCCGAAGACACCACGAACTTTAAATTTATACAGGGTAGGCATTGGCCAATTTCCTGGTCAGAGCAGAAATAAGATACGTCAGGCGCAGTGTTCCCTCCAAGAAAATTTTACACTGAGCAAATTTTTGTATTAGTGCGCATGCAATTGCGCAACCAGTTTAACATTTTAAGCGGTGCGATATATACACAATATCAAATTTTTAATGTTCCAAGTACGCGAGAATGACTGCGTTCTTGAGGAAACATTGTTCAGGTGTGTTCATGGGCGTCGGAAGGAGGCAAGAGAGGGTCTTGGCCTCTCCTGAATTATGATATTTTCTTATTACATTTTTAGCAAACAGGTTGTTTTCTTAGTTTCGGGAGGAAAAATGGAATTTCACTACCTTGGGCCACCTCCGGAAAAATCCACTATGCCCCACCCAGCAAAAAATCCTTCCGACGCCCTGTTTTTTTTTCGCTGAGACATTTCGGTCATTTTTTGCCGAGACAGTTTGGTCACTAAAGATATTTCGGTCACTTGTCTCACAGCTGTATTGAAACAGGCCGTAACAGTTCTCATTAGCCTATATTTTCAGACATTCTTTCAAAACAATTTCGGTCTATGACCGAAAAAAACAGCCGACAGCCATGGGTGTGTTTGTCAATGCTGACACATGGAGGAAAAAGGAGTGTAAGTAAACAAAAGCGGTACCTGTTGCACAATGGTAAAAAGTGATACTGCGCGGGTTGTAGTCCGGTCTGTAATCACATAAGCAGACCGGGCAATTATCCCCAACATTTGCATATTAAAAATTTTTAGATTAACTTTTCGGAATTTTGCGTGTATATAATGGAGGTCATACGTAAGGTGCTCAACTTAAATTGACTGCTAGTATAGCTTGCTTGTGACCCTGGTTGTAAGAAAACGTCCTCCGTAATTTTTGCGATTATGTACCAGTCTCACGCTTTGAAGAGGAACACTGAGGAGTAGACTTGCGCTTGACCGCTTGTATGTTGCGCAACGATGGGAGAACACCAGTCTAAAAAAGACTTAAATACAATCGGCTGTACTGCAGCTACGGTACTCACTCTGACAATGAACAAGTTTGTCCCAGCTTTTCTGTTAACCTAACGCTACTGAATGTCATCCCTGATTTCGTCACAATGCCAGCGTCAAGCAACAAAGCAACGTTTTGAGGAAGCAAACATGACCAGTAAATTTTTTCTCGTATTCTGGGAAAGAAAGTAAGAGTCGAATGTACAAGATCCAAATTTAAATCAGCGACAAATATCGCTTTAACCACAGTAAAAGCAAGCGTTTTGCAAGACTGTTACAAAAAACAATGCGTAAAAAAATTCAACGACATACGCCGGTTTGAATTTTACAAACTGAACTCACGTTTTTCTCAGAAACACGTTTTCGACACAATTATCTTAGACTGAGGGAACATATTATGCATACGGAAACATGCTTGGAAACTTTTTTATTCAAATTAAAACGCTAATTTGGATTTCGGTTGCATTTCGTAGGCATGTAGCATTGTTTCTCTGATATTTTTCGTCAGTTCGATTGTTTAGTCTTTATTTATAGGCCACGTGTTCAAAGTTATTCAGAAGTGAATTGATTTATCAATTTTTACATATATTCTCTTGTTAATCTGAGAACACAAGCCAATACTTCACAAGGTTACAATAAAATACTGGGCAAATTTACTTCACGAAAAGAGCGATTTGTTTGTATTAGATGAACGAGCATTGTTTTTACACTTTAGCACGAAACAACAGCTACGCTTTAACATAATGCAACACTGGGGCGTCGGAAGGGGAGGAGGGGTTTCAAGCACTCCGGATTTTGAAATGAATATTTTGCTGTTAACTTCCTAGGAGAAAAATGCATTTCTCTCAGTTTCGAAGTTAGTCAACCGTTATAGCCCCCCGATGGAAAAAATCCTTTTGGCCTCCCCCTGGAAAAAGTCCTTCCGCCGGCCATGGTGCCACATTGGAAACACAATGGAAAATGTACTATCTACCAGTACAGTAATTTGGATTTTTGAAGAGCGAAATTTTGTTTATGGTGTCGAAATACTGCTGTGATTACGCATGATGTAACTTTAAAAAATATCAAGTGCGTTGAATCTGATAATTTAGCTGTGCTATCCTGACAGTAATGGCGCTTAAATGTTTACAGATTAATTGCAACTAATGCAATTATGGTAAGTACGGCGGTCTTTTCAAAGGAGTTGACATGCAAATGCAGAATGCACCTGAAAATGCAGATGCATATATACAACGTAAATGATTTTGTTCCACGACACAAATTCACACATCGTGGCTTCGAAGCACTCTTTAGGGCAATGAAATGCAAACAACTCTCTTGTCAAAACGAAAAACAAACTGACAGGTACACACAGTTTAACGCTCAGGTCAGGATTGCCTTCAGCTACAAGCGCTTGAAAAAGTCAATAAAATTGCTCCAACGATGCCAACGTCACTGAACTGACAGTAGAATGAATCGTTTTCACTGATTGCTTGGAACTTTGATGTTTTCAATTCTTGGCGTCACGCAATTTGCTTATTTCGAGGCCGCTTCAAACAAACAACCCCACCTACCCAGAAGGATGATCCGACTTTTTCCAAAATGAAGGTCTTTTTGTTGGTGTGAGTAAACAGCAGATTTGCATCGTTAAGAGTGTCGAGGTAGATAAAATGCATTAACAGGTTGGGTACTTGAGGTCCGCGCTGCAATGGCTTCTGGATGAGACTGCCAGGAATCGCAGCGTGCTCAGAGCATTTTCGAGAACGAACGTGAGGAACGAAACGTCGTTTCAGTGCAGAGACGCAAAAAGTCAACACAGGTTACGTTAACTGACTATGCCAAGATGTAAACGTCGAACTGTCGAAAAAACGTTATTTGTGAAATAACATCGCATAAAAACAATTTGAACAGTGAGCAGTAGTACACCAGTAATAGCGGTACGCATGACTCGACCTTGTGCTAATGCAACGGCTTGCCAGCCTCAAACAGAAGGAACGAGCTTGCAACCAGTCCTACAAGAAAACTTCCACATCTCAGCTTGTACCGATTTCCTGCAACTTAAGGCACAACCGCAACAACCTTCAACCACTTTACAAGAGTGGCGGCAACACTGGTCAAGGCCGCTGACAGTGTCTTCGTTGACTTTTAGCCCAGCCCGGTTTGGGAACTATAAAGCTGAGGATAAAAATCGCACGAAACTTCGATTGCAATATAAGTTTCCGTCGTAGGAAAATGGGTCGTAAAAATATTGAAACTGTCGCATGTGCACTAAACTACGGGAACTCTTCACTGATCGCTATCGGAACTAGAAAAGGCTTAAGATTCTTTCGGAAACTAATAACAATTTCAACAAAGCAACACAGTAACCACGCGCGAGAGGGACCGTCATTTTGTGTTAAAAAACGCCCGATAAAAAAATAAAATTCCCAAAAACTGCCGCTGAAACAAAACGCGCGCACTTCTTCAGCTTCCAAAACGTATGTACGACGTCAGACGTAATGAAGCTGCTACAGTGCCAGCTTCGAATGATGCAACGTTTAGTGGAATGGTAAAAAGCGAGTTGAAATACAACGAAGCAAACGTTACAGCAAAGGCGTGAGACTATGCAACTTTCTCGGACTTCTTGCCTTTTGAGAGTTGAGCGATCTTTTTCAAAAGTTCGTGATTTTTTGCCAGGGCGGCTTCACGGCTTTTCAAAAATTCTTCCTCTTGACTTTTCAGCTTGGCTTGCAGACTTCTTTCTTCTTGAAGGTGGTTGACTTTCAGCATCGATATCTGCACGGCGCAAAAAAACATTCATTAATCGCAAAAGCATGATCTTACTGGTTCGTTGAAAAATACCAAGGCCGATGACAAGTCCACTACTCACGGTATTAACCCTGGTTGAGCGAGAACCGAAAGAAAATTATCACCAAGTCGCATGAGGTACAGGACCGGGAACATGAGGTGAAAGAACCGCGTAGTTTATTCAACCTTCACCGCTTCAAGAGCAAACTCACCAAACGGCTCTCTAAATATTACAATACAAAGAAATCGATTGCTCAAGTTTAAAAATTTATTCAAAATATTCTATCTCAACTAAAGCCACCTTAAGCGAATGCCGAACACCACTACAGAAGCTGTCTAATTTATTTGGTATTAGCCAGGCTTACACGCAGGCTACTTTATAGCAATCCTTACGTTACTTAAAAAGAAACTGGAATTCGATTTCAGAAAGATGTAAGGTTAAGCACGACAGACTGCAAATGGTTGGATTGAGGGGAAACGATCTTGTGCTGCTTGTGCTGCTACATATTCCAGAGGGCCACGCGTACGAATTAAACAAGTTTAATCATTGCATGCGATATTGATCACAAGAACACACGAAAGGTTAGCACAAAATATGTATAGAAAAACATAAATGGACAAGCTGAATCTGTTTGATATTCGAAGCACAGCAACGAGTGGAAGTGCAGTTTGCATGGCGAAACGGATTTAGCTCGTCCATTTCGCAAATCACTGAACGAAGTGCTTCTGCAGAACAAAATCTTTTGCAACGGCACAACAAAAGTGCCCACGCGTCATGTGGATCATACGTCAAAACCAAAGCTAGAAAAGTATTTTACAACGGACACATTTTAAAAAAACAGCATGAGAGGCAGCAGAACAGACCTTTCCACAACTGCTGCGAAGTGCTCGGACCTCACAATGACTCACAAAACACCTTCACGAGGCACACATCGCAGAAGTTGGGAATAACGTTCGTGGGCGCCAACTGCATGCAGCGTCATGTACAAAGACCGTCACAGATTCATAGCGCTCCACACAAACGTTTTTAAATCACGTGACAAAGAATGACGTATGAAAAGCGTCATAACAATTTGGTGCAATGCAATGACACTTAGGTTACCGACTGCACCGCTATATCCAACTGGCGAAAATCGCCAACCACGAAGCAGGTCCTTGCTCGAAACCACAGCCGAATAAGAGAAGAAATTAGTACATAGATCAAACCTGTTTGTCTTTTTCCAAAAGCTGCTGGTCTTTTTTTGCAAGCTGTTTCTTCAAACTGTTGACTTCTTCGCGAAGCTTGGTAACAACAACAATATTGTCGTTCACAAAGGGAAAGCCACCTGGAAAAGTGAGACAACGCGATGTTTAAGAAAACTCTCGTGTGCATCGACTGGCGTTTTGGTCTCCGAAAATCGTTGAGACTGACACATGATGTTGCATGACCAAAACTTTAGCGCAATGTTTTCGTAAGTGTTCAACTAATGTCCTACGCCACATTTTCGCAAAACAAGAACTGAAGAAACAACCGCGCGCCAAAGTAACCGCGACCGACGCTACACAACATCACACAAAACAAACTACGATGCTCGTAGTGATAATTCACACAAGGAGTGATTACGGCTGTGGTCCACCACAATCTGTTGGTTAGCTTCGTAAACTTTTTGATGCCCTTTACAAAACTACGCACTTTTCCTTGGGGTATATCCAACACTACTGCAAAGAGGCGGATAGCACCATACCAAAGTTTAGCGTGCAAGTACCAGCCCGTTGATTATGCATTTCTTTGCTCATCCACAACACACCACAAGCACCTATGTCTAGTGAAGATCCATTCTTCATTTTCTCCTGATCTTTTGAGGCCAATCCAAGCGTTGGAGTAGACGGCGAATTCCCGACCGGTGGTGTAACTAGCCTGAAATAATGAAGGTCTAGCAAAGCTGATCCACGCATACGAGTTATCGAGAATTGAAACGTCTGTAACGTTAACTACTCACTAGAAACACAATTTGACCAAGGATGCATGCAATGCTAGCATAGAAAACATGAGCTCAACCACGTTGTAACGCTAACAACATTAATAGAGATTTACAAAAGTTTGCTGTATATAAACACAATACTGTGCTACACAAACGCGGAAAAGTAACTGCACTGAGTGTTCAACACACACATGGAGGAACAGAGGGATCTGACCCGCCACTTTTGAAAAACAAATGTGTCAAAAAAACACATCTTAAAATTGTTTGGTTAAAAGTAATTAAAATCCGCAAAGGTGACACAGTTGAATCAACCAGCAAATTAAAACGCTGCTAATTGACTCGACTGCCACTAATTTCTTGAATACAGATTTGTACCAGTTCGAATCATCGCAAAGTTTTGAAAGCGGAACCCAGTTGGCTGATCGCTCAAAAGCTTACAGCGAAACTAGAGCTTGTATTCTGAAAACTTTTTTCATTGCACATCATCAATGCAATCAAGAACAATAATTTTTTCACTATGTCGATCTAGCCCTTGATTTCGTTCAAAATGACGATCAAACGCTGCTGTTGAGTTCAGATCAAAGCTGCGTTCCATGCCATTACCAACCTCATTATTTTCATCGGTGACTCACGCTTACTACGCGTTGGAGACCGCAACACCTCCCAATCCCAGCGCGCCATTAACCCATGACACCACTTGTTCTAATGCAGTGAAAATTGGCACGTGTTTGGTTATGGCAGGCTTTGCAAGCCAGGTCCTACGACCCCCACTTTGAAAAAATGTTACTCCATCTATTGTTCAAGTACCCACCGTGGAGTGTTCTGGCCGCTGGATGGCTTGTCGTGTTCCTTTTTCACAGCAACGTCTGGAATGGCTTTCGCTTCACCAGCAGACAGTTTCTCACCAAACGTTTCTAAACGGGCATCGAGAGAGCTCTTTCGCCGTTTGGCTCTGTCAAAGTGTTTGCGATCGGCGATGTGCTTGCTGTTGAGCTGCGCCTTCCTGCGCAGCTCGTTTCGAGAAGTTCGATCTGAAGAAAGTCGCTTGTTCTCTTCGCTGTCGTTTTCTTTCGGTTTAACAGGTGGCCGGTAATCCTTGTCTTCGCATAGCAAATCCCGCCACACCTGATGACAGCTACCAGGACTCGGCGATCTCGTTTGCGACGTTTCCTCACTTTCCGCACACGCTGTCTTCTTTGACTGTGCATTGTGCAAGAACGAACAACTTGGCCAAGCGTTGTGACGGACTCGACATTTGCCATGTAGTGAAGCTTATTTGAAACGTATATATTCTTTCAGGGACATTAGACTTATGTCGCCAATCAAAACACCAAGACACAGTTCCCATACTCAGTTTACAGAAGAGCTATTGATTTATGTTTTAGTGTTACAATGCCAATGTTTGAAGGAAAAGTAAATAGGAGTTGCATGTGGCATATTATTTAGCAACAATTACAAACTTGTCAAAACCAAATATGTCAACTCACTTCTGGTTGTCCAATGAACTTAACGTCTGCTTTTCTTTTTCCTTTACGAATTTCTTTTTCCTTCGCCACGTAACACAGCCAACACAAAAGAAGTCCATTCAACTGCGTGTACCAACATATCAGAGGTGAAATATGTGCAGTGGGTACACACTGAGAACAAAAACTACACTTCTTTTTTTTGGATCAAGCAATGCACATTTGTCACCAGCATATTTTCTACTAATTTATTAAAAAAAAAAACTAAAAACATCCACTTCAAAAAGCAACTGCACTTCACAACACAGTGCAAAGAACAAAGAAAAAGAGTAAAGATGAGATATTTCACAGATAACTGAGAAGCAGCTTACCCGTGCTTTTGAATGGTCAAACGCTGCTTTAAGATCACAATTCTGACAACTGACAGGATTTCCATACTTCTTTTGACTGCTTGAGCATCGTTGGCATTTTGAACCAATAAAAGCTGATGGCAGTTTGCAGTATGTACACTTAGATGGCTGCCTCAAATCAAGCAAAAACAGCATAAAACCAAACTGTTCAGTGATTAGATATTTTATTAGAGGTTTTACAATATTTTACTAACTTTAGCGATCTAGATGTGCTTCTAGCAACCAAAAAAGCTAAAACATACAAGGACTAATTAAACCCAAAGCACATACCTCTCCACGTTCTTTGTAATTTTTTCCACACCGGTCACACATGTCTCCATTCACAACTATTTTGGTTTTCAAATCAGTCTGGCAAAACCTGCAACTTGAGGATGTTCTCCGCTTTTTTGTTTTTTCATTTTTTGGTTTCACTTTACTACTCTCAGCACAGACAGCTGTGCAGTCCTGCACAAGATTTATTGACAAAAAGTTATCAGTGATTCAGGAACAACAAAATAATTCTACAAGGAACATCTCCATGAGGTTCATAAGATAATGGTGGTGTTACATGGTTCTTTTGTTGCCAGAACAGTTTCTAAACATTTAAAAAAAACACAGCAAACACGACTTTTCATTTATCATACACATTCACAAGAAATATATTAACAACCTTGACACTAACGATTTTAGTTTTAACAGTATGAGCATTTAAGTAACTGTGCCTTTACAACCAAGGTATCACAAGGTTCACAAAGCCAAATTTTCAGCATTCAATTTCTATATATATTTATTGTACATCCATATTCAATAGTTGGTGTGGTGAAAGTTCACATAGAAACACATCAATGCAATGAAATTTTAAGTCTAGCATATCATACAAACAGCACTGCAAACAAACGCACTTAGTAGCATGGAAAAATGTCAACAACCACACGTAAAGCAGCACTTTCCTGCAGAAGAATAATTAATAGTACAGCCACAGACACAAAGTGTTTAGGATGTGACATCAGCCTTTTAGTTGGAGCAAAACCTGGCAACTAGCACAGTTGATAAAATAACATTTGTACAACTTCCAAAATCACAATATATTAACAGGTGAAAAATATCACTGTCTAAGGCACATGTTAGATACAAATACTTACTGAGCACATTTGCTTCTGCTTTGAAAGCTCATCAAACCTGAACCACTGCATGCAATTGGTGCAGGCATACTGTGCAGCTTCTGCCATGATCAATGACAAGTGAGCAGTCAAATTACAAACAGAGTTAATTGCAAACTTTTGATGGCATGAAACACCTAAGAATCTGGAACAGTTAAAAGTTATGGCAAAAATTGAATTGAAACTGCTACTAACTTCCACAAACAAGTGCCCCTCATAAATCCAAATTTTCTACCAATTGTTCAGTCAAAAGAGCACCTGCAAGATAGACCAAAGAAGCAACAGCATATGCAGTAACTAAATATTTCTTTTCCAGAAGTTTATACTTCAGAAACAGATGGGATGTCCATCTTTGCTATTGGGCAGTTTGATGCCATGCCAAATGCTGGGTACCAGCCTGTTTTTATGATTGCCATGTAAGTGCAAAAGTTCGCTCCACCTAAAACAGTACAAAAGGTGTCTGAGTGTAAGCTCAAATATACGCGTTCGCCAGCACCAAAACAATGGCATGGAAAACTGAGTATATTCATGTGCCAATGCCAAATGTGGTAATGGTTAGTTTTTAGTTGGAGAAATTTTTCAGCCATTAACATCAACTAGTTAGATGTTTCAGTCATTTACTTATTTGAGTAAACGTCTCGTTAATTTTTGAGTAAACACTTATTTCATGAGCCAGTTTTTTTGTTGCCACTAGTATTGTTGACGTCAGTCAGTTTGTTAAGATGTTATGATTTATGAACTTGTACTACGAAATTTTAATTGTAGTCTTGAGTTTGTTTTTTCTCTGCTGTTACTTCAGCCTTTCAACTTTTCACCTGTAAGCTTTGCTTGCAATTTTCAGGACTG
>JGI24021J15306_10012826_pt1 | contig 10421 bp, 6 predicted proteins | sample Ectturendosymbi1_FD_15306 | JGI IMG/M metagenome (IMG submission 15306) | reverse complement strand
AGATCCTTTCCTTGAGGTACCCCTAGAGCAGTGTTTTTTTTAACCTGGATTCGATCGAGCCCCTGGGGCTCGACGGAGCCGTTTCAGGGATTCGTCCTCTGAATTACAAAATTCAGCAAACGTTTTTGGTTATATTTTATTAATAACAACTGTAGATGTCAAAATAGAACAGTCTTCAGTTTCATGGATTAGCGCAACACTGCCCATGCCATAATTAAGTTAAGGTACAACATAGGAAACCTTGGATGAAGCTTGACTAAAAGCGCGGTAACGATCACGACACTACTATTGAGTCACTTCATAGCTGTGATGCAACAATTCCATCATAACATTGAAGCGTATCTTCACTGCGCTGCAGGGAGAACTATCATGGCTAGAGGAATTCCCTTCAGCTTATGTAATAAAAAAGAAAATCGAAGTTATCTGGATGTTGTGGGTAGCGTCTGTTATGGTATCACAAAACCATAACATGAATGATACTAAAAGTGACAATGACACCGAATCAAACACAATTTTGATAACGTCTTAAAATGAAGTGAACTGCACAATTGCTTGCAAATTGTGATCACTTGTATTACGTGAGTGTACCGTTATAACTGTTTTTGTCATAAGCAGAAAAAGTGGAAATGAACAAGTTGTTACGACAGTCCACATGTGTACAATTACCGTGCCCTCATACTTACAATGTTGCAAGTACTGTAAGCTGTCAACAAAATGTGCCATATGCGTCATCTATCGTTGAATGTAAAACTTCAACCTTTTGTAATAAAGTTTATAGTGAATGTGTACTGTATATATTGTAAATGTAATTTTGAATGTATTATGTATGATTATGTATTATCAACGTATTGATGTGTATGTACTTTGAATGCATTGACTTTTGTACAGTACAGTCAAACGCCTACAATGCAACTGAAACCAATTACAAACCAAAACAAAGCTAGCTAGTTAACGATTACGACATCATGAACGAAGCTTCTAGTGAAGCTGATGCAATTAAGAGAAGTCCGCAACCAAACATCCGATATAGCTGAATGACCCATGCAGAACGGTAATGTCATTTCCCCAAGGTCTGGGAACAAACAATTTCAGACACTGGTTGCGACAATGCCACTTCCATATGACCTGAACCTTGTCACAAATGTGACGCACGTAAAGAACAATTCCACAGTAATTAGGATACCTTTACTAACCAGGTTATAAAACAAAGACCCTTTACGAAAAATGGCAGTAGGTCACAAGGTATCAAAATGACGCCACAAAGTGCTGAAATGCGCCTAACAGAATGCAAAGCAGAGTAGGCAGAAGTGAATGACTCCAAAATTAGCTCTATAAAAGCATACCGAAAAATACGACAATATATGCAGTTGATTTCGAACTTGTTACGGAGCTGGACCAAACAAATGCCAGCTTAGGGCAAGTAGAAGCAAAGCCAATTAAAAATTACATGAAAATTGTCATGCATAATGTTACCTTGCGGTTAAAATCAATGTGAAGTTAAACGTTTATGAAACTAAGGTTAGGAATTAGGATTAGGGATATCTTAAATCCTATACCTTATGGCGGTTGACTCACTGATGCAATATTACGCATTGTAAGTTTCTTACTTTCTTAAAAAGCGCTCTTGTGTTAGAGTCGTTAAGTTTTGATATAATCTGTGTGTGTAAAGCTATGATGTAGCAGTATACAATAAATTGTTTTAAGTGCAATCAAAATCTCGCACGTTATTGCGAATTGTATGTAATCCGTTGGGCTATAAGAATAAAATTGCTCTCAATCGTTAAATCCACCACATACATTCTGGTAACTGTTTAATAGCAGTTGTCAAAATCGATGTGCTAGTCTTTTGTAAACAGAGAGAGAGAGAGAGAGAGAGATATGGCAACTTAGTCGTAAAGGTGGAGACGGCTAAGTCAAAAGAATCCACCAACTGGGAATTTAGACAAACGGCATAATTAAATAAATCATAGCAGCTCTAGATTCACATTATAGGTAATCACCATGGGCAAGTGAAAAACCTATAAAACGTCAAGTGCAAGGAGCAGGGACGTAACGAGGTGTGGTGGCGCCCGAGGCAAGAAGCAATTAAGTTTGGCGCCCCCATGTTCGAACTTGAGGTCTTTCGGAAGCAAATGCACTGTGTTGAAGAAAGTGCTTGTGACATTGTTGGGACTTGGCAGCGCTCCCCACAGTCATCCGGCGCCCGGGGAATTGTGCCTCCTTCCCCGACATTACGCCCATGGTAAGGAGGACATCATCGTCCGTGTCTCGCCACTTTAAATAAATCGATAGATACGTAACATTGTGCAATAATTACCATTTTTGCTGTTAGCAAGGTAACTCTCATCATAGTTTACTTATAGTAATGTGATTTAAGAGTGAAGCTCCACACATCACATTGCATGATGCACAGACGCACACTCGTATCAAAAACGCTGCCACCAATACATGCTTACGCTCTCAAAATTGTTGTTCAAACTGTCACGTGTGAGGGTGCGCTCTCAATCATTGCATATTTATGCAGTTGTATGAAGAACTGGCTCGCAATCATAAGTCCTTCTCTATCGTTCGGAAGTTCGTTGGCTATCTCGGGGAAAGGTGATAAATTGTGTTTTTGCTTTGTGTGCAGAATTATCCAAGTTTCTGCAATATCACAACCACCGGCATTTAAAACTCTTCGAGGTCGAGGGGTAAGTTTTCTTCTCACGTGGCTTATTTGGCCGACATTTTTGGTGCCCTTGATCACATGAAAGCTTTTGCAGGGTTGGAAAGATATTTTGAGTACAACTTCCCTGACCGACAGCAGTGTCCAACATGGATATGGAAGCCATTTACTTTGACACTACAAGTGCAGATATTAACAATCATCACACAGATGACAACATTGAGCTTCGGGAAAGCGAGATTCAAAAGCATACCTTCTACAACAAATCTCCATCCGTTTAGGTGCCATATCAGATGGAAGGTATCCGCCCCGCATATCACTAAATTTACCCTTGTTCTCTCGTCGTTGCCAGCAACATATTTTTACGAGCATGCGTTTTCTGTATGGGTGGATGTTAATTCATAAAACGGAAGAGACTTCCTTGTAAAAAGGACATGGGGATTGCTTTTGCTGAGACAAAGCCTTGAATCTCCCAGATCGTCGCCAGAAAATAACATTGACAAGGCAATGTAATGTTAAGTGTGGACTCTTGGCTGATTTTGTTTCAGTAACCTACCTAATCAGTAACCTATTTTCATTTTCTTGTTGCTATTTTTGGTTCCTGTTATCACTGTACGACAAATTTGGGTTCGAAACAAGCTTTGAGAATAACGTAGGTATTCGGCGGGTTTGTAAAAGTTAAGAAGAGAACTACTGTGCTAAAGGCAAAATAGTTCTACTAAAGGCGACATAAGTTGATAAATTATTTTGCCATTGTCTTTTCATTTATTCTAATGTTCGCTAACAATTGGTTTCCTTATTACGCGTTGGCTCTTTGTATCGTTTCTGTTTGTTAGCTGAGTCATATGAAACAATAAATAAATCAATCAATCGAAGCAGTGTTTGCCTCATGAGGCAAAAAAGAAAATTAAAAAAAATACCTAGGTAGCTAACTTAAATTAACTTATGCTCTATCTTCGGCTCATAGCACTATAATAGTGGACATTTTGAAAACTTCAAGGCAAGCGCTATTAGCATGAAATGCTATGAAACGCTCAGTTATAAAGTGTAAGACGACAAATCGGACAAACAAATGACCAGGTAGGCTACAAAATACAGCACAAGCGAATCATTACAGCACTAGGCTACACATATATAAAACACTATAATGATTATGGGTCAAGAAAATGGACGGAATCAATGAAAGTCACACAATTCCTGAACTTTGATGACATGATGCATAAGAGAGCACGCTTGTACCTTGCATCACTGGATAGTATGTGATCCAAATACAAAGAAGATGTACAATTTCGACGGATGTGAGAACTCCGCTGAAGCAAACTTACGGATTAAATGCAGTGATCTATACTGTACAGCTCCGAAACAGAACTGAAAATTGCGAAGAAGTTCAATAAAGGTATATCCAATCCAAATCCGGTTAAACAGAATTTATAACATCCAAATCCAATCTAAATCCATCTCAAAGCTGAAAATCCCCCGGATTTAAATCCAAATCCATGTTCATTTCTGGTGTTTGCTTCCTTACAGTATCATTTTGATTGCACTTTTCACGTATAAATCTGAACTCCTTTGCCATGTGTGCAAAATTTTTCGTCTTCCTGTCTAGCACAAAAAACTTGGGAAGCAGAAAACACGCTGTGAAGCACAGCAAGACCCATGTGGTCGCCATGGGAGTCGGAACGGGGGTAGAGGGCCTTGGCACCCCTGGATTTTGAAATTTGACATTTTCCTATTAAACTTTTAGCAAATAAGGTTGTTTTCTTAGTTTCCAAGGGGTAAAATAATATTTCACCACTGTAGGCCACCCCTGTAAAAATCCTTTTTGGCTACACCTGGAAAAATGCACTATTGGCTCCCCTGAAAAAAATTCTTCCGACGTCCATGGTGGTCATTAGTGATTTTCTCTCCAAAAAACGGCTTTTCTGTGCTTCCGCCAAGAAACACAGAAAAGTCTATGTGCTCTTTGAGATTACTTATACAAGTAGTACAAAACGAAATCGGGCACCAAATGACTACGTCAACGACTACGGCATCTGCGATGTAAAAGCATCGCACGATTAGTAGAAATCAAAACTAATGAAAAACCTTGGCATTTAAAAAGTGAAAACAAAACGATCATTATATCGACAAATCCTGTGCAGTGCATCTGCATAAAATTTCAAGATTGATGGAGGCGAAGCCGAAGCGAAATGTCGGTATTCACATAATCACAAAATAAAAAAATGGACTGAAGTCGAGAATTACACATAAAGATGTAAGACCGTGAAAATGTTAGACAAGAAATAACTTGAGCATTACACGAAAAAATTGTACAGATTACACGTAAAAATGTAAAACTAGACCGAAATCGAATGAACTCTGTTTAGATTTGGGAGCAACGTTTGGCGGAAAAATTAAATGCAACGTGAATGAAAAAAACAAAAAACATTTCAATGAAATCACCACCGCAACCAGCTGATACATTCGGAGGAGGGGGAAAATCATTGTAAGTTGCTGTACTATTTTTGAGGGGGAGCAAAATGACTGCAATTTGTTGTTGCACCTAACAACCAAACGTGTTTTTGAAAATATTAGGGAGTGGAAATTGCCTGGTTGCCCCCTGGTTACCGGCTTGAATGAAAGTAACAAATCCGCCTAAAAAGAGATAAAAAAGGACAACAAAAACAGCAAAAGGAAGTAACAAAAGCACTTCAACCAAAGCAACTAACTGAAGAAAACAATTGGCGGCAAAGCGTTTGAACAGCAGACCACCGGACATTTTGGCGATATGTGAAGGACTGACTGGTTGTACCGACGGTACCTCCATTTGTGCCGTATTTTTTTGCATTAAGTTGACAGGATACCACAACGGTATGTCAGTTTGGTCGACTCGTTTCACAATTGGTGGAGATACGGCAAGATGAAATAGCTACGTGGATATGTCAGAAATTCAAAAACTCAGATCCAGATAATGTATCTATCCATGTGATAAATGTGTCCACGGTTATTCGCCTTAATAAAAGCAGTTGAAAAAGTTATTCGCAAAAGCAACAGAACATGAATATTTTTGCTAAGACTGACGTCACGACATGCTTGCCTGAAAAATAGCAAAACTGAGGTCATGACTGAACAAATATAATCAGCAACTCTAACTTGTGTTGCGCTAAAGAGGTCACTACCAACAGAAATCACAGCAGTGTTAAAAAACAGTTGACTATGCGAAGCAGGAAAAACATTACACGGACAACAGCACGTGATAATTTCCAACGTTGGAAATGCTGAACAGTGCTCTCCAAGATTTGCTTTGTATATCGAATGCACCCAGGTAATGGTGGATTCTGCAACGTAATAAACTTAATTTGAACTCTGTGAACTCAATTCAAACACTGTGAACGGCGAACTCTGTAAAGGCGGCTTCACACATAATTCGGTAACGGCTTACGATCCGGCTTATGGCCAACGGCAGTCTTGACACAAACTCCGTTGCCCGTGTCCGGGTGAATTTTCTCGGTTTCGACCGGCTCCCGACTTAAAATTAGTTTAAGCAAGCCGGACAGCCGGTGTTGTCAGTGATCGGATTCTTGTTGCCTAGGAAGCCTGTGTTCCTATCCAGGCAAGGCAAAGTTTTGCCAGCTGCTTGGAACTGATGAAATGTTTTGAACAAATGAGACTTGTTACGGGATTTGCGTCGACAAACCGTAGTAGTGCAGAGATTTGTCTGATGGTAGATACTGCGGATTTTTGTTGTAAGAAAGATATAAAATTTTCGCAAGTGTAGCATATAATGTTTTATGTTGTCTTCTCAATGTCAATACTCACTGTATACGTCACTTTTTTGTTTTGATATATAGAAAACTTCGTATTATTTTATCTGGGCAAAATTGCATCAGACTTTTGCATTGACTCTTCTTGTTGATGCGTTCAAGTTTGTTATGCACCCTAACAGTAACACCATGTGTAAATTCAGCCATAGTAGTCAAATGACGAACTGTGTTTTGTTCTAGTTCCAGCCCTATTGCAGTTGCTATGCTATGTGAAAAATTAAATTAACTGAAGAGGTAGGCTGCCTGCATGGTGCTTAAAGCAGTAAGGTAGACTAACTCCTGGAGTATTGTTTAGGCTAAGGTTATCTGCAATCGGGTATACTACTCAAGTGCACCCTGTGACACTGACAATTGCATCTGCTGATACCCAGTAGGCCTAGGCTAACACCAAACAGGGTACACTTAAAAGTTTGAATCATGTTTTACACTTAGGGCCTGAATTCTGCTTAAGTATACACAATTCCCTCATCCATTCCATGTATTTTATAGTTTGCTGAAATAATTAAGACAGTCTTGCTCTGGTTCAGTGCAAATATCATGTTTGATGTTGGCAAAAGTTAAGGCTACATATTTTTGATAAATTGCATAACATTACATATCACTGTGGCTAAGTGCCTGTATGATATTAAGCGCTTACATTCATATCACCTTGTTTAAATTACACAAAAGTAGACATTTGATGTAATGCATTGATATTAATTTAACCTTGTTATATAATCGGCACAGATATCGCTACAAATTCAATACTGTGAGAGTGGTGTGTCAAAAATCAACTGGTATTAGTTTAAAGATTATGTAGACATTGGACTCAAACCAACTACAGTAATGGCTGCTTTGTATCACAGTATTACTGCATTCAAAGCTAAGATGCTTAGTTGGTTAAACAATGGAAGAAATTGCCAATATGTGCAACTTATAACCTAAATACAGAACAGATTATTAGGAGGGTACCTAAAATTTATAATGTCTGCCTGCTCCATGATGGCTTTCTGCTTTATAACCTCACTTCTCTCACCTATTGTGTGTGACTCTCTTATTCATTCATCTGCTGCATGCCTCTCAACTCTTCATGCACTGATTGCCCACCATCATGTTCTGTTTTTCGTTCTGTATTTGTCATCTGTTTTACTGTGAACACTTTTGTTACATGTTGTGTAATTGTTGTGTTTATTTTTGTGATTATGTTTGAATCCTTGCTTCTTCTTATTACTTTTTGTTGCATTGTGTTAAAATCATTATAGCACTCTGTGTCAAACATATGGTGTGAATATATATATGCTATGATATATGATTTACAGTATAATTTGTTATTATGTTCAGACATATAGTATTAGTCAACGCTCCTATATGATGGTGACCAACTGCAATGGTTGGTGCATTGTTTTGGTGTTCGTGTCTTATCAGTGTTGCTTTTGTGTGGTAAAAAAAGGATCTTGTGTCCAATGTGTACAAACCAAGCATACAAAAAATAAGAAATATAAATGGTACAAAGCTAATTGCCACATCGTGCTTTAAAATTAAGGAAAATTTATTGGCTGTCAATCTCATGATAAATGCATTGCAAAGCATTTTAAAGTTTGATTGGAATAGTTTGCATGCATTTCAGCGCCAATGTGCACTCCCATGTCACTTATTTTTCACTTCATCCTTTTTCGCGGTTAGCTGTTTACCTCAAAAGTTTTGATGCTGGAATGCCTTGATTTTTCTCACACTACTGGATCCCTACATTGTGATAAGTGAATGACGCTAATGTGTTAGCATAATTAGTGTTGATTTGTCTAGAGTATCTGTGTTAGACTTATCCTAATTCTCATGTAAGACTGATAAGTGTCAATGTAAATAGGGTTCAGTCACAGGCTGTGTTTCCATAAATTAATACTATTACTAGTAGTACTGGTGAAAGGAACTCAATTGTATTCTGTAAGCAAAAATTAAATGTAGCTATATGTTAAAGGAATAGCATAGTCATGGTATTGCTTTGCTTGAAACAATTTTTTTACACTGATTTCACTGTATGATGTGATTCACATTGAACTACATACAGTAGCTCAGCCTTGCATTAAACATTGGCTTTGTCAGTATTACTGCTATAAGGGCTCAAATCTTTTCTGTAAGCAAAAATGAAATGTATCCAACAAGCTGTTAAAGGGATTAGCATAGCCATGCTATTGCTTTGCTTGAAATAATTTTTAAACACTGATTACTGTATGATGTGATTGAATTACATGTACAGTAGCTCAGCCTTGCATTCAAAATTGTCTTTATCAGTAATTACTGGCATAAGGCCCTCAAATATTTTCTGTATTTGCAGTTAGTTTTCTGTTTTGCATTTTGACAGCTCAGCTAGAAAGGAGTTTACTGCACATTTGCTTTTACACCAACAGGCCCACAATGTAGGCTAGCCTAAGTTTGTCTGCATTGTGTCTTTTTAGTTTAAAATACTTGAGAGATAAGCAAAAAGTGGGCAACTAGCATCAGAACACAGAAAAAAGCTGTCAAGAATTTTGCTTTAAATATAAAATGGAAATATACATTCTTTAAGGAAGAGGGAAATTTATATCTGCTAACTCCAAGATTTAATGCAGGTTGGCTTCTGTGTATTCCTGATTGTGATAAAATAATGACAACTTGATTTTGTCCAGTGGGCATACCACTGAGGCACAGGCATAGAATAATTCAGTGCAGAAAAACCTTGCCTGTTCTTGCTTAAGTGAAGATTTGTTGGTCATGTCAAGTGATCAGCTGTAAGGCTTTTTAACAAGTAATAATACAGTGTGTAAATACTTTCCACAAACTTCTGAGTTAACTTAAAACTGCAAACATTGTTTGGTATTTCTGCATCTCTGTTGAATCGAGTTGCATTCTTTCCTCAAAGTATTTCTAATGTGTGCATTTTGACCTTTTCGAACTTCTGGTGCTTGTTTTGAAGGAGATTGCATGTGGTACAAAGTTATTACATATAAATAGCAATTATATAAATACACAGCAGTTTCTTATTGGATTTAATCAGCTAGCAAGGTACTTAAAAATATTCAGTGACGAAGAGTTAAGTATCTTGATAATGGAATTTGAAAACAAGAATGCTGTGGAGTTGACCTAAAACTGATCACTCAGTTTGTTGCTGGCATAAGTGTATAGCATTGACCTGCTCTTTCAAACAAACTGGTAAGCTGTTTTGTTCAGTCATAAGACTGAAACGTTTTCAAAATGACAAAAAAAATTAAATCATTTTGGTCAGAAAACATACCCTAAAAAACAGTGTGACAGCAAGTTTTAATACAACTGTGAGACAAATGACCAAAATGTCTCAGGTAAGAATAACCAAAATGTTTCAGTGAAAAAAAACAGCTGGTAAGCCTTAAATTGATATGTAGATGAACACTGCAAATATTCCAGTGTAAACAAACATTGCTTTAGTCATCAGTCAATGGAAAATATAAACCTCACTTCTACAAGATTATTTGGTTCGCTGGTGTTGGCAACAGGCATGAAATTATATTACTAATTTCTTGGGTTAAACTGATTCGGTTAATATTTATTAGAGCAGAAAACAATGCATGTATGTCGCAATGCTGGTTTAGATGAAACTTATCCTATAGAGTAAATACATTATGACTAATCATTATGTTTGTATTTTCATTTTAACTTTCAGAGGCAGTAAAACATTTGTTTTCATCACTGCATGATCTTATGAAGCAGAAAGATGGTCAAACGGTTTCATGAATTTGTAAGCTGTGTAACTAACACAAAAAGCTAAATTTGCAGGATTGAGTAACAAGCAGATAATATGAAATCATCCTTGGTAAATTGTCATGTTTGTGTTAAATAGTACCATTTTCCTTGCTTTCATTCGCATTGCATTTTTCAAATGTATCTGATGGAAATATTTGTCAGATAACATTTAAAATGTGGATCTGCTCGTGAAAGCACAAACTACTTGGTACAAGACTAAG
>JGI24021J15306_10012825_pt1 | contig 10421 bp, 7 predicted proteins | sample Ectturendosymbi1_FD_15306 | JGI IMG/M metagenome (IMG submission 15306) | reverse complement strand
AGAAAACCGCCCAACGGGCAATACGGAACAGTTTCGTGCGTGGGGTCTGGTTTGTGTCTGCTTGTCATTTTGCGACAAGAGAGATTCGCCGCGGGTGTTCTTGCACGCGGATCAGGTGTGCTGACCTGTTCGCTATTCCACGTTTTCGCTGTAAGTTGTCGACCACGTTTTTGTGAGACAGTTATTCGTTCTTGCTTCGCATGCGGTACACGTTGACTGATTCTGCTGTCGCGCCATCGTCATAGCATTTTCTGCTGCTGGTGCTAATCAGATCCTTTTGTAAATAAAGATCGTCTACCAGGAAATCTGCGAAAACGAACTGTAAAGAGGTGAGAGCCAAACGCCTTGCTTCGGTTTGACAACTTAAAATGTCAGGCAGTTTTAGTCTGGAGTTAGAGCAGTACTCATACAACGACTATCCTATCTCGTTGTTGGTAGCGTTTGTGGAAACCAGCTGATGTGACCTAATGAAGGCTTTCTCTACATGCAACGACAGCCTTCCTCGCAAGCAACCTCTACGCTGAGCAGCACCCCAAACCTCTGGATTGGTTCCTGCACCGGGAAGCACTACGCAAGGAAGCAAAATGAATCTATTCTAGGAAATACGCTTCAACCGATTCGATGACGTGAGCAAGCAAGGTGGTCGAGTAATTGTTCGACCGTAACGGGGTACAATAATTATTTCACATGAACGTGGATCTTGCTTGGAATATTAATTGGTGCGTTTAGTTTGTTGCGAGTCATTTATTTCCACAGTTACCTGATAGTCAAAACGATTGTTCTAGAAATTTGAAGAAACTTTTGTTCGTAACAAATCAGACGGCGTTGATCTATACGAAAAGAAACACTTCGAAAATTTGCTTTGCTGTTGCAGAAAAAGTAACTAAATAAGAACCCATGACCATTGACCACTTGAATATTTCACGTGATTTTTCTGCTTGCATTGAGGTAATTAGGGTTTGTGACTAAGAATGATTTTTAGCATGTCATCAAGTGTGTACGCAAGAGGGGGTGTTTGGAGTTAACCCCTCTCCCTTGAGCTTGATATCTTACAATAACTTTATCACCTGCACAAAGGGGATTGATTGTTTTCGCATACTTTTTGCTTGTTAATTTGTCAACTTAATGCAAATACGGAATGAATTTGATGCAAATTTCAAGGAACATTGTAAATGGGCAAAAAAGTAATAATTAGGTTTTGGTGGAAATCTGGATTATCATCTGCATCCAGAAACCATCTTACCGCTTTCTGCAGACCTTTCGCCCAGAACGCATGTTTAAGATTGTGTTCCGCGATAGTTCACTTTATCCAAAGCAATTGTCTTTATTTTGTCTACTATGGCTTATCAGCGGAAATTCGCCAAAACGTTTGTTTGGCAAACATGAATATGACGTCAAATTATGAGGTCACAAACAACGCACACCAAATACAAAGACACCATACGCCGCTGAATGAACCACCCCATAAAAATTTTCTGCTTGCGGCACTGCATATCATTGTATTCGCTTGTTGAAAATAACAAAACCTTTGAAATTAGCAAAGAAAATCTGCATTTGCAAAATTCGCGGAAGTACATTTTTAATGATAAGATTGAATTGGAACAATCTCGTCTTCTTCTAAACCTAGTAATTAAAGTCGACGACAAACCAGTTTCACGGTTTGTAGAGCGACACGACATTTCTCGTTACTGATAAAACCCTATGTCAGGGCCGTAGCCAAGTTTTAAGATTTGCGGAGGGGGAATACATTTTAAGGGGGGAAAGATTTTTGTTTTTGTCATATGTTTAAACCAAATGTTTCTGGGCACAACACAATTTGGGGGCACAAAAGTATTTGGGGGCACTGCCACCGAAAGCCTCCCCGTGGCCAAGGGCCTGTCCTATGCTACGGTCACGCCACAACAAGGGCGTACGCAAGGGGTTGGGGTTAAAGCCCCCCCCCTTAAGCTTGATATTTTACAAAAACGTTATCACCTGCACAAAAAGCTTTAATTGTTTTCGCGTACTTTTTACTTGTTAATTTGTCGACTTAATGCAAATACCACGGAATGAATTTGCATGCAAATTTCAAAGAACATTGTAAATGGGCCAAAAAATAATAATTAGGTTTTGGTGGGAACCTGGGTTATGGTTTGCATCCAGAGAGCATCTCACCACATTTTCCAGACCTATCGTCCACCACGCATGTTTAAGATTGTGTTCTGCGATACTGTAGTTCACTTTATCCAAAACAATTGTCTTTATTTCGTCTGCAATGGCTGATCAGCGCAAGGGCTGACCGCCAAGGGCGTACGCAAGGGGGGGTTAAGTTTAACCTCCCCCCTTGAGCTTGATATGTTACAAAAACGTTATTACCTGCGCAATTGAGATTAATTGTTTTCGCATACTTTTTACTTGTTAATTTGTCGACTTAATGCAAATACCACGGAATAAATTTGTATGCAAATTTCAAGGAACATTGTAAATGGACTAAAAAGCAATAATTAGGTTTTGGTGGGAATCTGCGTTATCGTCTGCATCCAGAAACCATCTCACCACTTTTTGCAGACATTTGTCCATTACGCATGTTTAAGATTGCGTTCCGCGATAGTTCACTTTATCCAAAACAATTGTCTTTATTTTGTCTTCTAAGGTTGATCGGCGCAAGCGCTGACCTCATTGGCTACATTACCAATTTCTGTATAATGAAAGAACTGTTACACGAGCTCAAAAACAGCAGTTGTTAACATAGAAGCATTCAGGCATTTCACAATGTCTCAGAAGGGAAAAATGAAAACTATAAGCTTGCTGGACTTCTATAAATAACAAAAAATCGAAAGTTTTCTTGCGTACTTTATCTGCATTCTCAATTCTTGTGTAGTTTAGTAAGATTCGATCTTTCAAACCGGGTTGTGCGTCAGCCAGTCCAGCCCACTTTTTCTATGCTCGACTGCTCGTATTCGACGAGACATTAGCGCAGTCTCATTTTGCAGTTGTAAATTGCTCTGACGCATTGGTGAGTGTGTTTTACTCCTCTGTATTAACGCGCAGTCGGATATTTTTGCAGTAATGAACTGCTGTGTCGTAGTGTAGAGTGCATTTTTTTCCGATATCCTTACTTGGAGCGCCAATAGTTTATATTCAGTGTGATGACACATAAAATGAGGGAAGTGGATGTAGAAAAATGTGCATATTGTGTCAGCAAACTTCGCCAAAACGTTGGTTTGGAAACATGAATATGACGTCAAAATGTGACGTCACATACAGCGCACACCAAATACAAATGATGACCATATGCCACTCAATAAAACCCCCCCACATGAAAATTTTCTGCGTACGCCACTCTCTCTCTCTCTCTCTTCGATGGACGTCGAAACGACAAATTCGATCCATCATCTTATCTTTGGGGGTGGGATTGTTCGTGGCTGTACAGTCCCATGCGTGATAGACATGTACGGCCACAGGTAGGACACAGATAAGCAGCGTTGTTTTATCTGTTTCGAGCAGCATGTTCATGCCGTCGGCGACGGCGCTCATCTTCAGTTTCATCCTGCGTTGCTAGCATGAAGAGCATACCAGTGGTACAAATGTTTCGCCAGCCCTTGCGATCCGCTGCTAATGTTTCCAGTTGGTAAGGGGGAATAGCATTCTTCTTGCGTGTTGCCTTCAGACAATCCTCAAAACGTTTGTACTGTCCGCCAACAGTTCTTCGGCCCTCTTTTAATTCGCCATATAGCACACGTCGCGGCAGTCGGTTTTCCAGCATTCGAATGACATGCCCTGTTCATCTGAGCTGGCGCTCAGCAATGATGGCCTCCATCGAGAGGCAGTGGGCACGGTGACGGATCTCTACGTGGAGAACTTTGTCCCACCAGCGTAGTCTAAGCATTCGTTGAAGGCAGGAAATGTGGAATTGTTCAAGGGTCTTGATGTGACGACGGTATAAGACCCAGGCCTCGCAACCATGCATACAGTCGTGCTGGTCTTGTTGTTAATATTAAAAAGATAGAAATACTACAACAGGGCACTTCGTCAAATCTTGCTCCATCTGTTTTCAATATCAAAGACTGTCCCATCGCAATGTGGATGAGTTTGTATACTTGGGCACTGTCCTAAACAACAAGCTTGATTTGTCACCTGACATCCAGCACCAGTGTCGTGTACACCTTGCTTCATCTGCTTTTGGACGACTCTCACAACGAGCATTTTTTAACACAAACCTGAACCTCAAGACCAAGATGGTTGTTTACAATGCTGTCTGTGTCTCAACGCGTACGCCACTGCGCCACAACGAATATCCGTGGATCCCAGCATGCCTTTCGGGGAGTAGTTGGAGGCCGGGAGAGTCCGTGGGTTCCAGGTAATCTGCAACGTAAACCGCATATTGCGTGATGGAGAATGATATGCCAGGAATGAAATCGTTTCCTGAAAGTGTCTCCTGAAAGATCGTGATTGGTACTTTTGTTGGTGGAGACTACTGTCGGAATTGCCATTTTCGTAGTCTATGAATGGATTAAGGATCATTCTAATGACTAGCAATTTTTAGTAAATAACAGAATGTTCGAAGTTGAAAAACAATCTGTGTAAATATCTAAACTGTAGATATTTAAGAGATCATGGTGTTGGACAAACGAAAACTTGGCAGTTGATTTTAAAAGAGCACGCTTGAATAAATAATTTTACTTGATTTATTCTTGTCTACGTACAGTTCTTTTGCACTTTTTATCGATAGTCACCAGATATTGTGATTTGCAAGATTTCTCTACATGAGTACAAATCTGGGTTATGACGTGATTAATCGCGCAAAGGTAACTCAATTTCCTGATGTCAGGTTTCTAGAAACGAGACATTTCCTGCCGAGCTTCACATCCTGCTTCAAACAGTTTGGTGAATCTTCTCCCAGACGTTTAGTCAGCTGCGATGTTTGAAGAAGTAAACTCGTGAAATGGCTGCATCAGTTCACTCTGTGGCTGCAACGAAGATTGGTTGATTGAGAAGCGTGGTAGAATATGATAAAAGTTATCATTGCTGGCTTGATGCTGCTGTTGCTCTTTTACGATCGAAGGTCGTCATGTAAGTAGCGCTTACCTTCATTGCACTGGCATAATGTAACAGTGTAGGATTTTGAACGAAATGAAACAAGCAGTTGAACCTTCGTTTTGATGTACAACGATAATCGCATTTTCGCCAATGTGAAGCCGTGAATCCCAGCATGCCTTTCGGGGAGTAGTGGGAGATCGGGAGAGTCCATGGGTTCCAGGTAATCTGCAACGTAAACCTCATATTGCGTGATGGAGGATGATATGCCAGGAATGAAATCGTTTCCTGAAAGTGTCTCCTGAAAGATCGTGATTGCCACTTTTGTTGGTGGAGACTACTGTCGAAATTGCCATTTTCGTAGTCTATCAATAGATTAAGAACAACTCTAATAACTAACAATTTTTAGTAAATAGCAAAATCTTCAAAGTTCGAAAACTATCTGTGTTAATGTCTAAGCTGCAGACATTTAAGAGATCATGGTGTTGGAGAAAAGCAAACGTGGCAATTGATTTTAAAAGAGAACGTTTAATAAATAATTTTACTTGATTTATTCTTGTCTACGTACAGTTGTTTTGCACACTTTGTTATCGATAGTCGCCAGCCATCGCGATTTGCAACGATTCGCTATACGGGTACAAATCTGCTTTATGACGTGATTAATTGCGCAAAGGTAACTCAATTTCCTGATGCTAGGTTTCTGGAAACGAAGTGTTTCCTGTCGAATTTCGCATCCTGCTTCAAACAGTTTGGTGAAACGTCTCCCAGACGTTTAGTCATCTGCGATGTTTGAAGAAGTAAACTCGTGAAATGGCTGCATCAGTTCATGCTGTAGTTACAACGAAGATGGCTGATTTTGAGAAGCGTGGTAGAATATGATAAAAGTTATCATTGCTGGCTTGATGCTGCTGTTGCTCTTTTACGATCGAAGGTCGTCATGTAAGTATCTAGCGCTCACTTTTGTTGCACTGGAACAATGTAAGATTTTGAACGATAAGAAACATGCAGTTGGACGATCGTTTTGATGTACAAGACTGATGTTCGAATTTTCGCCGAGAACATTATCTTCTTACATTGAAAACAACAAGAGATTGTGCAAAAGCTGCTAGTAATTCCACGTTTGTTTACATTTTCGTAACCTTTGCTAACAGGTTTACAAGGAATGATTTTGAACAATTTGCTGCCATAATAAAACAATCTTAGAAACTAGTCCTTCTTAAGATCTTTAAGAAGCAAGCGACCAATACGCTCACCTTTATATGTAGTTGAGCTGCAAGTAATTAACACTAGGCTGCGTTGTTTTTTCGTGAACACTTAATTGTGACATTTTTAGCAGACACGTTACTCAGTAAAGGAATCCACAACAACACTTTTGTTCCGTTCAATGAAGCCCATGTTACAGTGCTGCGTGACTGATATATCCAGAATGGAGGAAAATAAACTGGTTTGAGTGCCATTTAATTCGTCATAATGGAGAGAAAACCAATTCTTATTAAGTGCATTAAAAATCACAAGCACTTTATTGGCCTGAAACCTTTTTAACTTCAATCCGAATCTAAACGAGGGTTTTCTTACTTGTGGCAAACGTACTGGTCTCAACAAGGTTTGAAGTTTGTGACGATCATTTACTCCAAAATTTTGGTACTTCAGTTAAAGGTGTGGAAATATTTTTCAGGTGCTATTCTGCTTTCAACATAAAAATTGACTTTCGAAATACGTTTCGACACGAATATTTTGCTCATATTTCTAGCATTTTTTAATTTACCCTTGTATGCGAGTTAAGACTACATAGATGTATGAGTAATGAAAATTCCATGAAACGTTTTGCATCATTTTTTGAATAAATTATTACGGGGTTGATCGCTCAAGTTCTGTAGATAACCTTCCCATTTTTCAACTTAAAATGTACGCATTTTTATCCAAATGTGTTGCAATTTTCATAAAGATACAGTTGTTTTTTTCAAAAAGCTAAATGAATTACTGGGTTTCACAACTAACCAAACTTTGATATATCTTACATTTTTCACAGTAACTATGGTTTAGCCAAGATGGAAGCGCACATCCTTCAAAAACGGTTTAAATGTTCATCTTAAATAATAAACCGATTTCAACAGTTAAACAATTCCTGAAAACCACCAAGCTACGTCTTGCAGGTGCTGAACACGAAGTTCAATTCAATGTGCCGCAAGTTTGCAAACCAGAACTAAGTGCACCTACAGTTTATAAAGTACAAAATATGTTATCGGGCTACCGATAAAATAATGTATATGAGCAAGTTTTCCTACATACTGTATTAGTTTTGAATTGTGTTTCAGCCGGCATTGCTGTCGCTGCCTAAAAGCAAAGCTTCACAATTGAATGAAACTTCAGATTATTTTGGAGAGAAAAGAGATCATGCTCGTACCACAAGCTTGGGATGAAGTTTGGAATTTAGGGTTGCCATAAGTCAGGTTTTTCCTGGACAAGGTTTTTCCCGGGATTTTAGTGGCCAAATATATGTCAGGGAGAAATGTTAAAAAGTGCTTCATGTCCGGGATTTTGGAATAGGCTAATGCATTTTATGAAATCTAACCGCAATATTTTCACGGTAAGAATTATTTAGTGCTTTTGTAATTTTTTACTGTTAAAAATGGCTAAGCGAAAATGTAAATTTACTGACGAGATGACGGCAATACATCCATGCTTCTGGAAAGGTAGAATGGAAGCAGAATGCTTAGTTTGTAAACCAGGAACATACATCTCGGTTTCATACAAGGTATTGCGGATTTAAAATCACATCTCATCTCACTTCTGATAAACATTGCAAAGCAGTAAGTGGAGCTTCCTGATCATATAAAGGGACAAATTATTTTGTCAGAACGGGATGCAAAATAGAAGATGAAGTTAGATGAAGTTAATTTTTGCTTTTTTCGTTTTGTACTGTGTTTATCCTGTTCTCGTGGGAAAGCGACGGTGGCAATGTGCTTTCGATGCAGGGCCGGCCTCAAGCCGATGCAACCGATGCGGCTGCATTGGGCCCCTCGCCTCTGGGGGCCCCGCGCCGTGGTGGCTGGGTAGATTGTTTATTTTTGCCAGATACTCCTTGTGCACGACAATTATAGAAAGGCTTGTATAGAAAGGCTTGTATATAGAAAGGCTTGTATTTAGAAAGGCTTGTAATTATAGAAAGGCTTGTATATCTCATTGTTAGCAAATAATTATCTCGTTTGAATAAACGATGAATTTCCTCAAATTATTATCGAACGTTATATCAAACTTGCTCAATCCTCATGTTGAACGTTGTTTCTGCGCTCCACCACGTCCAACTCTTTATGAATAGAATTTGGTTGTTACAAGCTGCAGTTGAGACTGAAGCAGACCTACAGCTACCGCAAACAAGGTGTGTGCTGTGTAGTGATTCGAATCGCAACGAACAGGTCAAGACCAGTGTCTGTCATATAAACTTTGATGGCAGTTCTGCTGATGTAACGTTTCAGTCCTCTAAAGATTCTTCTGGCTTGGGAAGTTTTTGGTTGGTTGCGGGCCATCTGTAGTTTATCAAAGGCTTGCAGTTTTGCTTCATGGAAGATTTTGAAACAGACTAGATCAGTTTTTTTTAAGGAAAATGTTAGGTACCCGATATGGACTTGTAGGGACCCGATTTTCCCTGATTCTAGGGACCCGCTGATAATTTTCTGATTCTAGGGACCCGATTCTCTATTCTAGGGACCAGATTCTCAATTTCTAAATTCTAGGGGAACCTCAGTTATGGAGCTTACTCATTATGCTTCATTATGCACATAAGCGTACGGGAAGGCATTTTACTGGGAGGGCGGAAAAAATTTGCCCTGAAACTAAACCTTATGCAAATCTGTTCTATACAGTTGAATTCGTTTGTAACGGCTTCATCTGTAACGTCAATTCGCCCATAACGTTCATTTTGTTTGGTTGCGATGGCATCTTTTATATGCATTTCAATTCGCTTTTAATGTTAATTCGGCAATAACGTTCTCTATGCAATCCCATAGAGATGCCGTTATAGGCAAATTCTGTAGTTACCTTGCTCGTTAACTCAAGGGGTTGAAGGCCCTTGCGTGTTGTGTTTTCCCATACAAGAAATTACGGTAATTGCTTTTACTGATGCAAATATGTACGCGACTTCGATGACGCAACGCAATGTTTTGAAAGCAACGGTTCTGGATCGTATGGTCTGACTCCCTAAACCTGCCTGTGTTATCGCTGCTGTGCTCTTGAGCAAGGCACTTAAGGACGCACACTCAAAGGAGACAAGCAATCTGCACCACGTCCGTGCTGGCCGCTTCCAAAACTCCTGTTAATAAAAAAAATCTATCATCTTAACACCCTACACCTCTACCCAGCGCAGCAGATAAATTAGATCTTCTGGCAATTTTTATTATTAGCCGACGTTTCGCCCACCTATTCAAGTGGGCTTCCTCAGGGCAATGTTTTTTAACCATGTATAACATGCACCTTACTAATAACAAGAAACAATGAGCAGTATGACGAACAAAGACAAAAAACGCAAAACTGACCATCACGAATAGGAATGGCTGACAGCATGCCACAGAAAAGTAGAAGTGTAAAATGAAAACAACCGCTGGGAGATGATGAAGTATAACAACACAATAAATAGCGTAAAACGTACATAAAAATTCACAAAGATGGTTAAATAGCGTGAAGCTATGGGATAAAATAGAGAACAGATAAAGTGTAAAACTTGCGTGGTGAGAGTTGGCAAATTTACAGGCACAAAGGCGGTTAAAAAAGGAAGGCAAACTCCAGGAGGTTCGGTAAGGGATAAGCTTCGTTCATGTTTTAAAACCTTGTAGATGGCCAGGAAGTTTGCGCTTTTATCGTTCACAGTGTTTAAATAAAATATTTAAAAGAATGAGTTATCGAATTCTTATATCAAGCTGTTGAACTGCCGACATCCGATTGTTCGATTTTTACAGAAAAAGAAAGCCTGGTCCAGATCAAAATCACTATAAGCAATCACGACTTTGGTCCAGATTACAAACTACACTAGCCCAAAATACACGGATCACCAGGGTTGTCCATGGGACATATTATCTGTCCCATTCCCATCCCACAGCAATTATGCCTGTCCCATCCCGTGGGATTCCCACAATATTATAATATTGATATGGAAATATAATACAAAATAAAATTATTAAATTTATGAAAGTTTAGGTTTAGTATCTACTAAATAGGACTACATGTGCAAAGAGTCATGCAAAACCACAATTTATTGACTTTCAAATTCAGAAGTATAGTCTAAGCATGACAATTCAGTAACATTCTGATACTCTCATTCTATTTCTGAGTCTCATGGGAAATACAAATGTGTGCTGTCCCATCCCATCCCATGGGACGTTTCCCATGCGATTCCCATAGGAATGACATTC
>JGI24021J15306_10012824_pt1 | contig 10421 bp, 6 predicted proteins | sample Ectturendosymbi1_FD_15306 | JGI IMG/M metagenome (IMG submission 15306) | reverse complement strand
GAGGATCCAAGTCGCATGATTTCGATGATGATCGGCGTAACTCCGTGAGTTACTTTAAGTCATCATCTGGCTCTCGAAGCAATTTGAGTTTGAGACTCCGCCCTTCAGTATTTGTGACTGGAAGAGTAAGATATAAAGTCAGCTTTATTGCAAAGTTGGGGTGCATGCGTCAACAATATCTGACTCTCGAATATGCCACAAGCTTTACTGTTGGGGCACGCGCTTAGAAAGGGGGGCAATGGCCACCCCAATTTCGAAAATTACACCAACAATTTTCAGTTAATTATGCTTTTATTGTGTAAGCTAAAGAAATATTTCCGTGCAAATCAACGAAATTGCTTAAAGAACCTACCAAATTGCTTAAAGAACCTACTTCAGCTTTTAGTCGAACCTGATCAAAGCAGTAGCCTATGGTTTATCATAACGTTGTCATAATTATTCAAACATTGTGCATATTGTAAATGCTGAAGAAATCATGTCATGGCTGACTTTACCTGAGGTTTAAGCTCCGTGTGGAAGTTGGTGATAATGAAATACAAACTTGATTCTACGCGCTTCTAATCACTAATCGAAAGTAAAAACAACGAGTAACTCTTTTCGCAGCTGTTTCTGATGCATCAGCTTGCTGTATCTCACCCATTGGTGATGTAAACTTCATTTCCAGACCATCGCAAAAATTCCTCTCTGATAACTCTGGCCTGTTACAAATACTGCATAACTTACCTTTGTCAGTATCATCAGAAGTAACTTTAAATTAACATCATAGATTTTGTTTTTGTACAGCTATAAAACTAAATGCGTGAATATGGCAGTGATATATGTTTTGTATGTCTTGAAGTTCAAACTCTGGCTAAGAAACAATCCAGTTTTAATGTTTTTTTTATTACGCAATTAGGCCATACACACTGTTTATCAACAATAGCATTCATTCCACTGTAGATATTTATTTGTGATGATTAAACATTTAAGGTGATTCAATCACAATTATGTGGAGCCTTAAAGTTTTCATTAATGATTTCACATTACCTTGCCGGCAAGTTAAAAACAGTTTCGTCATGATGAGTCCGACCTGTAAATAATTTGAATGTGTTTCAACTTTCATCTGATGTTACTTGCCACCCTATCCTACAGTAAATTTGAAATCACACAGCTGCTACGGGAAGAGTCAGCACAAATCTACCGTATTTAGGAACATGGGCGTCGGAAGGATTTTTACCAGCGGATTTTCCAGGCTATCGGCGGATTTTCCAGAAGTAGCCATAAAATCGTTCCAAGGGGAAGCCAAAAGTGGTGAAATTTTATTTTTCCGTCTCAAAACTACGAAAACGACACTTTTTGCTAAAAACGTAATAGAAAAATATCGGATTTCAAAATCCAGGGGCAAGGCCGCCTGGCCCACCCTCTGACGCCCGTGAATAAGAAGAGTAGGAAAATGTTTTTCATTTTACATATGCTGAGGGCATTCGCACTGCCATTACCACAGATACCTTGTAATCTGTTTTCTCGACAAAACCCATGTGAATAAAATAACATGAAATTTAATTTTTTCCCAGTCGATTGGATTTTGGCATTTTTACACTAATGGATTTAAAATTTTTACACTAATAGATACCATATAGCATGGTTGGATCAGCGGATCCAAAACTTTTTTGAGCGCCACCCATATCTGAGTTTGAAGACCTCGCAACCCAAACCTCAAAAAACGTATGAAAAAATAACGATTGTACGGATGATTTTTGGTAACACGTTGCTAAGTTCATTTTTAATGTTAGCCCTCTATCAAGTGCTTATGCTACACATGGACACAGAAGCAGAGGTAACGTTGAATAGACACAGCTCGACTTTGGATCGCCTCTGCGTGACCCACTTTTTGGACCCTTCACCTTTGTTTGGGTTTCGACCCATACTTTTGGAAGAACTGGGCTATAGATCAATTAACCAACCGTTGTGTTAAGCTGCAGCGACAAGTATTTATTTGACTTTAGTGCAGAGCCGTGGTGATATAATCAATTGTGGTTTCGTTTCCGCAAATGCATAATCATTTTCACACTTTGTGCAGACTGAGTGGGTCGAAAATATGCAAGTTTGTTTAAAGGGCATCTATAACCTTCCCCAACTTAAATTTTTTTGTGAAAAAACTCTAAATAGCTGGATAAAGACCTAATAGAGTTTGGGGATCCTGCGTAGTGCAAGTTGGGAGGAGTCGATGTTTCAGAGCAAAGCCGCTACTCGGCTTCGATCGAACATGTGTTGGTGTGCACGAAAAGCGTGTAAGTCAGTATAGGCAAATTCATGCACTCTTATTACAACAAGCTGCTTCTAAACCATTTTGATACTGTGAGTTCTAGTATTTTGTAATTCTGTTTATTTTTATGTATATTTACATTTTTGTCTTTTTTCTTTCATGTGCACATCTTATTTTTTCGGCATGAAAGTACACTCCATAGTTTTTTCTGTTTTGCTTTGTTTTTCTTTTGTACCTCATTAATTAGTTTTTGTTGCTTTTTTGCTTTTTTATTTTTATATTTTGTTTATATTCTTAACCACACCAAATTTCTGCAATTAAATTTCGATTCACTCATTTGTGTACATGGGCATGCGCTTTCATCTGTACATTTTCTTTACCATGCTCTGTGTTTGTTTGTTTTCCTAACTGTGCTTATTCGATCTCCAACTGTTGTTTTTCAACAGTTTACAAAAAGAGGTAATCAGGGTTGGTTGACTAGATGACCGCCGTGGTCCTTCACCAATCCTATATGACACAGCACCACTCTGTTTACACTGATCAGCTATTATGCCATTGTATTTTCATTTCCTCTAATGTTCACTGATGGTTGGTTTACTTAGTGCGCGATGGCTTTTTGTATTGCTTCTGCTTATTAGCTGAATATATGAAACAATAAACCACTGCCATTAGTTGCATACAAAAATACTACCGCGGTAGCATTTTATAGCGTGTAATGACATAAAATCCAAGCATTTTTCAAAGGCGTTAGGCCTTTGCTTAATCAACTGCATACGGCAACCAGTCATGGGCGCAANTTTGTTGTAAAATGTGAGGGGGACAGCTTGANGNGAAACCAATATAGTCATCGGGNTAATGCAGAAGTGAAGTTTTATAAATAGGCTACAGATTCGCGATCTTGTTTCTAGAGGTGTTTCAAAAAGCAACACCAATCACACTTTGCTTTATCCTTACAGTTGATTAACAAATTAATACACTTAAATTTGTTTCTGGACACGGTACTGTCGTTCAGCCTCCGTGTACTAATGTCGTATTTGGATACAAACAAGCACAGCAATGTAGTAGAACATATCAATTGAGAGCTGTCAGTTGTAGTGCACAAAATGCTGAATCGCATTGGTCGCACGTGCATATCACTCTTATAGTAAAACACATCAATTATCATGCATTTTATAAGTTTGGGTAAAAGCGCTATTTGATGTCTAGTTTATGTTGCTTTACAAAGACGATAAATATTTGCTTTCACATTTCCGTTTTTTCAAAAAGCTGCAAANCTTTTTAATGCTACTGGGCATCACGCATGCAGCCNCACCCTACCAAAATCTCCATTAATATCTACAAGTAGCAAAAGAAGTTTGGCCAAAAATAGCGTAGTCTACTTCANAAAATGATGTCAATCACGGTTGCCAGATGAAAATGTCAATAAAAAGCCAAACAGTCCTAAAAAGAGGCCAGAAAAAGGCCAAACCGATTGTTTAAAGACCAGAAAAATGCCAAACTTTATTTGTGGTATTGTTATTCCTTTGTCACAAAGAAAGATTTTAAATTGCAAGAATAACAAAAAAAGTCTTCAAAGTTACGGTATGATGAACTCTTGCTTGGCATTGTACGGGAAGCTGGAGGAGGTCCGGATCCAGGGGGGCGATTGGGGTGATCCTCCCTAAAACCTACGAAAGTAACTTTTTTTCACCACAATTTTATACAATTTAGAAAACAACATTCGCCTTATAAAGCCATTTTGTCGTCCAATTTTTGGTCACAACAGTGTTGTGAAGTAGACTTCACTCCTCTTAGAAAGTAAACCCGTAATGAGACTTGACTGCCAAACATTACTGAATCTACCCCCCTAAGTTTACTGGCTGGATCCGCCCCTGGGCTGGAGCTTATTATCACTGATACTTCTCTGACTTTTCATGGTTTGTGAGATTGCACACTTCGGGCACAATAGTGCGACAGTTTGCATACTGATCCACCGGCAGCTGTCTGCGCCCAAATGAAAGTCATCTCCCAATAGCTCCTATACTGACGACCAGAATCATTGCAGCCCTTCAATTCTTGGTGTCATTAGGACATCACAAACATGAATCTGATCGCAAATTGCTTTGCTGGGAAATCGATTTCGCCTCAGCGACGCATCTTCAGTCCAGCAAATTTGTAAGCAAAAGCTTACATGTGAAATGACGAAAAAGGACTGAAGCAAGATTAGAGAAAGTGCGCAGACTACAATAACAGGTCCATAAACCAACGCCTGATATCACTGTCACGTTTCTATCGCGGAGACGCAGACCTGTCTGCAAGCGTTGTGCTTGCTTATTGCTTTGAACACAACACACTCTACACAGTGCAGTGAGTGCACACAATTCGAATGATTACGCAAAAACTTTAATTCGAAGCTGGCATCCCTCAAATATTATTAACATCAGAACGCGGGCGTCGGACTAATATAGCATTTATCACAAATTTTGCAAATATGTTGCCGAAAAAATGCAATAGCAATATTTTCCTTCATATGAACCTATTTCAGCGTAAAAAGGCCAAAAAGGTCAAGGCCAACCAACTTGAGATTAGGTCAAAGGGCCAACTTAAATTATTTAGGCCAACCAACTTGAAACGAGGCCAAATTTTTGAAGTTTGGCCTAAAAGGGCCTATCTGGCAACCTTGATTTCAATCTATTTTTACTGCTGGTGGGTGGAGGATGTATCCTCTCAATCTCCCCTCGTCGGCCCCTACATACATACCCACATACCTACCTAGCCTACAACGTAATTTCTGCATACCTAATCGTCTGGTGACTGTTGTCTTGTGACTTCTGTCAATAGTGCCACTTAGCTCTGTCTTTTCACAATCAACTTTTTCAGGTTTATCATCAGATTTTAATAGATGAAATTATTGTCGAAAGTTTCATTTTAAGAATCACACTTGCATAACGACACGAAAATGTACTTGAGATTAAACAAATCANAATGCACAACGGTGAATTGGCAAAAAGTACCAAGTTTCACCTGCATTAACACGCAAAGAATNTCCAGCAAAACTAGGTGTGATGTACGTGTAAAGCAAATGTTGTGCACTTGGATGAAAACATCGCTGCATTGTGGGTTTGNTTAAATTTGGGTAAATGACTTACGAACCAATGTATTCAGCACAGGCACAAAGTCGCAAAGTGTAGGAGTCACGGAATAAACATATTTTGGATTTGTTGGTCACCATTGTCGCGACATCACAATAAGTAAGGATAAATGTATATTGTATCTTTAATTCCTAGTCAAAACCCCAAGCTTTGAGCTATAGGTAAATATATAGCTAGGTAAACTTCGCCAACGTTTTGACTGAAATCTGTTTACTAATACAGTCTTTTGTAAAACTGCCCATCTCAAAACTAAGTCTCCACAATATTGCTGTTTTTTGTCTTCGGCAAAAACTTCGCAGAGATTTGCCTGAAAATGAAACTTTCTAACATTATATACACTAGCATCATTAAATTTTACGCTGTCTGTTTCTGAATACGTGACAACCCACGTTACAGCAAAGCCAGTTACATTTCTGCACGAAACAAATCATGGCCGCACTGTAGTCTCTCACATGTGCAGCTGTAAAACTCTCATTGTTTCAGGAAAATGACCTTTCTAACAGTACACCACACAGAGTAGAATGTCGGACAGAAGCAGTTAACCATCTTTCGCTGTCTCTAGAAACTTAAAAGATGCTTAAAATCATTTTATTGAAACTAAAATTTACACTGTAAAATATCAGAATCAGTGATACCACACCAGACTCTTTATAAACATCAACTTGTCTATGTGTAACATCTAACATATAAAGCTCTTCACACAAAACGTAGCAAATATCACTTTTATTTTTAAAACCTCTCCAAATACAAAACCTAAATAGAAAAAAGTGGGGAGACATGGCATATTATATCCACCCCGTCTAAAAAAGTGGGGGAACACGTGCCCCGTGTCCCCCACCAAATTGCGCCCATGCAACCAGTCACTAACGAATTGGATAAGATCTTAGTTTTACAGACTTGCTTCTTCGATGTCTTAGAGCAAAGTCGCTACTGTGCTTCGATCGAACATCTATTGGTATGCATGAAAAGTGTGTAAATATAGAAGTGGCTATCATAATGGCGGCCGCGGTAGTTTCTTGCTCAACTGTAATGTTGACTGCAAAAAACATTGCCTAATGAAGAACTTGAACAGCATCGAGATTTTCACAAGCGTTTTCGCAAAAACGTTTTACGAGCAAATGGTGGCTTCATCCAACGTAAAAGCTTGGAACTTCACTAAAAACAAACTTTTAAAACTTGTCAATTCAATGAAAGCAGACTTTCTATTTCAGGTTTAAATGTGAATATAATTATTCAGAAAAATAGCACCAGAAAACGGCACATTTTATTCATGAATGTTGAGACCCGGTTGTTGTTTGCTCCCCCCTATCAAAATTTCTGACTACGCGCCTGTGGTGTGGAAACGTTTTCATCCATTTGGTTCGGGTGACCAATGAAACGAACCATTTCATCAGAGAAATCTTCTTCCGCATCCAAGAAGCAGACACTGCAAGATCAGTGTCGGATTAACAATAGTAACAAATGTAGCAATTGCTACGGGCTCCGCACTTTTGGGGACCCCGCGCTTATTTGTGTTAAATTTGTTCTTCTTTACATGCAAGGGCGGATATTAGAATTTAGGTGCCCGAGGCAAACTCTCAGAAAGGGAGCAATATATATTCTACATGTGCTATACCGAAATTTTATTCGTTGAAAGCAAGCTAAATTTTTTATTTTGTCGGGGATTTTGCTTCTGCGTGAGATCCCTTTTCACATTGTAAATCGTTTGAAGTCATTTGGTTTTAAATTGTTATTTGTCTACACATCAAAGGTGTGCAAGGGCCCCTTTTATCACATTTGCATATAATTTTTGCTTTAATTTGAAAAACACACGACTTGCTTCAGAGCCTATTTAAATGTAGGCCTAGAGCAGGCGTGGACAATTATCTTGTCTCGGGAGCCATTTTGAGAAGAACGCGCTTAGCGGCGGGCTGTTGCTCTAATTTGACCCTAAAATAAACAGATAAAACAAAAACAATAATGGTACACAGAATTGCTTTGCGTAGAGATGGACAAAGCGATTACGATGGAAATAGAAGTTCCTCGCTTCAAGTTAGCCTCAGCACTAACCATAGGCGTAACTAGGGGGGCCAGGGGGCCATGGCTACGCCAAATTTTTATTATATATAGTCATTTGGTGCTTTAAAATGCGCTTTCCCAAACAAAATAGTATTATTCGCCTAAAATGAAGCATTTTACCCCACCAAAATTTTGGGCTGGCTACGCCACTGGCACTAACATTTACTGTTCTAGGTTCGAGGAAATTTCAGATTTGAATAATTTTTCTGCATGCTTCTGCGGGCCACTTAAAACGCTGTGGCGGGCGGGCCACATGTGACCCGAAGACTGCTAATTGCCCACGCCTGCTCTAGAGTGACTGATAAGCTTTTTAATGAAGCTTTGCGAAAGCTAAGTGTGCAACTCTCAAAAAGGAGCCCATACGACATCTATGAGAAAGGTGGACCCGAGACGACCGGCTCGTTCNCCTCCTCTAATATCCATCCTTGACCTGATTATACTGTATGTACAGTATATGATCTTTTCCAGTTCAAGAANTTACTATTTTGTTAAATTTGCCATAAGCAATTTAGCGAAAGTTTTCAATTGAATACTTTTAGATTAGATTACTGTGGTTTGAAAATTAAAATATTTTACAGTTAAAATATTTTACTCTCCATGGGGTGCTCGATGGATTGGACAGTAAATGGCAACATGGTCAACGGTCTGTTCTTCGGTACCACACTCACAAGTCGCAGAAGGAGCGCAGAACTCTGCTGTTGAGTGGACCAGGGCTAAGGTGGCTGTTCGCAGCGTTGTTGGCCCAGCACCCCAGCCCGAGCCAGCAAATCGTCTTAAAAGCGCGACGCGTGATGTCAACTTTTTGCGACGTGACTCAAAAAGTGTCAGCAATACGTAACCGTCTTGTCCATCGTTATTCCGGGGTATTTGGGCTCGGAGCGAGAGGGCAGCGTTTCGTCGTTGACGTTGACGTGACTTTCAGCTCACATTTAGCTTCCTTGTTCTTGAGATGGAAGACTGCCGACACCGTTTTTGTAGTGCTGAGCTTTCACTTCCAGGTCTGGAGGTATCCACCTAAAGTCGCCATGTCTTTGCTGAGCACTCCTTCCACTGCTTGCTAGTCTCCATCAGCATGCATGATTGACTAGATCGTCGGCATTGGCATACTTTCTGGAGACAGTGACTGGCAAGTCAGAAGTGCGGATGTTGAAAAGAAGGGGTGTCTAAACGGATCCCTGTGGGACGTCATTCTTGGGGGGTGGTAACCTGATCCGTTTGTTGTTAGCTGCGATTGCCAACCAACTCCGTGATCATGCGAACCATGTGCCTGCCAGGTAGCAATCACAGTTGCTTGCAGGTGGGGCCGCGATGCTATACAGTGTGGATGTGGTAGGCTGATGTGAGATCGACAAACACAGCTCCGGCCTTCTTAAGCGAAAAGCTATCCTTGATGTTTTGCGTCAGCAAGATGACCTGATCTACGGTCGACCTCTCGTGTTGAAAGCCCCCCTGTTCATGTGGGAGTAATGGATCGATGCTTGGTTCAACAAGAGCTTAGATGAGTCTCTCGAGGATTTTGAAGGGAACACGCAGCAAAGATATAGGGTAATCTGAATGGGTCGCCCAGTGGCTTATCAGGCTTAGGGATAGCAACTATCAGCACTCTTCTCCAGATCCTGGGAATGTTGACTTGGCGCATGCAGGAAGTGAAGAAATCGCATAACCAGGATTTTAGAGCTGTGCCGGCGTGGAATATAAACTCCGGGAAAATGTAATCCAATCCCGGAGGTTTTCTTGCTTCTAGGTGATTTGGGCGGTAGCAAGATTCTCTGGCGTGAATGGGCTAGAGATACTATCTCCCTCAAGGGCTGGGACCGCCCACAGGTCGGAAATCTGCTTGTTGGCGAGTCTTGTAGACTCGCAGTCAGGCCCGTAACCAGGGGTAGCAGGGGGACGAAGACCCCCTAAAATCTTTTTCTCCCCCCCTGGTAAAATGTGTTGGACATAATTTAAAACTATCGGACATAGTTTAAAAAATTTGGGCCCCTCTCAGAAAACTCTTCGCCCCACCTGGCGTCCCAAGCTGGTTACGGGCCTGCTCGCAGTACGCATCGTTTTTTAAAAACACAACGCAGCAAAGCAATCTCAGCAATGCAATCAAGAAAACATGTCCAAAGCACACCCGGGCTTGCAGGTCAAAGGCGATCACAAATCGCAGATGGTGTGCGGAACAAATCGGTCCTCCAAGAAGCGCTAACTTGCAATCGTGTCGACGTTCCACCGATGAGAGAAGCTGGCTACTCCTTTTGGATTGTGCAGCAACTCAAGGTTGTTCGCTGCTGCCCAGGAGGCCAGGCTCTCCCCGTCAGGAGATGTTGGGCTATAACCCCAGTTGTCGTGCCGGCAGTTGAAGACGCCAGCATACAGATTGGGGTGTGGGTGTTTCGCATTTTCTTGCATACTACTTACTTTACTGAATTATGTAGTTACTAGTTGATATAACTTTTTGAAATACAGTGGCTATTCGGTTTCAGTTTTTACGTCGTAGAAGTTGACAAATCGATGTAAATCATCGATGCTGATTATGCTTCATTCTTTTACGATATTTTTTGCTGCATTTGAATTGTTCTTGTTTCAGAGACGCCGGTCAAGTTGTTGAAGCCAGCGCGAAAACTGGATTTTCGTGTCGCAACAGTCGGCAACCAGAGGGAAGAACTTGTCACAATTACAAAATACGATTTTGCTGTCCAGCAGGTAAACAAATGGTGATGAAAAATGTCTTATATATATCACAGAAATGTACTTCTTCTTGGTTCCGTCTTCTTGTTTGCTTGAGTGTTTATCTGCTTTCTCGCCTTTACCTGATACAGCGCTCCAGCAACAAAAGCTTTATGTTCGTTTTATGAAACAACAACAACAACAATTTTATTTTTTTTACCTCAACGCAAGTACACTTGTCAATACAGACACAGTAAGGCTGGGAGGCGGCGAAAAGACACTTCGGTCATCCCGTCTGCCACCACCCAAATACATGTTGTCAAAGACCC
>JGI24021J15306_10012823_pt1 | contig 10422 bp, 7 predicted proteins | sample Ectturendosymbi1_FD_15306 | JGI IMG/M metagenome (IMG submission 15306) | reverse complement strand
GTATAAGAATTAGCTGAAAACCGTGAGATACTTCAAGTCCTACAGGGAAGCTGCCCCGCCGGTCGCCGCTTTTACCAGAGAAACAACCGTTGTGAAAATGAGTGATTGAATGAACATGAAATGAATTTATCAGCATGTTTCAAATTCGAGAAAAAAAAACAAGAAAAACACCAAAGTAATAGTGCTCACAACTTGACAAATGCATTCGAATCGTCCAGATAGACTCTTTTTATGTAAGGAAAGGGTTTTTAGTTTCAAGTTCAGACAATTTCAATTCAAGTAACGTTATTTGCATTGTCCATAAAGAAATAACAATTTGTCCCCCTCTTATTTTTTCCGAATTTTGTTTTATTCGCTGACTCCAATTTTTTATGCAAGACTTGCATTTCGCAGAAAAGAGTTGCAATCTCTACTGAAATATGTCTATGCTGGTTAACTGTACGCACTGACCATAAATTACGTTTTCCACAAAACAGTTCGATTGTGCTACGACCTCTGCAAGATTGTGTGCGTCGATTTACTTTTGTAAAATGTTATACTTCTTTCGCCCAATTTCTTACTGGTGTCTCTTGAAAGAAATCTTTCCACAAGCAAGAGTAAGATATTGTAATCTCTATCTCTATATGTTTACAATCTTACCAGATTATATATTACGCCCATTGAGTATGTACCATCAGCTCTTATTCAGACAGAAATTTATCAGCTCGCAATTGTTGTTTTCTCTAGATTTATATTTTACAAACATTTACACTGTCTCAAAAAATACAACTGGCCCTTTGAAAGAAGCTCTGGTGCTCACGTGGCACTCGGTGAAAATGCGCTCGGCAGCCATGTTGTATAGCGATCTTTTAATACGGGTTGCATTAACTCATAAACTCAGATATTAGAAATTGTCACTGCATTAAAACATATTCCTAAAACAAACATCAATATTCATAGGAAAAGCCCAATTACAAAGCATTAAAGTATTTTTCATAGCAAGAGTATTCTACACATCAGCTATTTTTGGGATGTTTAACAGCGGCTTTGCGTGGGAGATTCGAACGCGTAACCGCAGAAACGCAGTTTCCACCAGTGCGACGCGTAAACAACAGTTGAGATTCCCCGCCCAACCAGGTCACTCTGCCGTTGTTTGTGCGTAGCTGCATTTATGAAGCACTTCCTGGCTACGCGCTTGTGACGCGATGCACCGTCACAGGTAGTACGAAGTGTCAGGTTTAGCTCCAAGATCCAGACTCTGTTACGAGTGGTTGTAAGTTTTTACTGTAGGTAGTTTGCGAGCTGTAGTTGGAAGTTTCTGGAAATTTACTGTTACTCCTAACTTTATCAGTAATGTTGACGATGAGGTCCAAGCGTAAGCACATAAATCTTTCACAGACAGGCCAATCGCTCTCAACATCTCGCTTTCTCAAATATTTCATTTGATTCTTGTTTTACAGAAAAAAATGAGATCGACCGCAAAGCAATATTTATATTTTCGTTGCTTGGCAACCACGCAGAGCACATTCCGACAAAATGTCATTAAATACGATTACAGTTCCTTCATTAACTTCCCTTTTATTTTCACACAGATTTATTCTATCACATAGAATATTGTTTTTCCACTTCCAAACAGCTACTAACAACTGCTTTTGTTTTCGCCGTCCGCCTATTTATGTACCAGTTGTTTATTGTGGATTTGTTGAAGGAAAACCAGAAAAACACTGCAAGTCACTACGATTGTATTGCAGCATTTTGCTTGACGTTGCTGAAGACAGTTTTTACAACCTCCTTAAGCTATTATCAAGGTTTTCAAAGGATAACTTGCATAATTTGCTGCTAAGCTTGATCAATGCCGTTGCAACAAAAGATTACATTCACGCCCCGGAATTTGCTAACCAGCGTACCTGGCTTAGGAGTAGTCATGGTGTGGACCGCTTCTACAATGCACTCCTGTATTACGCGTTTACTTTGTCGATTGACAAGTGTTTGCAACTTTCTCCGATACGCCGTCAAGTACGGCGTGACCGCCTGTTCTGTGCATCGCGCCAATAGAACGCGCAGCAGTGCCACAATCTTCTTTCTGTCGTCCAGTTCAACAAAAGTATCCATTTGCCAAACACTCTGAACTTTCAATCAGAGGTATAACCAGAGTAGATCACACCATCTGAAGTTTTAATTCTGTTGCACGATCCCCGTCGCTCTGCAGCTGCTAAATATAGGTGGAAAGCAAAAGTCTTCTACGGTTTTAGGGAAAGTCCCGATACAAGAAATTGAATACGCACAGGTGCAATCCCCTGGGAAACTTTGTCTGAGGTCACATCTGTTCCATTGTCTGAGTTCACGTCAAATCTCTATCCGCACTGTATAGAAATGCGTGGAGAAAGTTCCCTCTTTGACCTGTTGTACAAGATTTGCGTTGTCATGCTGTGATGAAAGCCATGTTATAAGTTGAAAGATGTCAGGTCATCAAAGTTCAAAACTCTGCTTCTAACTATCTCTCACTTCCGTAAAGCGGCATTTTGAACTTATAATTTTTTCCAACTGCAACTTTTGGAGATAGCAAGATTTGTAGCAGTCCTAAAGCGAAAATTCATCACTGCTTTTTAATTGCAAGGTTTTGGCAAACCTCCACTATAAAGGTCCACCTAAAACTAATTTCAAGCAAGTAATAAGGTCTGGTGTCCTACAAAGGACTACACGGCTATTTGGCAGCTCATGGCCTGACCATAACTTCGTTCTAAAATCAAGTTAAACGTTTTGTGTTTTGTTATTGACGAAGTGACACTGTTAAAGGCTGTTTTTTAATACAAGTCTTGTTCATTTCTTCATCTTATTTTATTTTTCGGCAGGTTTAGCTTTATATATCCTAGCCTAGACCAAAGGGAATCGCGTTACTATCCTTTAAAATTTGTAGCCAATGAAATCTAATCTTCATTTGCTGAATAAATTGTCTGAAATTGTTTTTTTAAGCGTATTTTGCACAATGTATCAAGTTGTGTTCTACTGTCTTTGGTGAGTTACATCCGCCACATGAGCCATTGGGATGTAGAACTACCCGCTGGAGATAATAGTGCAGTTGGCATGGACCTGTGAAAAATGGAATGTCACAGAAGAACGGACAGTGATTATCAGTTCGTTATCTATTTTGGGAAAGAACTGTAAGTGAAGGCATTGTTGGTGTTCATATAATGATTTTTACGCAGTTGGGGGTAGTGATGAAAAGCTAATTAGCTCGACTGAGAATAGCTTGTTTGGGCAAATGCGTTTTTATACGTGCCAGCAGCTTGGATGGAATAGTTCGTAGTGAAAAGATCAGCAAGGAAATGTGCAGTATCATTATCAGAGATCCCTTTCTGGGCTGGTATGCAAAGATCTACAAAATAAGTCCTTTTGAAGAGAAGCCTTTCTCTCTGTAGAACTACCATGCCTACAAACCTATGTTCCATTTCTGGCAATGTCATCAAGGGAAGTGAAATTAGAAAATAGCAGCCCTGCGCACATGGGCGTCCGCAGTGGAGGGGGGGAATGGGCATTTTCCCCCTGGAAATTGAGTCTAGCAGCCACTAATTCCTGTAAAACCTGAAGGCAGCAGATTATTTCGATTAATTGATTTAATTCTTGCAATGACAGTTTATTAGCCAGTAATATACTTATATTGCACAAGAGATAGCTTCGCTGTTCTGATGTCATGCAGTGATGAGCTTGCATTTCACTCATGTCCGCTCCATTGCCTGCAGAGGCAGGCTGCAAAACGTGTGAGCAGAATGTTCTACTGTTGGTCTTTATTGCGTAACAATAACATGGCAACGAATCGTTAGTGTTCACATGAAGTTACGGAAGAAGGCGCTATGTCGCATGTGACTATTGAAAGCAGACATATCTGGTTGGTAATGCAGCAAGACAGTGAATGCTGACAGCGGTAAGCCACATGTTTTAGTGTTTACTTTGTGAAAAGAAGCATGAAAGAAAAAGAAGCATTAATGTGCCAACGAAGCATAATTTTTGTGACTGTTGCCCGAACTTTGGACATTTTGTTTATGGTGTAGAAACAGTGGTGCAGCAGCTGAGGTTGCATGGGGTGCAAGCGCACCCCCAAAAGTGTTGATTTGTCAAACATGTATACAAAATCTCAAAAACTTTGGGAAAAGAAGCTTCACAATTATACAACATTATTAATTAAATTGTACTTCCTTGTTATTAAGTGTATTAATAAACGTTTATTCATAATACGAAGCACAAACTGTTTCTAGTTACTTCGTGTTTTATTTTGTCAGAGTTGACGAGTAGATAACTGACTCATTTGAAAGTTTTGGCAAAAGAAACCATTGCATTTATGTGCTTCATTAATTGTACACAGAGGTAATCGAGTATGATGCAGGGCATCTACTTCATATTAGTAGAGCACGTGCCATGCAAGTACAAAAAGGCTTTAGTTTTTAATTCTAACTGCAGTGTTTGGATGAATACATTTTGCCATACAATTCTTTTGCATATTTGTGCAGTTGAACAGACAACGTTGTGAGACTGACGGCATAGTCATCGCTTAAAAAATATCATACCTGCCACATACATCGCCAGTGGCGTAACAGAGGGGTGGACAAGGGCACGAGCCGCCCCCCAGCAAGCCCAACGTAAAAACAGGGCCCCCAATTAGCTTATGTTTTGATATTTAGTATTTTTGGGTTTTCAGTAAGTTGTTGTGTCTTTTGTGAGTTTTTCGAGGTGTTTTCGGGTTTTAGCTAGCAATAGATATCCACATCCGGATTCGCTCTCATTTCTCAACTTTTTTCTGAATGTTGGCTAGTGCCGGGGTCCGCAAATACCTTTTGGTGCAACCCTAATACGTAGTTAAAAATTCTCGGGACCAAACATTTCGTGAGCATATACTTTAGTGGAAAATACTTTATGATTAAATATCAATGCTAAGACTACTATTGACAGTAGAAATTTTCTTGCATAAGTTGTATGAAACTTGGCACATACAACAGTAACTGATTGCCATTCTCATTAGACAGCATAAATGCAAATTGAAAAATATTATTTCCCGACCCACAGTGGAAGGTCGGGTCGAGACCCGCTATTTTCGGACCCGGAGCTAGTGGGCCGCCTACGGTCGCCAGGACAGTGGCCCCTTCAGCTAAGTTTCCCCCCTGGCTCAAACCTCTAGTTACGCCACCGAATTTCACATATATGTTTTCAGAGAAGGAAGCAGCTTTAGACCTACCTCAGCCAAGCCTGAGGTTACTTGCTGCCAGCAACAGCTGGAATGTGAATGGAAAACCTCAAACTTGTGAGACAGATCCTCAAGAATACTGAGCCAGCAAATTTCTGACAATGTTCTTGTACAGCCTAGCGTACTTTTCTCAGTTGGATTATTAAGAACCAAATTTCAAGTACCAACTTTTCCAGTTTATGGCAACATGTTAGATAAAAAGATAATCTGCCAATAGCTACAGAAAGTTGCAGGGAGAACGTTTGTTGCACAAAGGTTTCTCGGATAAATTTGGGACATTCGGACAAGATATCTTCTGCACATCCAAAAATTTGGTTGGTCCTACACCTATGTGTTTTGTAAAAAGCGTAAAGCGTTTTGTTAACGTCCAGAATTTGCATTCCATCGTCATAGGGCCGTAACCAGCTGATATTTTCTTGTTTCTTGTTATTTTCGGGAGAAGGAACAGTTGCCCGGTTCCCCCGCCTGGTTGCGGACCTGATCGTCACCATTAGCAAGCTGAAAAATATATGAAAAATGTCGGTTCCCCCCCCTGGAAAAATTTCTACGGAGGCCCATGCCTGCGCACTCTGGAAGTGGTCAACCAGTACAAAGAACATGGAAATGCAACAAGATAGTATTAAGTGGCTGTATGTGAATTAGGATGCCTGCATTTTTCTTTTGTTTTCGAACCATCAGTAGATACAGTACATGAACGAGTGTTCATGAAGATGAAGAACGTCGTGTTGACCCCACAGAATCAAGAAGCAAAAGCCACCATCGCCTAGTAGTAGTGAGAACGCCTTATCTTGCATCCGGCGCTACTTGACATTGAAAGAAACTTAAAGATACAACTACGTCCTTACCACCTAATGTTCACAGAGGAATTTTTCTAAAATTGTATAAAGGAAAGGTTCCCAGCAGTAACTCCATCCAAGCGTGGCAAGCATCCGTCGCGGTGATAACATTTCACCCTGTTGCCTGGCCCTGACCAAAAGCATCCAGCTTTTGTCATATAGCTCGATGACAGGTTGGACAGAAGGTGGAGCCAGTTTGAACCAAACACTTCCAATCGAGCATCCAAACCGTTTCGGTAGGGATGACTCGGGATGGCTTGACACTCTAAAAACTGACACAACATCAACTGATTTATAGTGATTCATGTTTGAATTTGAGAGGCTTGGAGCTTTGTTTGGGGGGATAATCCGCCAAATCCCCCCCCATGGCGACGGGACTGTGTGGTACTCGACGACAACATTTTAACAGCCATCCAGCATGCCATGCATTAACTTAATGAATCTATGGTGCGATGGTTTTCGTTCATTGATGCAAAGTGAGGTGGAAGAAATTTCTATTCCATTAAAAAACGATTCCTGGAACAAATTTAATACTTATAGCGCACATACAAAGCACAACGATATCTTCATTATGAATAGTATTCACTTGATGAGACATTTTTACGGTAGTGTGAGTGTCTGTTTGAAGACCCGAAAATTTAAGATCCAGCCTTTGTTTTGGGTGGTAGTAAAATTTTGATGTTGAGGAAGTGGATTAAAATTCTTAACTCTGATTACAATTTAATAATTTTAATTGAATTGTATTCCATATCAATATGATAATAATGTAATGAGAATCCCATGGGATGGGACAGGCATAAATTGCTATGGGATGGGACAGATAAATATGTCCCATGGACAACCCTGCAAATTTGGCATGGTTGGCGAAATCTGCAATCGACAGAAAAATGCTTAGCTTGGTTGTTGTTAGATCATTGTGCTTGCATCATATAAATTTGAACAAAAAAGCAATCTTCTGCTGAAATCTTTAACTATTTTACTAGCGGCCGTGGTGTTGGCGACGTTTCGTGGTTTCAAATTGGTGATAGGCTGATTTTCCTCTGCGTTTTTTGGCCTGGCTGGATAAATGCAGATCCATTGCCAGATCATCATCATTGGGGGAGGCTTTGAGCTTCCTCTTGGGATTTGTGATAGTATACAATGAATTGAAAAATGACTTCATGGGGTGACTAGAGCTTGACTTTTGAGGTATTGATTGTGAATTTGGGGGGCTCAGCCGGCATGTTTCCACTTCTCCTGAAATGTGTCAACACTTTTTATAACCTGGTCTACTGGAATTGATGTTTTTTCTTCACATCAGCAATCCAGTGTCGAAAAATGTGAAACGGTATTTAAAGACATGATTGAAAATTTACCTTTATAAGTGGCGTTAAATGTATTTTAGGGCAATATGCTTTAAGGCCCAGTGTAAATCTATCATGCAATTGTAAGATCTTTTTTTACGATAGTCAACAAAGCTACCTAAAATGGGAGTAGTGTCCTGGCAAATACCTTTCATTCGCGTGTTGTTTTTGAATTGTCGCTTCAGCAAGAAATCAGTCTTTAATGTACATGTAAATGCACAAAGTTGGCTTGGAAACATGATCGTCATTTAGCTTTTTATTTGAGTCCTATCGAGGGACATGAGTTGTCACTTCCGAGTCTAAGAAGAACCGTTCTGTTTCTAACCAGGTCAGGAATGCGTTTCAGACACTGTTCTTCACTGATTTCGCTAGGGACAGCCAAAACAGTGGCAAACGCTTGCGCGCAGCATGCTTTTATACCTTTTAAATACATTTTGTAGATATATGAGATCTGTGTATAAACGATATAAAGCGCTTTCAAACTGTGGTTATTCCCTGAAAATAGCATAGTTCGACCAACAAAAATAGCCATTTTTGGCCTACGAAAGATAACCTCTTTTTTCGCTGACAACCTTTGGTATTTAAGCAAGTGAAGTCATGTTTGGCGCCCCCCAATTTGACTGCCCCCCAAACGCCTGGTCTGGATCCGCCACTACTACACTGCTATGAGTAACCTTATCAAACCCAACATTGGCTTGTGAATATTGTTAAATATGAACTAGTGTTATTATTCACCAGAGACACCAAAACGCCACTGCAGATGCAATAACACACGTGTATTGCTATGTCGAATATTCTGTGCTAACCATGCAACTTCCACAGCACTGCACATTTAAAAAGAAACACCATTTTCCGTACACAAATGTGCCGACCCCACATGAACGAAAACAACTCCACGAAGGTGAACAAAATTCACATGAAGGCGAAATGTTTCCAACCACGAATTCCATTTTGACAGTTGACACAGAGACAAGTAGGTTGTTGATAGCCAACTAGTTTCATCAAAATATTCTCACTAAAAAGCACATAAAAATAAACCATCTTCCAGCGGATTGGTCACTACTGACTAATCCGTTGTTGTGGTAGCTTATGGACATTTTGCGATTGTGGTGTAACCATAACAATGTTATTGCAACTACTATTGCGAGTGTGCAGGGTGGATAGGGTGAGGACTATTCAATGCAGCATGCAGTTAACAGGAGCGAAGTTTTGAAACCAGTCGTACCTAAAGTAGCACAGCAGCGTGGCAGATAGGTGTGCATCGGCATTCAGGGCGTGTACATGATAGCAAGATGCAATAGCAGGTGAAAAACGTATTTTGCAAAATATTCCTAACACACCGGTTCATTTTAATTTTCACACTGAATTTTCTTCTGACCGACCCTAAAACCTGACTTTTAAACACTGAGTGGATTTATGTCTGTCTTGTCATAAGCGAAACACGCACTAACTCTAAACCCCAAAAAATTCAGACAATAGACGATGAGAATATGATTCTCACACAGATACCTGCACAGTCTACGTTAGAATTTTATATCATCATCACCTCAGTGTAACTTAATCCTTCGATCACCATGTCGACTGTCAAATTCAATGAAATCATCTAAATGTATTTTTCAGCTAGTGCCTTTCAATTAAAAGCAGATCAATGTTATCCAATCTTTCACTGGTCATAGAATTTCTGGGAAATGTTTTGTACCAATTTCATTTTTGAAAAACTTCTCTCGCATGAAGCATTGGTAACGGGAAGTGTTACAGCTACCAGTAACAAACAAACGCAGTGTTTTAAGTAGCTATAAATGAAAAAAATGTAGGAGCGATATAGGCAGTTTCGACTCCTTCCGAAGCAAATTATTTGCCGAAGTTATTTCATGTTTTGAATATTGTCACTAAATGAATACGATTTGCAAACTCTTTCAAGTGTTTTTTTCTGATAGAAATATTTGACCTGGACATAGAGCTGAAATACTCGAAAGAATTGCTGCTGAATCATTACAGAAAATCCATAGAAAATTATGTGAGGTTGCAGGCAGGCGCGGAGCCAGGATTTTTGATTGGGAGGGCCAAACAACAAACCGGGTCTCAACATTTATATATTTAATGCCCCTTATTTTTAAACTTTTATCCGTAAAATGTGCCTTTTTCTGTCGTTTGTTTTTTCTAATTATATTTGCATTTACGCTGGCATATAGAAAGTCTGCTTTCATTGAACTGACAAGTTTTAAAAGTTTGTCTTCAGTGAAGTTCAAAGCTTTTACTTTATATGAAAGCCACCATTTGCTCGTAAAACTGTTTTTGCGAAAACGGTTGTAATTGTAAAAGTCTCCATGCTATAAGTGCATGTTCTGTATTAGGCTGTGCTTTTTGCGGCCAACATGTAGTTGAGCAATAAACAATCGTGTCCACCATTATACCAGCCTTTTTTATATTTACAAGCTTTTTTAACGCACAACAATACAGCACGATCAATCGAAGTCGAGTAGCGACTTTGCTCTAAGACACCGACTGCCGAAGCAAGTCTGTAAAACTTGCGCAAATGTACGACTTCGATCTTATTCGATTCTTTAGTGACCGGTTGACGTAGGCAGTTCATAACGCAAAGGGCTTAGCCCACAACGCCTTAGAAGAGCGCATGGTTTTATGTCATGATACGCCATAAAATGCTACTGCGGCAACATATTTGTATGCTACTTGCACTATGCTGGATTCCCAAAAACTATTAGGTATTTATCCATCTATTTAGAGCTAGCAATATAATTCACAAGTAATTCCCAAAACAATTTTGTAAGTTGGGGAATGCTACACAAAGTGTGAAAATGATTGTGCATTTGCGAAAACGAATATTACCAGCACTGCTCTGCACTAAAGGTCGCTGCAACACAACACAACGGTTGGTTAGTCGATCTAGCCCAGTGGTTCCCAAAGTATGGGCGAAACCCAAACAAAGGTGGAGAAGGGTCAAAAAATAGGTCGCGCAGAAGCAAGCCAAGCTGGAGCTGAGTATTTTCAACGTTACTTCTGCTTCTCT